>Ga0209647_1000342_pt1 | contig 43846 bp, 47 predicted proteins | sample GraSoi_2013_60cm_FD_185827 | JGI IMG/M metagenome (GOLD analysis project Ga0209647, IMG submission 185827) | Grasslands soil microbial communities from the Angelo Coastal Reserve, California, USA - Sample 9_17_2013_60cm (SPAdes) (version 2) | ecosystem: Environmental > Terrestrial > Soil >...
AGAGCCTCGGGCATCATTTAAGTTCTCAGCAGTAAAGGAGCACACAATGGAAAAAGTGAACCTCGCCCAGAAATTTAGCCTGTTCCAGGATTACTGGAGTCCTAAAATAGCAGGCGAACTCAACGATTCCTATCTTAAACTGGTAAAACTCAAAGGAGAATTTGTCTGGCATCATCACGAAGCGGAGGATGAGCTGTTTCTCGTCGTAAAGGGAAAATTGCTGATAAAGCTGCGAGACCGGGATATCTGGTTAGAAGAGGGCGAGTTCGTCATTATCCCTAGAGGTGTTGAACACCTCCCGATTGCCGAGGAAGAGGTGCACGCGCTGCTGCTTGAGCCAAAGACAACGCTGAATACCGGCAATACACGCAATGAGAGAACGGTCACTGACCTGGAACGGATCTAAGGCAACTGTGTCTCTCCAGCAAGGAGTAAAGGTATGAATAACCTGCCCCGCCTCGCTGAACTCCTCAAGGCCAGGAATACTGTTGAGGGCAATATCGCAAACCTGATAGGGCAACCTGTAAATATCGCATCGGCCGGTGATTACATCGCATCCGTTATCTTCGGCATAACACACACAGAATCGGCGCAAAAAGTCATCTACGACAAATTTTCCTATGGCCCGCTTGCCGGACATAGTGTCGATGTGCAATGGCATACCAGGCGCGAAGGAGATCTCAGTCTGAGGACGGATCCTCCACCTGACTACTATCTTGTGTTCACAGGACCAAAGGCGGGATCGAACTCATTCCATAGCCTCGTCAACCCCTGGGTCATTGAGTCGGTCTACCTCTTTGATGCGCGAGAGCTGTTGACCGCTTTGCATGAGCGCGGCGTCCAAATTGGCACTAGAAGCAGTGTCATTGGGCCACTATGGGAGCGTGCCGAAATATATCCAGTCCAGCAAACCAGTCGATTAGTGCTTTCCGAGGAGCAGCGCAGACTGCTTGCGCTATTCTACTGATGAATTCTATATGGTAAAGCTATTAGAGCGATATTCTCGATAGGACTTTTCTTTACCATCGAATAAAACATTAACCTTTGTGGCTGGTAATGCGTTATAATTCAAGAACATATAAAACATCAGAATCAACAATTTTCTTAAGAGGGGTTGTATGGTCACAAAGAAGACCACTCGGATAGCTACAAAGAAGCGCGCAAAAATCGAAAACGACCTTCCGGACAAGGACATGCTGGAACTGCCGGTATTGCCAATCCGCAATACCGTGTTATTACCTAACGTAGTCACACCTTTAATCGTGGAGCGCGAACAATCAATCAAGACCATCGAAGATGCAATGAGCAAGGATCGCACCCTGTTCGTCGTGGCACAGTTAAATGAAGAGTTGGAGGACCTAGGCCCGGACGATCTTTACACCATCGGAGTGGAAGGCATAATTGACCGGGTACTGAAGTTGCCAGATGGTACGACCAGCATCCTTCTTCACGGTCAGCAACGTTTGCGCCTGCTCGAATACACGCAAAAAATCCCTTTTATGCGTGTACGGGCAGAAATCGTGCAGGAAGAAACAGAGCGCACCCTTGCAGTAGAGGCGTTAGTGCGGGCAGCCCTGGCGCTTTTCGAAAAATGCGTGAAATTCAGCAGCACTTTATCGGATGAGGCTTTCATCACTGCCATGAACATTGACGAACCCGGTTGGCTGGCAGATTTTATTGCCTCCGCGCTAGAATCACCCGTTGTGGTGCGCCAGGGTATCCTGGAAGCCTTCAATGTCGAGGAACGCCTACAAAAGACATGTATCCTGCTCACCAAAGAACTGAATATTCTAGAGCTAGAAAATCAAATCCATAACCAGGTGCAGCAAGAAGTCGATAAAAGCCAGCGGGAATACTTTTTGCGCGAACAACTCAAAGCCATCCAGCGAGAACTAGGCGAAAACGACCCCACTATACGCGAAAATGCAGAACTGCACGAGAAGATACTCTCTTTGGGCATGTCTGAAGAAGTCAAAGTCAAGGCATCTAAAGAGCTAGAACGTCTCAATTCAACACCCTCTATGGCTCCCGATGGTGGAGTGATACGCACCTACCTGGATTGGCTGGTCAGCCTTCCATGGAATAATGCAACAGTAGACCGGCTGGATATCGGGGAGGCAGCAAGGATCCTCGAGGAAAAACACTACGGTCTGCAGAAGGTCAAAGAGCGCATTCTCGAGTATATAGCGGTGCGCAAACTCTCGGATAATATGCGCAGTCCAATTCTTTGCTTTGTAGGACCTCCAGGCGTGGGCAAGACTTCACTTGGTCGTTCGATTGCCGAGGCGCTCAATCGCAAGTTCGTGCGCCTGTCGCTGGGAGGCATACACGATGAAGCTGAGATTCGTGGGCATCGCCGCACCTATGTTGGAGCACTGCCAGGCCGCATCATCCAAACCATGAAAACAGCAGCCACCATGAACCCACTGTTCGTACTGGACGAAATTGATAAGATCGGGGCTGATTTCCGGGGTGATCCCTCCGCGGCTTTGTTAGAGGTGCTCGACCCTGAGCAAAATCATGCCTTCTCCGATCATTATCTTGAGGTCCCCTACGACCTATCAAAGGTCATCTTCCTGACAACGGCCAATGTTTTGCACCCTATTCCCGCTGCTCTGCGCGATCGGCTAGAGGTTATTGAACTGCCAGGGTACACGGAAGAAGAAAAAATACATATCGCCCGCCAGTTCCTCATTCCCAAACAGATGCAGGAACATGGCCTCAAGCCATCACGCGTGGAGTTTGACGACACAGCATTACAGCGGATCATTCGCGAATATACCTTGGAAGCAGGAGTGCGTAACCTTGAACGCGAGATTGCCTCGATAATGCGCAAGGTAGCCCGCAAAGTAGCAGAGGGACGACACACTAAAACGAAAGTGACGGCGGAGAAGATTGCAGAATACCTGGGTTCACAAAAATACTACTATGGGCAGGCCGAGGAAAAAGATGAACCAGGAATTGCGACAGGAGTCGCGTGGACGAGTGCGGGCGGCGATTTGAAGACTGTCGAAGCTACGCTCATGGAGGGCCGTGGCAATTTAACACTTACCGGGCAACTTGGCGACGTAATGAAAGAGTCAGCCCAGGCAGCTCTCTCTTATACACGCTCGCGTGCAGGACAACTGGGAGTTGAGAGCCGTTTCTATGAGAAGTACGATATTCATCTCCATTTACCCGCGGGGTCAATTCCCAAGGATGGGCCGTCAGCAGGCATCACGATGGCAACTGCATTGATTTCGGCACTGACGAAACGAGCTGCCCACCGTGATGTGGCTATGACCGGAGAAATTACCCTGCGTGGCCGCGTCTTACCAATTGGCGGTGTCAAAGAAAAGGTACTGGCCGCACACCGCGCAGGCATTAAGACCTTCATTCTGCCCAAACGCAATTTGAAAGACCTGGACGACGTGCCGCGTGAAGTTATCAACGCACTGCGCTTTGTGCCGGTCGAACGCATGGATGACGTTATCAGAGTCGCCCTGCACGCTGCATCGATCTCAAACGGTGAACTGGAGACAGCTCCCGTACCCATCAAAGCGGTAAAGGCCAGGAGAAATATAGTCCCCAAGGGGACTGTAAGCAGGGTTGGGGTAAACCCAATAACTTCAACCAGCCCACCGGGTAAGACGTAGATCAAGCTGCTGTCACGAACTCCATCCCTTTCCAGGGGATGACCTTTACCAAACTAATCCGGTCCAACCCGATTAATCCGGCGGCAACTCCTGGTAAATCATCTTCACATTGATGCCACGGCTGACGTTCACAGCACGCATCACGAAGTAGATGATTATGCCAACCAGGATAAGGATGAGAGCAACGCCAACGCCACTGGAGTTGGATAACGATAGGTAGGCCGTGCCACTGCTCACTAACCCCTTATAGACCGGGTAGCCGAACGCGGCGGCGTACACCGGTACAATGAAGATCAGCCAGATGATCCCGTACCAGACCAGGCGAGGCAGACCCAGGAACTTGCCGGTGTTGTTAGTGAGTTGGAAGAGGTCCGGGCGACGATACGGTATCAATATAGCATTTAATCCCGGCATGATCCAGGTGAGGCCCGCCAGTAAAATGCCAAAGAAAGTCGTACTTGCCAGAGATACATTAAAGAACGTCAGCACGTAGAATACCGCCCCCAGCAAAACCGCGATAATAATCACGCGCAGCGGCGCATTCGTGCGCTCGTTCACTACACTGAACCATTCCGGTACCTGCCGGTCAAGCGCCCAGGCCAGTACGATACGCGAGAGGAAGATTGCATAGACGGGGCAGAGTAAGACGTTCAACGTGATGTTGCCCAACGCCACAATCAGCCACAGCGGCCACACTTGAGGATGAACGGCCGTTGCCATCACCGGGGTAAATGGCGGCTGACCATTGAGTGGAGCGCCAGCACCATTCCAGTAAAGATAACCCCAGGCATTGACCAGGGTAAAGCCATAGTGATTGCCCTGTACATCCATGTAGACCGAGTTCATCAACACGGCGAAGACCAGCGCCCCGATTACCGCAAAAAAGACTGCGCGCCTGACATTACCCTTCACCTCACCGGCAATGTACGAGGAGAACTGGAAGCCAATGTACTGGAAGAGCACCACACTGGCCAGGCCTGCCAGGCCAACCAATCCCAGCAAAGAGAAGTCAGGGCTTCCGAGTGAAAAACCCGCCTTGGCAGCTGCATCCATAATTGCCTTGGACGAAGTACCTAGAGCGGGCAAAGCGTTATTCATCGAGTTTGAGTCTACCGTGAAGGCCCCGATGAAGTTGATGACGACCGAGATAATAGCGAAGATGGTGAGACCCGTCACAACCTTGTGGAAGGTACGCGTCTTCAAGATGGAAATGCCGGCTATCACCAGCATAATGATGATACCAACAAGAATTCTGCTGGGATTATCCTGCAGCCAGTTCTGAGCATTGCCAAAGACGCTACTCGGAAAGACAACACCGAGCAAGATGCCTATCAATTGCAGGTTGTGTGAAGCGACGATGATTTCAAATCCGATGATCGTAAGCGCGGACCCAACAAGTGTCCAGCTCTCGATCCAACCCCAGAATGGACTGATGATACGTGAAGTGAAGACATAGTCACCGCCGCTGCGCGGCATGGCGGTTGTGAGACTGGCGAAAATCATACCCAGAAAGTAACAGGCGACACCCGTTAGAACTGCTATATAGGCATACGCCGAGATACCGAATGCCTGCCACTCCGGGTAGAGCGCGTAGAAAGCAATAGCCCAGCCAACTGCTGTGCCTACGAAGGCGGCGATGTTGAAGAAGAGCGCGTTAGTCATACTGACATCACGCACCAACCCCGACGCCTGCCTGACAAATAGTCCGCTTGGCGTAGCAGATTTTGCCATGAGAGTGAACCCCTTTCATGCAGGGCGCAGTTCATTGTGCCAGAAATGGATAAAATGAGAGCGTAGGCGCAATGAAAGATGCACCCATAACTACCCCTGGACACGGAAAGCCCGTTCCAGTTTGTCCTTACCAAGATCAAAAACAAAGCCGCGCAGGATACCCTGGTTAGCCTCGCTTCCAGCATTGAAACAGGTTGTACGGCCAATTTTGCCCTGTCCACCAGCCTCGTGTACATGACCGTGTACACTAACCAGCGGCTGAAGTTCCTGGAGCGCACGCCGCACACCTGTACTTCCCACCGGAACCCGCAGGACATCGCCCATTGTCACTCTCGGCCGCAATGTCTTGTCAAGTTCTGGGGCAGTATCTATACCACTGTCGTAGGGGGGAACATGAATCATAAACACAGCGTTACTTACATTTTTTAGCGTACTTGCGCTCGCCTTTACGTGCTCGTAATACTCTTCTTCACTCCATTCACGCGGAGTATGCCACGGAGTCGGATTGGCATAATCGAAGCTAATCATCTCGTGAAACTCATTGAGCTGGATTGTTTTACCGACCGGGTTGACCACGTAGCCTGACTGCTCGATCATGGCATCAACACCACGATCATCGTCGTTACCAGGCATCATGTAGAATTGAACTCCACTCTTGCCAATACGCTCTTCAGCTAAGGAGACCCAATCACCCACACGCTGGATCATTTTCTGGCGAAACAATTCTTTCATCTTCGTCTCATCCGCCTTGAGCGCTTCAACTTCATCCTGGTCGGTTACATGTGGGTAATAGCCGATATCGGAAATACTATTTTCCAGGTTTTGCAGTTCAGTCCCGGTTTCAACCAGGTAGTCTTGATCCAGGAACGTTGCAGCATAGCGTCCATTGTTCCGCGCTATGATGGGAACGATCGCCTTGCCCGTCAGATCGCCCGCGATCAGTACAACCTGCGCCTCGTACACATTCATCTTGATGGCATTGAGGAGTTTACGATAGGTACGATTTGCAGCATGCAAATCGGAGCACATATAGCAGCGAAGATATTTTGCCATACTTTCTCCTCTTGTAGGGGCCAATGAACGGAACATGCCCATCAAACACCTGTGAAGTTATTACAGAAGTATACAAGAGCTATGGGGAAAAAACAATGCTTGAGGCTTGCTACTATCGTTCTGTTTTGTAGTTATTTTGCACACGATCAAGCAACCAGCCCTGGTGGGTCAGGTTATCACATTGGTTATAGTTCACCAGTTTCGATTACTGGGGGGTCAGCGGGGTTCCTCTGGCAGTTCGTACCAGCGCACACGCTCGCCAACCATCGCACGCGTCTTCCACCCCATAGATTTTGGTTGTGCTTGTATGCGAGCTATTAGAGCATCAATACGTTCAGCAACATACGCAGGAAAGTTACGTTCTATAGCAAACGCCTTCACCTTTTCCAGATTCAAATCGAGCGTCTTATTAAATCCCCAGTCATTCGACATTAATTTAGCAATGTACGCAGCATTAATACTTCGATCATCATCCCCGATAGTATAGTCAACAAAAAGCGCTATCACATCCAGGAGGTCTTTCTCGTTGATTTCAACAATCTGCAATTTCGTGAGCAGGATATCAGCCAGCGCTAAGGTGCGCTGATCTATTTGCAAGCGAGGCCGGAAATCGATGTTATGGCACATCTGAAAGCGGTCAATGAAGATATCGACCTGGCGTTTATTTTGCTCATCCCAAAGGAGTAAGCGTTGATGCCCATGTAGCGCGTTAAACGTTTTGTTTCCCGAGTATCCCAGATTTGCAAACAACGCCCTGGTTTTTGTGCTAAACTTAGAAAGGGTTGCGAAATCAAAATCCTTGTATGAACGCTTCAATCGCTCATCTGTCTTAGCGCTAGGACTTTGGAGATAGACGGCCAGTCCGCCAAGTAATCGTAGGGAGATGCCCTCCGCGTTGGCTGCCTCAAGTATGCGAAGTGCTTCTTCTGTGATTTCGGGAATCGGTTCTGCAGTATTGTTCATGCTAGTTGCTGGTGCGACGTGAAGTCCCGGACCCCTTGCATCCGTTGACGCAAGGGAAAGAAACGTCGCTTCTCCTTTCCATTGATCAGATTGTATCACGTTTTGAGCGCGCCTCACATATATTATAAAGAACAACACAGTTCCCCCTCTTGCTTACTTAAAAAGCTTTGCATCCCCCTCTAGCATGCAACAATCCCCTATAACCACCCGGGCTGGTGCAAGATCGGGAAGACGACACGTGCTTATGGGAGTGCAGAGGGCGAAGCCCTTTGCCGGAGCGCGAGGTGTCCTCGCTTCATCCCTCCTTGCTGATGCAAGATCGAGACGACGCGTGCTTATGGGAGTGCAGAGGGCAAAGCCCTTTGCCGGAGCGCGAGGTGTCCTCGCCTCATCCCTCCTTGCTGTTGCAAGATCGAGACGACGCGTACGTGTGGGAGTGCAGAGGGCGAAGCCCTTTGCCGGAGCGCGAGGTGTCCTCGCTTCATCCCTCCTTGCTGTTGCAAGATCGAGACGACGCGTACGTGTGGGAGTGCAGAGGGCGAAGCCCTTTGCCGGAGCGCGAGGTGTCCTCGCTTCATCCTTCCTTCCCGCCGCAGGCGGCAAAAGAGATTTTGCAACAGCTCTGTATAACTATCAAAATAGCCTTGACAGGTTAGCCGCTTATAGCATATAATACAAGCGGTTAAAATGAGTTTAGAAGGTTATACATTGCTTATCTCCTTAAACTTTTTGAAAGGAGAAGTTCCCATGGACAGGACTTTACTACTTGATATGCTACTCGTTATAGGAACTTTGGCGCTCATTATTGCATTCATTGCCTATCAGATCCAAAAGATCGAGTGGCTGAAACATCACGGTAGACGAATCGTTGCCACGATAACATCGATTCGGCATGAAACGGGCAAAACCCAGGCTGGCTTTTCACGTGACAACTATTACGTCACTGCCAAATGGACAAATCCCAGGACAGGGAAAGCCTATACCTTTTGGACATGGATCATGAACTCCCATCCAGATTATGCCAAAGGGGACCTGGTGCCGATACTGATTGATCCAAACAATCCAAAGCGATTCACAATGAATCTCTAAGGTCCCAGGGAACTCCATACCCTTGGCCTATTAATGGTTTGCATCACTCCAGGTGATTTGCAGGAACGCGAAGCGGTGCAGGGATCCAAGGGGCGGCCGCCCCTTGGCGGGGTGTGGGGCAAGGAAGCCTGGGAGGCTTCCAGGGACCACCTTTTCCCCTTTCCAGGGGTGGGGTGGGGAAGAAGAGGACTTTTAAATCGCCCTGCCTATCATCGAACAATGCTTCCAAATTTGACCGGCAGGGTGTATATTACAGAGAGCAGGATAGTCACCCTGCCAATTGATCCGACGCCTGAAAGGAGTTTGCCTTGGTTTTCTGCGGTAAATGTGGTCTGCAGTTATCAGCAGGGGATACAGTCTGCCCGCGCTGCGGCACGCCTACAGACCCCGACCTGGCTATGGAAGAATCTCAAGCAGACAGCCCAACGATTGCTTCCAACACAATCTATACGCAAGATCAGACTCAGCCTAATGCGCAGGGTACAGCCGCACCACAGCAGCCTCTCATTTTGGGCCCGGATGGAAGTACTTATGCTCCTGATGCACAAATGGCTAACCAGACTACGACTATGATGGGTTCGCAAACCTATGGTATGCCTGGTCAGACTCCTGCCGGAACAGCATACCCCGGCTATACGCCGCAGGGCGCAGGAAATTATCCACACCAGAATCCATCGTATCCTGGTTACGCGGCGCCGGGAGCCCCTTACTATCAAACTCCTTCCAGTACTTATGGAGCCCCGTCTGCTGAAGCCGCGAAGGTCAGGGCGAGAGGGCGACTAATTGGACTGCTCCTCATCCTGTTTGGCCTGCTCCTTATACTTGGTGCCATGGTGCTGTTCTTAGTAACACACAACTCTACAACTTCAGCAGACGCACCTTTAGTTGGCCTGGCGGCACTCCCACCACTTGTGAGTAGCATTCCTCGCTCTCAATAAGAGCGTGCAGACAAGGCCAAAACATGTTACAATGCAGCATATGAGTGAACTAACAAACCAGATCGAACGCCTGCAAGGGCGTGTCCATGAAACTATGGTGCGTCTTTGACCTGGCGCAAAAGAACAAACAGATAACCGAGCTTGAAGAAGAAAGCCTGGCCGAAGATTTTTGGGCTGATAACCGCAAGGCGCAGGCACAAATGCAACAGCTAAATGCCCTGCGCGAAGAAGTTTCCACTTGGGAAGGCATCGCCGCGCAACTTGAGGACCTGCATGGATTAGCCGGATTGTTAGAGGAGGAGCCGGATGAAGGAATGCAGGAAGAAATAGCGCAATCACTGGCGGCAATTGAGCAAGAGGTCGAGAAGCTGCAATTCGTCCTGATGTTTAATGGCGAACACGACCAACGCAACGCCATCATGAGTATTCACGCGGGCAGCGGCGGCGTCGATGCGCAAGATTGGGCAGAGATGCTGTTGCGTATGTACTTGCGCTGGGCCGAGCACCACAATTTCCGCACCGAAGTGTATGAATACAATGAGGGTGAAGAGGCGGGCCTCAAGAGTGTGACCGTCGAAATTGCGGGACGTTATGCCTATGGCCTATTACGCTCGGAGATCGGCACGCATCGCCTGATTCGCCTGTCGCCTTTCGACGCCGCACATCGCCGCCATACCTCGTTCGCGAAGGTCGAGATTCTACCCGATATAGAGGATACGATTGAGATCACGATCCGGCCCGAAGACATTGAGGTGGATACCTACCGTTCCACTGGGGCCGGTGGGCAGCATGTGAACAAGACCGACTCTGCGGTACGCATCCGTCACATCCCTACGGGCATCGTAGTGACATGCCAGAATGAACGTTCGCAAATTCAGAACCGCGAGGTCGCGATGAAATTGCTCAGAGCCCGCTTGTATGAACGTGAGTTGAAAAGGCAGGAAGAGGAGAGGGCCAGGCTCAAAGGTGAGAACGTGCAGGCAGACTTTGGGACACAAATTCGCACGGTGACGATACACCCATATAACATCGTGAAGGATCACCGTACGAACTATGAGACAAGCGATACCGAGGGATACCTGAACGGTGATGTCGATCCGTTCATCTACGCCTACCTGCAGTCAAGAGCTGCCGGAGTGGCAGTTGGAGCCTGAAACCCTACCAATAAAGCAGGGTTCCAAGGGGCTGCCGCCCCTTGGCGGGGTGTGGGGTGTCCCCACCTTTTCCCTTTTTCCAGGGGAGGGGAAGAGGACGACTTTTAAATAACCCTGCCAATCGTTATAAAAACTTGACGGAATTTGTACCACCTGTTATGCTAGATACACAAGCAGACATACATTGTCACATGCTTACACACGTTAAAAGACTAGCTGCTTACGTGTACAATACACAAGAAGATGAAAATTTCTTCAGAAGTATGCTGACATAAGAAGGATTTTGTGGTATGATAGCGGTGGCATAGGCCAATGTATTACTGCTGTGGGGATGCGGATGCAGCGGCGGAGGCTCCCCTTCGGCTTACTTCATCGCCAAACCTCGCTGAGTTTAACTGGTCAGGTGGGCGAATTCTACCCTCTCGATAGAAGGAAGGAGGCGATTTCGTGGAGAATGCATTTCCTCGGTGTCGCAAATGTGGTGAAGGTGATCTGGTTCCGCTCTCGGATTTCGGCAGCCAGGGAGCTTCCATCGAGTACAAGGCGTGGGTCTGTACGAACCCATCTTGCCTGTACAACATCAAGATCCGCAACGGCGATATCATCATTAACGAACCTATTAGTGATGGATCACTACATTCGTATCGCAGTAGCCGTCAATAAGCTTTGCGAATTAGCCTGGCAGCCCTTGCGACAGCCAGGCTAATTCACAACCTTTACGCAGGTTTATGGCTAGTTACCTTGCAAGGGGCAGAAGGCAAAAGGCCGAAAGAACCTTTTCGCTTTTGTCTTTTATTTTGTCCCGGAGGAAGAGGATAAGGAGTCAAGGCTGACGTGCTCAATCGATTCTTTGGGCAGAAACCACAGGAAGAACCAAAACGAGACCCCGTCGTTACTGAAGAGCGCGCAGGAGGGGACTCTGTGTCTGAGAAAGGCTTCAATCCCTTTAAGAACAGTCTGAGCCGAACCCGCAGGCTGTTTGGGCGTTTAGGCGATACTTTCAAACAAGACAACATCACAGATGAGCTATGGGATGAACTGGAGGAAGCGCTCTTAAGCGCCGATGTTGGCCCAAGCACAACTACATGGCTCATGGATCATTTACGCCAACGAGTAGCAGCAGAAAATATGCATACGGGCTCCCAGGTGCAGCAAGCCTTGCGTGAGGAACTCGTGGCGCTCCTTGGAGAACCTTCGCCATTACGTTTTTCTCAGCAGTCCCCACTTACCGTCATACTGGTTATCGGCGTCAATGGCTCAGGTAAGACAACGACTATTGCCAAATTAGCCAATCGTCTTACCAAAGAAGGACATCAAGTTATCCTGGCTGCCGCCGACACCTTTCGGGCCGCAGCTATCGATCAGCTCAAAGTATGGGGTGAGCGCGTCGGAGTCCCTGTAATCAGTCAGAATCCCGGCTCCGACCCTGGTGCGGTAGTCTACGATGCCATCCAGGCCGCTGGCAATCGAGGAAGCGATGTCTTAATCGTAGATACCGCCGGCCGGCTTCAGACCAAGTACAACCTGATGGAAGAGTTGAAGAAGATAAACAAGGTCATTCAGAAACAGGTTCCTGACGGCCCTCACGAGTTGTTGGTGATCATCGACGCAACCACGGGCCAGAACGCCCTCCTACAAGCGCGCAAATTCGCAGAAGATGTCGGGTTGACCGGAGTGGTGATCACAAAACTGGATAGTACCGCCAAGGGGGGCTTTGCCTTTGCGGTCGCTGACGATTTGGGCGTTCCTATTAAATTTATCGGAACGGGAGAAAAAGTCGAGGATTTAGCTCCTTTTGACCCACAAAGTTTTGTGGCTGCGCTCTTCGCACAAGATTGACCAGGAGGTAATTCATGGCTAAAGAAGCTGCAGATCCCCCCACGGCGACTTCTCCCAATAACCAGTCGAGGCCAGGTTCACCCCCGGGGAATTTAGTGACCAAGTGTCCGGAGTGCAAAGAGATTCTGATAGTCCGGGAATGGGAAAAGAACCTGAGGGTATGCACTCGCTGTAACTACCACTTTAAGCTTTCCGCGTATGAACGCATTGAACTGCTGGTGGACCCCGGCAGCTTCGTGGAAACGGACGCAGATATTATTTCGGCTGACCCTCTGCATTTTGTGAGCCGTACGAAAGATGAAGTTCAAGTCTACGCCAAAAAGCTCAAAGCTGAAAGCGAAAAGGTGGGCTTGCATGAGGCCGTCGTAATAGGTCATGCGACTATTGAAGAGATGCCACTCTCGCTCGCCATCATGGATTTTCACTTCATTGGCGGCAGTATGGGCTCCGCTGTCGGCGAAAAAATTACGCGCGCCATCGAGTTAGGCGTTTCTCAACGCCTCCCGGTGCTGATCTCTTCTGCATCCGGTGGTGCTCGCATGCAAGAGGGCCTGTACTCGCTCATGCAATTGGCGAAAACTTCAGCAGCGTTAGCAAAACTGGGCGAGGCCAAAATTCCTTATTTCAGTCTCCTGACAGACCCCACGACTGGAGGGGTCACGGCGAGTTTTGCCATGCTGGGCGATGTCATCCTCGCAGAGCCTGGAGCGCTGGTCTGCTTCACGGGTCCGCGTGTAATTGAGCAGTTCATGCACGTGAAACCCCCGGAAGTCAATTCCGAATTTGTACTACAGCATGGTATGATTGACGCCGTTGTCCATCGACGCGACCTGCGGCAGACATTAGCCCGCTTGTTGCGCCTGTATACACCAGGCGTTATTCGACAGGATTCACCGGAGTTTACACAGCAAAGGGGTGGAAGCGATGGCTTACGACCTGGAATTTGAGAAGCCACTGGCTGAGCTAGAAAAGAAGATTATCGCGCTGCAACGCAAGGGCGATCGCCTGAAGCCCGACGAACACAGGCAGTTGCAGGAGGCAGAGCGTGAGCTGCATCGCCACACCGGAGAAATTTATCGGAACCTCTCGGCCTGGGAAACAGTGCAGGTGGCACGTCATAAAGACCGGCCTTATTCGGCAGATTACATCCGTTTGATGTGCGAAGATTTCTTTGAACTGCATGGGGATCGTTCCTTTAGTGACGATCACGCGATTATGGCTGGCCCGGCCAAACTGGGGGATGCATATGTAATGCTCATCTGTCACCAGAAAGGCCGCGACATGAAGGAGAAGCAATTCCATAACCTGGGTATGCCTCACCCAGAGGGGTATCGCAAAGCAGGCCGTTTAATGCAGCAGGCTGAGAAGTTTGGTTTTCCTATCATCAGCCTGATCGACACTCCCGGGGCATTCCCCGGCCTGGCAGACGAAGAGCGCGGTCAATCGGAAGCAATCGCGGCAAACCTGTATCTCATGTCGCACCTGCAAGTGCCGATTATCGCTGTTGTGATTGGCGAGGGGGGCAGTGGTGGCGCGTTAGCCATTAGCGTCGCCGATCGCATTTTGATGCTCGAACACAGCATCTATACTGTCGCGATGCCAGAAGCATCCGCTTCGATAATGTGGCGTGACAAGGCTTACGCTCCCCAGGCGGCCGAGGCCATGCGCATCAGCGCAAAAGAGCTGAAGGCCCTTGAATTGATAGATGCGTTGATCCCCGAGCCATTGGGGGGAGCACATCACAACTATCGTGTCGCCGCCGATAATCTAAAGGCCGCGTTACTTTCACACCTTGACGAACTCAAGCAGTTGCCCGTACACGAACTGTTAGAAAGACGCTACCAGAAATACCGAAACATCGGTAAATTCGGCATAGCCTCGTAATCTCAACCTGTACCGCATACGTGTTGCCTCACAGAAAAATGGGTTCTCCGTCATTTTTGGTGAGTCAATTCGGCATATTGACTTCCTTTACCTGATGCTGTATCATGCTATACACAAGCCGGTGTGGCGGAACGGTATACGCGCTTGTCTCAAAAACAAGTCCCCTTACGGGGTTGAGGGTTCGAATCTCTCCACCGGCATTGCCCGTCTACAGCCGTCCACCATCGTCTTCCACGCGCTCTACAGGCCCATCGAGTTTCTACGGAGATCCACCGAAATCTCACGTTGTCTACCGCGTCTGCTGTCAGTTTTGCTGTCAGTGTAATCGAGAAAATGCGCTGTACAAGCCGATGGGACGGCTATAAAAAATGTCAGGAGATCGGCAAAAGCTGATGGTGGATTTTTGCAAGCCTAAGAACGAGAGCCGCGATTTCACGGCTCTCGTTTCTTTCAGACGAAATTGAAGAGCTTTTTCTAGAGAGAGTCCTCTCACTCGTGTTTTATAATGCGCACAGCGCTTCTTTCATCCCTGTGTCAGAAAGGAACGAACAAAACGGATGGCACGGAAAGCTTCACCACAGACTGCACAGCCCTCCATGCTTTCTGTTGAGGTCTGTCCTCAATGCCAGGAGTTTGTGGGCCGGAGCTATCCACACTGTGCAGCTTGTCGCGATGTCGCCGAACAGCCGATCAAAGCCGCCTGGCTAGCCCTCCTGCAGGCGCGAAACATTGCCCCAGCAACCCTTGCTGAACAGCAACTCGCTGCTACTGTGCTGGCACAGAGCGATGAGTACTGGTGGAGCGAGGTCGAAGCAGCCATGCGGTTAACCCCCTGCCTTTCTTGTCATGGCCCTCTTGGCTATGGATCGTCAGATTGCGCGGAATGCATCTGGGGCAGTGATATGCTGTGGGGCAAGGATCTGGAGATTTCCCCAGAGGGAACGATACACCGAAACGAGCATGCCCTGCGTATCCTCCTTCGTGGTCTCGGCCAGTCGCATCGTCACAGTCAGGCTTCCATCGAAGGTTGGCGACTCTACCTTCCTTTCCTCTTGCACGGTCCACAACCAGCTGGGACGAGGGACGAGAGGCGCTATGCGCAGGCAATCAATGCCTGGATCAAAGCCGGTCGTGGACACGAACTTGCCAGGTGTCACAGCATTGAGGAGATGTACACCGTAACTCGGCGTGGCAAAAATAATCCCACGCGTTGTCGCTTTGACAGGAGGTGTTGCGCTCGTCGGTACTGTAGCTATCGTCGTGGGGAGAGCAGTAAACGTCGGTGAGGGTACAGTTGTGGGTGTCGGAGAGTGCCTGGATGGAGGCGTCTTCGTAGGTCTGACAGCCGCTGAACTGACAGATAGCCGATTTGCAATGAGCGCGTGGGCGCCCGTGATTGCTGCTAGCATGCCGATCAATGAAAACAGCAGGAGCGCGAGCGAGAGTACAGCTACCAGAGCATGACTGAGCCTGCCACGACCTGGCATTACAGGGGAAGATGCCGGCGCGTTGTGATGCCTTCCTCGCAGTTGCCGGACCCCTAATGCTTCCCTTATACACTGCTGGAGCATGAACCCCTTGCGAGTAGCACGGTTTTCAGCCTTTTTCATGCTTGCATTCCTCTCCTCGTATCCTCTTCTACAAGAAGGATCGTTTTCATTGTCCTGTGTTCTTCTGCTGGTGGATCAAGTCCTTTGTTCATTGCTCAACAGGAACAGGCACGTTGAAGGTATATCCCCTGCCTGGGATAGTCAGAATATAGCGAGGACTATTCGCATCTGGCTCCACCTTCTGACGCAGGTGGTGAATATGCGTTTTGATCAGGCTGGCATTTCCAACTTCATCGTAGCCCCAAATGCGACTGCTGATGATGCCCATTGTCAAAACTTGTCCTGTATGCGTCATCAGTAAATGGAGCAGGCGGCTCTCGGTAGGAGTCACTTTCACTTTGCTCTCACCTCGCAGTACTTCATGGCGCATAGGATCCAGTGTGAATGGCCCACCAGTAATCACTGGTGGGCCAGCGTCTGCGTGCGCATGTGACGAGCGGCGCATCACCGCGGTGATGTGCGCCAGAAGTTGCCTGAGACTGAATGGTTTACGAAGGTAATCGTCGGCTCCCATCTCTAATCCACGTACCTCATCCTCCTCACAATCACTTCCGGTCAGGACCAAGGCTGTTGCATGCGTTTCACTGCGCATCTGCTGACAGACTGCGAAGCCATCACGTTTAGAGAGGTGTAGGTCGAGAAGAATGAGATCTGGCACTGCTTCATGCCAGCGTTTGATGGCTTGTTCTCCATCAAAGGCCCGGACCACTTCATATCCATGTCCCTTGAGCCAGAAGCTCAGCCTGTCTACCATGTCGCGGTCATGATCGGCCACCATGATTTTCATCGCGTTGCTCCTCACATACCTGTGCGGGATGGTCCTGCCGTTCTGCTGGGCGAGGCTGCGGGCGCGAGCACGAATGTGTAGCTCCAGATGGCCCGCAAACGCAGGGGGGACATCAATCCCCTGAAGCTGAGCAAGCATCTCCGCAGCAGCTAGGCTGACTGTGACCTCGCTATTGATTACAGGAAGCTGCACCTCTCCGTGTTCGCGTCTCTCGATCAAGCGATCCAGATACTCTTCGGGATTCATGCCCGTCCTCCTTTGCCCTTGCGCCGTGATCCACGCGCCAGCCCCAAATACTTCGCTAGCGCCCTCAACGCACGAAATTGTAAAACACGCACCGCTCCCAGCTGTTTCCCCAGTGCCTGGACAAGATCCTCGATCTTCTATCCTGCCAGAAAGCGACCAATCACGATCGTTGGCTGTTCAGCATTCAGACTCCCCAGTGCCAGCCCCACTTCTTCGAGCGTCTCGCGCCATTCGTGCAATGCCACTGGATTAATCACCTCACATACCTGTGGGTGTAAGTGGATAGAGGAAGCTCGTGATGGCCCTGGTTTCGCGCTTTAATCATATGTCGGCTCCTATCTTCTTGAGCAATTCGGCGCGATAGGCCGGAGTGTTGCCAGAACTGGCATGGTGGCTATGAGCGTCTTGGTTGTTAGCACGGGTAATTGTTCTCGTGGTGACCTCCGTCCGGCGCGGTCGTAGCATGTGCCGAGCCAGTGATGGTGTGGGCCAGACTCTGTCTAGCCGGTGTTGCGGCGAACACAGCCGTCGCTCCTCCAACGATTGCAACGCTGACCAGCGCGAACGCCACAAGCTTTCTTGTTAACAAATGAACGAACTTCATAAATGGGAATCTTCCTTCCATGATTGATATAGGGCGTAGTAGCACGCAGTTCCTCATCAGTGGAACAACAGAACGACCCATCAGGTACCAGTCAGGAGTATCGTTGCAATTCCCAAACCTTTGGTTACGGCTTCTGCCTTTGCAGAGGACAAAAAGGCCATGCTGATTGTTTTTTCGTTCACCCGTAACTGCAAACAGCCAGAGTGCAACTATGTAGGAGAGATCTGTCCGTCTCATGGAGGCCATCATTTCATGGAGGCGATCGACCGCCAATGTTACCGTGCGCGGCGAACCCGAGGCATTGAACGCGCTCTATCACCGACTTCTGCCCCGGGGGTTTTTGCCTATAGTGCTGCCCGCGTGCCTGATCGGGTCACGGCGGAAGATCTGACCTCTGAAGTGTTTTTGCAGATGGTGTAAGGCATCAGCCTCCTCAGGGCCAGCGATCTGGAGGTGGATGAGTTAGACACTCTCGCGCTGCGCTTGCAATCAGCACCTCCCTTGCAGGTCGACCCTGACTTTGCCCGGCAGTTGGAGCAGCGCATTCTAGTGCACAATACAGCATTGCGCCTGGAGCAGCCTGCACGTGGCTGGTCGGTCCTGCGCCTACTGCGTGCGCACCCTGTCTTTGGAGTGGCGCTCAGTCTCTGTCTCCTGGTGCTGCTAGGAACAGGAGTGTAGGTAGCAGCAACGCAGGTGACGAATCCCGACAACCCACTCTATGCGGTGAAGCGCTGGGAGCAAAATGCGCAGATCTCGCTCGCCAATCCGCCGGAAAACCAGGCGGAATCGAAGCTGCAGATTGCCCGTGATCGACTTAACACACTGAGCAATCTCACCGGCGCGGTGCACGCACAAGCTTACCGCGAGGCGCTTGTGAACCTGGATCAACAGATCAGGGCAGCTACTATAGTCATCAATGCTCTCGCTGCCGGAGCGGAACGTGTTCACATGGCAAGCGAGCTGGCTATACTCGAAGCTGATGTACGTCACACCCTGCGGAGACTTTTGTCAGAACTTGCTTTGTCGGGACGTCTGCTGACGACTGAGGAACTGGGTCGCCTGGGTGATACTGTACCGCACCTTATGTATGTTGTGAGTGTCCTGTCTGCCCATCCCAATGGGCAAGCCATCATCCGCATCTCCGGTGACGATATACAGCCTGGAGCGCAATTGCTGATGGATAACCGGTTGGTGAAGGCTCGTGGTTCTCTCCAAAAAGGTTTGTTTGTCTTTGTGGCAACCTGGATCGGCAACCAGTATCCCCAAAGTAGAGGCATTGTGAACCCCGACGACACCGCTGACGAGACAACCACCATTACACTCAATGGCTCAGACGATCATGGGAATAGCAATAACAACAGCAATCATGGTGGAAACGGGAATGGGAATAGTAGGGGGAAGCCTTAAGCCATTCCTCGTCTGTAGTATCGTTCGCCCCAGCAATATGCAGAGGAATATGCTTTACCCACTGTCCCTTATTTACCCATGTTTTAGTGTCGAGTGTTTCGGCTCTTCCGCATTTTTCATGCTAAGCTGTGGCATAGCTGTAGGCTGACTCATCTTAGCCCGCTTTGGTAGCGAATCTCCGATGAGGAGGTTTTGCCAGATGGTTCTCATAGCACGGAAAATGCAGAAGAGCCAGCGTTTCAGGTACTGGACATCTGCTAAGCGGCTGGTGATAGCTTGACTGGTACTAGCCCTTATGGATAGCATCAAGGAAGAATGAGGTAACATCTTGGTCGACGGTCACCCAGGTGGGGAGTGTCCTCCTTGCAAAGATAGGCTCTTAGAAGGAATCCCTTGAGGAGCAACCTGGATCGCGCAGGGGCGGGATGCGTCTGAAGACGCTGCATAAGGACATCATTAAAAAATCCTCACCTTGCAAAAAGTGTCCTCCCCTGACACAGGTCTCGCTACCATGCTCATATGGCCGGAGGTATAACATGGTCGACAAATCGTACATTCTTATCGTTGATGACGATACAGCACTCCTACAAGCACTTCCTCACACCCTGTCTCTTCGGATCAGCGGAGTCCAGGTGGACACGTCCGCTTCGGCCCAGGGAGCACTCGAGCTGATCCAGGAACACGACTATGATGCCATCGTCAGTGACATCAAGATGCCTGAAATGGACGGCCTGGCGCTGCTCGCACAGATACAAGCACTGCGGCCGGAGACACCCACACTGCTGATCACCGGTCATGGAGAGCATCAGCTAGCGATCCAGGCTTTACGTGGCGGAGCCTACGACTACCTCCAGAAACCGCTTGATCGCGACGATGTTGTGGCCGCAGTGCAACGGGCTCTTCAGACGCACCACTTGCGATGCCAGGTAAAAGCATTGCTGCTGTCCCTGGAACTCCATGCGTTATCGTTGGAGCGCCTGGTCCAACAGCGCACACGTGAGCTGGCTGAGGCCAACGCAGCCAAAGACACGTTTCTGAGTATGGCCTCACACGAACTGGAAACGCCGCTGAGTAGTTTGAAAAGTATGGTCCAACTGCTGCAGCGACAGCTTGCACACCACACTGCGCTGGAAGTAGTGGGCATTGGCCTGTCTGACATGCACCGCTCGATCTATCGTATGGAAAAGCTGGTGAAAGATTTGCTGGATGTCTCGCTGATCGAGACCAATAGGTTCGTCTTGCACCGCTTACGGTGCGACCTGGTTGAACTCTGTCGAAACTTACTCGCCGAGTTCACGGCTGGCGCTGGTCCAATGCGGACATTCGAAGCGCTCGGCGAACCAATCGAAGCTGAGGTAGATGCTGAGCGCATGAGCCAGGTCATCCTCAATCTGCTGTTAAACGCACGTAAGTCTTCCCCAAAGGGGTCTCCCATCACCCTGACGCTGCAACAAGTAGGCTATGAGGCCGCGCTCTCGGTACGTGATCTGGGGAGAGGGATTCCAGCTGAGCTGCTCTCCCACATGTTCGAACAGTACTACCGTGTTCCAGGCATCGAGGTACAGGACGGGTCAAGTTCAGGGATGGGGTTGGGGCTCTCTATCGCACGGAAACTTGTCGAGCGACATGGTGGCCATCTTGACGTCCAGAGTAGTCCTGGGCAAGGAAGTGTATTCATGCTTGCGCTGCCGCTGTACATTGATCCGGCAACAGCTACTCTCGATGCCGGGAAGCTTGCGCGACATACCCAGGCTGTCTGGACCATAGCCCATTGATCCCAGCATGCTTGATCTGAGATACGATCCTGTGGTATGAGAAAGGCAACTCTGCATGGCGTTGCATGCTCTTGTCTTAGCACCTAAATTTTGCCCAAAGTAGCGGCAGGATCCTGCCGCGGGAAAGGGACTTGCCAAAAGATGGATGATGAACCATGCCTATCACAGAGGGTCGGAACTATTCTTTTTGTAGAAGTCGACCATTAATGGATTTCGCTGATTGTAGAGCGCGTACATTTATAACCACATAGATCAAGGTGTTGAGGTTGTTCACCCAGTGGCCATTTCGCACTTTTGGTCGCTCAATGCCAAGTGCCTAAGCCTGACTGTTGCCGCGTTCACAGCAGGTACGTTGGGTATAGATGGAGTGGCAGAGCGGGCCGTCGCGATGTGCGCCGATGCGCTCATAGTGCCCTTGTTGGGGAGTCCAACGTCACTAGGGGAATTGTGGCTAAAGTAATGGATGGCTTGTACAAGCTGAGCACAGTGGTATTGCCGAACACAAAAGCTTTGCGCAAGGTATTCGCCGTGATTACGCAGCGGTGAGAGCCGCCTTCTCTTCTCCGTGGAGTAATGGTCAGATGGAAGGCGCAGGTCAATTGCTTGAAGCTTCAGAAACGGCTCACGTTCGGCAGAGCCAATTTTGACTTGCTCCGGCTACGGCTGCTGCCCCGACGGTAGGTCTAGGGGAAAGGTCTACCTCATTATGAGCAATGTGTGTTTTGCAATGCATTCGAGGAGAAGCATCTCCTTCAAAAAGGAGAAGAACAAGCATGTCCAGATCACATGGCGTACGTCTCACGTGGCTTGGTCACGCGACGTTTCAAATCATCAGTCCGCAAGAGAAGGTTATTCTCATTGATCCCTGGCTTGAAAAGAATCCGGCGTGTCCGCCAGAGTGCATCACCCCACCATCATTGCAATGCTTGAGTTAATGGAATGGTTCGCGTCCAAAGGCGCGGACCACACGGTCGAACTGAACAAAGGTGGGAGCCTGATCTTTGAAGGGATCAAGGTGACCATGACTCATGCAGTGCATAGCTCTAGCGTCGAGGATGAAGGACAGATACAGTGCGTCGGAGAAGCTGCTGGGTATATTCTGGAACTTGGAAATGGGCTGAAGCTCTATCATGCCGGGGATACAGACGTCTTTGGTGATATGGCTCTGATCCGTGACCTGTTTGCACCTGATATAGTGCTGCTGCCAATTGGAGGAGGCTATACACTGGGTCCCCAAGCGGCAGCACTTGCCACTCGCTTTTTAGGGGTGACGTCCGTCGTCCCGATGCATTAATGTTTCCCCCAAGAGAGATGACGCTTGAGTATGTCATCGGGAGGTCGCTACTGGGTTCCTTTTTCCGTAAGAATAACACCGGTTTATTTAGTCGTAGCTTTAGGTTATTGACTGAAGTCCTGAAAAGTATGAATTCTAGCGTACAATGAATTGAGGCCTGGTCATAAATCGTCAGTCCGCCTTGAAAAAGGCTTTGAGCCCGAGTGAGGTACTGGCTTCAAAAGCATCGCGAACGAGGCGTGCTCCCCGACTCTTTGATTCGCCCCCTGGCCCATTGGAACCGCATCCGGCTGACACCATTGGATCTCTGGCTGGAAACTGTATCTCGTTTCTGCCGTTCAGTTGGATGAATTACTTTCGTCGTGTGCTGATCCATGGGAAAAAAGGTCGAGCACAATTTAGGCTCACTCCATCTAGCTTACGCTGATATTACGTATCGAGCTACTGACCTATTGGGATAAGTTCTTATTTGTCGGCTCAATGTAACCCCATTGATGAAACCTGGCAAGCGTATAGGCAACATTGAGTTCGCTGCGCTGCGTCAAGCGTACCAGGTCTGCTAAATAGCGCCTAGCATGGAGTAGCTGGAGGATCCAGCGTTTCTGGCGCGGGAGTTGGTCGGAAATGTAGTTGTCAGCGAGCCAGAGACAACACGCAATGCTGATAACGGTGGCGAACTCCTCTGTAGCAGATCCTGAAGATGTTCTTCAGGCTGAAATACCATTGAAAAAGGAATAGGCAGACGGTATCATTGCTGTAGGAAGATCTTCCTTGGCGGTGACAGGCAACATCATCATCGCTCTGTTTTGAGCACCTTTCGTGTGTCCTGCCAGGAAGAAGAAAAGAACACGTAGGCGTTGATTCCCCTGATCACGACTACAGCACAAGGGAGAAGGAGAAATAATCGGTCGTATGCACACGCGTTATAAGGTCCATTCACAGCGTCTCATCGATGGGGTGCTCAAGAGTCCTGGTGAGACTGATCCCACACGACGACGTGCAATCGAAGAGCAGTCTGCTCAGTGGAGCTCGAGCTCTCCTCAACCGGTCATGCAGGGTCCCCCGGCATTGGTTGCATATGTCAAGAAAGTTGCTCTCTATGCGTACAAGACCAATGAAGATGACATCGAGGCCTTGCGAAGAGCAGGCTACAGCGAGGATGCGATCTTCGAAATTACCGTGAGTGCGGCACTTGGAGCCGGCATGACACGACTGGAGCGCGGACTAGCGGCCCTGAAAGGAGACACCGATGCGGCTCAGAACGATTGAGCAGGTCAGACGAGATGAACCGGTCTCCGACATTCGACGCACCCTGTCCTATCGCCCCGAACTGTTCGGCCAGCCGTTCTCGGCCTATTTAGAGGCTGCCCTGCGTGGACCCTCAGACTGGAGCGTTGGCGAGCGGGAGTTGTTCGCCGCCTTTGTCTCACGCACGAATCAGTGTGCCTATTGAACAGGAGCCCATGGCGCAGTTGCGTCAAAGGCGCTTACCGATGAGAAGGTCACGGCTGTCCTGGATGATTGGCGTACCGCCCCAATTGACGAGAAGCTACGGGTGACGTTAGGCTTGCTGGAGAAGGTCACGCTCACCCCATGGGAGGTCGGTCCTGGGGATATCACGCCCCTGCGAGCAGTAGGGGTAAGTGAGTACGCCATCGAAGATGCCCTCGTTGTCTGCGCACTCTTTAACATCATCGACCGCATCGCCGATGCGCTCGACGTGGCGATTCCCTCAGCCGAAGGCTTCGCGCGGACTGCGGAGCGGCTATTGGAGCAGGGCTATCTGTGAAGTCTCCCCACGACTCAGAGCGTAGGGGGGGCATGCACACAAGCGAGCCATTGAAGACGTTGAAACGCAGAGAGAGTAGTGAAGAGGATGCTGTCTCTGGATAGTCCAGAGAAGAGAGGAGAGTCCATGGCAGATTTGCAGAATCCGAAAGTCCAGAAAATACTTCACTCAAAGGCGTTTGCCCATGATTCTGCACGCCAGATGGGAATAAGACAGCAAGGAGAATAGTGTGAATCGCCTCTCGTCCCTGATACCACGAAGGGACCGGTGGCATGCTCAATGTCGCGTCTTCTTTCAAAAGTGCCACGAGCCCATCCACATCGTCGGTCTCCCACGCTTGGAGATAGCGGGCGAGCAACGTGTTCGTTGCGGCATCAGCACGGTGAACCTGTGCCATCTCTCGCTGCTCGCAGTGATAGTTCTTCTCAAGCGTCACCCGAGCGCGGTGCAAGGCGCTGTTCACCGCTGAGACCGAGATCTCAAGCAACTGCGCGATCTCGACTGCACGCCAGTCCAGCACATCCGAGAGGAGCAAGATGGTCCGCTGGCGAGGTGGGAGGAGCTGGAGAGCAGTGAGGAAGGCCAGAGATACGCTCTCGTGTTGGGTATAGCGGGCTTCCGGGTTCTCCGCCGCCTCAGCCAGCCAACTGTCAGGGAAAGGCTCAAGCCAGAGCGCCTCGGCACTCCTGGGCGCAACTGGCCTCCGCGGGTTCCACGCAGGAGAGGCTGTGGTCGGCAGCGTGCGCGGCAAGCGTTTCTTGAGGGTATCCAGGCTGGTGTTGGTCGCAATCGTGTACAGTCAGGCGCGCAGCGATCCCGGGCCCTTCTCTGTGAAGGTGTCAAAGTGTCGCCAAGCACGCAGCATGGTATCTTGCACGGCATCCTCGGCATCGTGTAATGAACCCAGGAGACGATAACAGTGCAGGAGCAACTCATGGCGATAGGGTTCTATCAAGGAATCACTCTCAGATCGATAGGGTGAGCTTGAGCTGTGATAAGAACCTCATTCACACGATCAGTCTTCCCGTGTTTCGCTCTCTCGCTGCGCGCCATTCTTCTCTCTGCCGGATCCTTTCTTCTCAAAAGTCGCACCCATGCTGCTGGTGCTGCCTGATGTCTCAAACGCGTTCGTTCTATCACACGGTGCAGGCTCTTTTGCGTCTTCCTTTCCCTTTTTGCGGGAAGAGTCAAAAAGGCCCATGTTCGCATCGCAGATGGCTACCATTCACCAAAGGTGGAAGAGTTCCAGCTTGAAACGTTTTGCTTGTCTCTCTCGTGTTAAAGAAGAGGCAAATTCGGTATCCACCGAAAGAGTTGGAGTACAACGATGTCACAAGCTACAGAATCGGTAGCGGGAAAATCGCAGGCAGCAACCAAAACGATCCTCCTCGTCGAGGACGATCCGAACAATAGCTCATTCCTCGTTGAGGCTATTGCGCACGAGACACCCTATCGAGCGATCGTGGCAAGTGATAGCAAGGCCGCATTGAAACTTGTGCGCCACTTCACACCCCGCCTGTTTATTCTGGACTACGAGTTGCCGGGTATGAACGGCATCGAACACTACGACCGCCTCTCTCTCAACCAGGAGTTGGCACCTATCCGCGCGCTCCTGATCACGGCCAATCGCCAGTTCCCTCAACAGCAGATACAACGACGCCAGCTCATCGCCTTCAAGAAACCATTCGCACTGGCTGCGTTCCTGGCTGCGATTGAAACCCTCCTCGCTTCGCCGTGAGCGAGGGGTGGAAAGCATCTCGTCATCTCGTAGGGTAAGGTGAGCAAGCAATGCGAGCAGAAAGGATGAAGAGGAGTGCCAATGACTCTGCCAGCGCAGCAGCAAGCAAGCAATGCGAACACAGCAGTAACGAGAACCGACCTAGTGCGTTTGCTTCAGGAAGTAGGGAGTCCCGAGCAGTTGGATGTCAGCGGTCAGAATTTACGAGGAATCAACCTGATGAATTGCAACTTGCGGGGGGCCAACCTGAGCCAGGTCAGGGGATGCGAAGCGACCCTGTGCGGAGCCAATCTCTCCCATGCCGATTTGCACGGAGCCGACCTGAGCGGAACCTGCGTGTGCTGGGCTGATCTGCGCGGGGCCAATCTACGTGCGGCTGACTTGCGCGAGGCTGACCTGAGCTGGGCTGACCTGCGCGAAGCTGACTTGCGTGGGGTCAAGCTGGACATGGCTACCCTGTGCGGGGCCTCCCTGGGAAAGGCTGACCTGCGTGGAGCCTGCTTGGACAAGACTGACTTGCGAGGAGCTGACCTGAGCTGGGCATCCCTGGGTGGGGCGAGCACCTTTGAACTCACCAAGCACCAATTACGGCAGAGAGGAGCCATCTTCAGAGAACCGACCAGCGTGATAGTCGCAGAGCGTTTCTCAGCGAAGGCAGGGAGATACACTCTAGGATTTTCGCTCGGTCTCCTCTGCCTGAGCGTGGTTGGCTGCCTGTGTGGGCTTGGTATAAGGGTCATACGCACCTACATGCAGCTGAAAAAACACCCGGGTGACGGGACTCCCCCCAGATGGGATCATCCCCAGGGGAGCGCTCGCGAGCAGTTGAGAGCCAGATGGTTCCACGGGAGCTAGCGCCGCAGGAACACCGGCGGGGAAACTGTACGCTGAGGTACCCGCAGAGCGGGAGAGGCGCGTTTGCTCTTGCCGGTGCGCCTGGCCCATTGAGACGAAACAAGGAGATGGAACGTGTAGACAAGAGGAGAGGGTTGTGTTTATCGAAACCGTGTGCCTTTTCGGAGGAAACAGGCACACACCTACAAGAGAAAGAGGATGCTATGTTCACACTGCTGGGTGAGCTTCCGCTCATCACGATCAACGTGGGTACCATTCACCTGGCTCTGTATCTGAGTCAGGTCATGTACTTGCTCATCGCGGCCATTGTCGGCTTTGTAGCAGAGTTCATTGTAGGCTGGCGGCTCCCCTTTGGCATCATTGGGGCCATCATTGCTGCGCTGGTGGGAATATGGATCGTCACGAACGTGGTGATCCTCATCATTCCTGGTGATCCCGTCCTTTTCGGAATCCCACTCTTCAAAGCGCTGATTGGAGCTACCCTGTTTGCGGCGCTCTGGTACCTGCTGACCTACCGCCTCTGGCACCGCCGTCGCCCGTACTACCACCGTCAAGTCCCAGCATAACCAAGAGGGGAGCCGTCCCTTTATGGCTTTGACTGTTGAAGAAGCATGCCGCTCTCTGCACATGCCTCAAGCTATCTTAAATGGCTCTAGAAGCAGGCGCAGAAACGTTGCTTGCTTGCGGCATCGATGGCAAGAAACCTGTCAGAGATGGAGTTTTCACACATCACGCTCCCACGAAGATGTGTGAAAACTCCACGGCCTTTGAGATCTCGTTGGTACGAGAGATGACGAGAACGGCTCTGTGTGGACACCTGTTAGTTTCGCATGTCTTTGCATGCAGACAAGTTTCCATGATATTCCTCAAAACTGTACCAAGCCTGGTTCACGCGCCAGACCAGGCCTCTGTCTACGGGTGATTATTTTGCCACAGCGGCAAGTTACATCTTCCGATTTACTTACTCACCTCATTACTTCTCAACTTCGTACGTGACATGGGCAACTTCTTTAGATGGGACGGCCTCCCTAATTTTCACCTTGATAGCGGGATTCATGTTCGCAAATAGCGGTATGCCGTGGCCAAACAACACCGGCGCGTAGTGGATCGTGAACTCGTCAATCAACCCCGCGTTGAGATACTGCTGGATAGCATTGGCTCCTCCCGCTATTCTGATATCTCTGTTTCCGGCAACCTCTCGCGCTCGACTAAGCGCGCTTTCCATGCCGTCGTTGACGAAGTAGAACGTCGTGCCGCCGGGGCGCTCCCATGGTTTGCGCACTTCGTCGGTCAAGACAAAGACGGGGGTATGGAAAGGGGCCTCCTCAGGCCAGAAGCGCTCGCCGCCACTGAACATATTCTTCCCCATGATGCTTACGCTGGTGCGTTTAAAGGTTTCTTCCAACATGCTGTTGTCTTGACCTATTTCGCCGCCTTCGCCGAGTTTGAGATTCTCGAGGAAGAATTTCTGCTGAAAAACCCAATGCTGGAGTTCCATCCATTTTTTCATCCACTGTTTGTATTCCGGGTCGTTTGCATGGGCCATGTCCATTCCTTCCGGGGCGATGAAGCCGTCCAGAGACATCACGACATCGAAAAATACGTTGCTGTTTTGCATAGTCTAAAGTCTCCCCCTGTTTTTGATGATCATTTTTTACGCAAGTCGTCCCTCAAAATGATCTTGAAACATGTGCAGTATGCTGGCCAAATCGTGAGTTGTGTGGGTCATATCTCATCTCCTTTCTCCTTCATGAACGTTTCGCCCCCTTTTGTGTGAGCAATCGTTACTAGTGGAAGTATACCTCTCACAAAAGGATCTTGTCCTGAACAAAATGGACAGCTCTTTCAGCTTCCTTCACCCGCCAGGATCTGCCGAACGAGGGCTGAACCTGTGCGAGACGCATCAATCCCTGTACAAAGATGAAAATGGATACCAAATCGGGGCAAGCTCAAATTGAACTTGCCTCGATTTTGCGAAGCAGAAGAACTTGGAATATACTCCTCTGTCTCCATTGAATCGAGGCAAGCTCATCTCAGCTTGCAGCATTAGGAGTGGATACGCTGAAGAAACGACTGCTCGAGAAACCGACGTGCCTCACAGCGATTGCAACTGGCATGCTGCGGACAGCGTACTTTGATAGATAAGGTGAGAGTGTATACCTGCTCGCTCTTTCCGCCTATCCCGTTCCGGTTTGTGGGGTATCCGAAAGAATAGCAGCATGGAGGCATAACGTGTGGTGCCTCTTCTCTAGCAAGATAAAGGAGATTCGCTCATGACTATGACAGCGGAAAACGAGACGACTTTGGTCAACGAGGAAGCACTGGCACGCCGCTGGAAAGAGCGGTGTGCATCTAGCCAGTTTAGCCAGGCAGTTCTGGGGCTGGGAACTATCCGTGTGATGGGGAAAGCTGGTGACGCACCAGTGCAGTTCCCCCGCATTACCTCTCTGGATGCACTGAGTGCTCTCGAACCCGACGAGCAGTGGGCAGTGCAAGCTGCGCAGGCGATCGTGATCCAGGCCTGCGACCAACGCCGTTCGGTGCTGGCTGCAGCACCCCCACAGCCTGGCTCACTCCCCATGCCAAAACCCGTTACGACGTTCGATCCAAGCGTCGAAACCCTGCTTGTGACCAGTATCATTCGCGGGGGGTAGTCCTCTGCGGAACGGCCGTGCATTAGCCGTTCCGACAGTTCCCTAGGAGGCCTGAGTCCATGCCCCGTAGTCTTGCCAACGGCGATTACAGTCTTGTGATGGCGGTCGAGTCCTCTTCTCGTGCCGATTCCTGGTATCGCGTCCTGGCGGATCGCCAAACAGGAGCGCTTTCCTGCGATTGCCCTCCCTGGACCTTCAAGCAGGATGCGCAGGCAAGCACCTCCGGGCGTTCCTGCCATCATACCCGCCTGGCTCAGCAACTCTCGCGCGCAATCCCTCTCTCGGCTACAACCCCTGCGGGTGCTTTCGCTCAGGGTAGAGCACTCGCCTCCCTCATCAGCGCAACCCAGCAACAATGGCCTGGCCTGCGAGGGGAGTGGTCAATCGAGGGACGCGTGGCTGAGATCAACGAGAAACCATACGTGTTCTTCCTCCTCACACTGGCGCTGGGAAACGGGGGCATGGCAACAGGCGTGACTGCCTTTGCCCAACGGCACCGACCAACCCAGCAGCATCTGCAGACGAGAGTGGCCATGTGGAGTGGATACGCTATCGCATCAGAGGTGGCGCGCATCGGTGGCTTCCCGCTAGCCGGGCAACCGCCGGAACATTTTCGGGTCACGTCCGGTAGGCGAGCTAGGCGCGCGGTAGCTGGCCCTGCCTCAACACCCGCGATCGGCCTTGGCGATATCCTCAGGATCGGGGATGTTGAGGACCTCGGTGATGGGCTCAGGCCGACGGAGCGGGCAGAGCTGACGCTCCGACTCTTTCTTGGTGAGCAGCTCTACCAGCAACTGGAAACGCGTGGCTTTTTAGATGTTTCGAGCGCGCACTACGCAGAAGAGCAGCGGGTGTATCGACTGCGGCGCGATCCCAGCAAACGGTACGAACGGCGCGTCCGTGTGTTTGAACGCGGGCGTTATTTCAACGATTTGTGCATCGTCCGCGCTCAAAACGTTCCAGAAGCAGACCATTTTCTCACCGTATTCCTGGGACTGCTGTCTGACGAGGAGACGACGCTTTCTGTCGTGAAAAGGCACAATATTTTTGCTCCGAACTCCGATGGACGGGAGCGCGAGACAGTTCCCGCGATGTGGCAACCGCGCCTCTGCATTGCTCCACCAAAAATCTTACCCGACGATGTGCTCAACTGGCAGTCAGGAAATCCTGGTTGCCCTCGCTGCTGGCTTCATCTACGCGCTGAACTCTTGCGCGAAATGTCGAATTGCGTCCAGGTCGAGGGCATTGACGAATCTGAGCATCAGCTCCTGCACGCCCGCTTCCTCCAGCGCTGCGATCCGCTTGCGGATGGTTGCGGGACTGCCAACCAGCCCACCACTGCCGAAGGCTCTCACCGCCTCAGGTAGCCGGGCCTCGGCCTGCTCGTCGGTATCAGCGATGAGACAGAACGCGATGGTTGCGCGTCGGATGCTTTCATAGCTGCGTCCAAGAGCCTCACAATGCTGTTTGAGCACCGCGAACTTGCGTGTAATGGTGGCAAGATCACCAAAGACGTGACAGGCATCGCCGTACTGCGCCACGAGCTTGAGCGTGGTCTGCTCACCGTTGCCACCAATCAACAGGGGGATATGGGGGTATTGCACACCTTTGGGCTGATTGATCGCACCATGCACTTGATAAAACGTCCCTTCAAAGGTGGCTTCCTCCCGCGTCCACATGGCCAGCAGGATCTGGACGGCCTCGCGGAGTTGCCGTGAGCGAACGGCACACTCAGGAAAGTCGTAGCCATAGGCACGAAATTGCGCCTCCAGGCCGGGATAGCCTGAACCGATCCCCAGGGTGAGTCGACCGTGACTCATCACATCCACCGTACTGGCCATTTTCGCCAGCAAGGCAGGGCGGCGTAACCCACTGTAGGTGACCAGTTGACCGATACGCGCACGTTTGGTATCACGCGCAAGCGCCGCCGTCGTGGTCCAGCACTCGAAGAGGAATTGAGTGCTGTCGCCAGGCCAGAAGGCATCAGAAAGCCAGAGCGAGTCGAAGCCCACCTCCTCGGCAGTTAGAGCTACACTCGTCATGGTCTCGTAGGCTTCCACCGGGTCTGTGATCCCCGCCAGTTCCATCTGTGTGCCCTGCGGTAGAGCGAGTCCAAATTTCATTGACATAAATACCTCCCTCTTTTCTCAGGAAAAAGAGAACAGTCCTGCATCGCATCACCACTTTAGCATAAGAGAGGGAGATGTTGTTGTCTCTGTACAGAAGACCGAAAGTTGCCTGTACAAAAGACCAGAGCGACGGGAAATCAGAGACAGCCGCGCTCAACCCGGAAGGTGGCCTCAACCTTGCATCGACAATTGCAGAAAAAAAGTCGAGAAAGTTGGCATCAAGGGGCGTCTCAAAGGACAAAATGGTAGCTTCCACCAGCCCTGGAGGAACCTCGATGGGAAGCAGCGTCTCCCCAGGCTGAGTGCATGGTGCTCTCATGCCACTCATCAAGGCGGTTGCTACTCCTGGGATCTGGTAAGTTCCCAGATCCAGTTGGTTTCCCAGGTTTTTCCTCCATCCGCTGAAAACGCCTGCTCCCAATGGCACGAGGTAGGTGTGATGTCCGACCAGATAAACCGGCTAAAGATGTGTCTCCCCTCGAAGACTTCTTGCGCATAAAATTCTCCACGTCCTTGCGTAAACCCGCCGATCATCGGGGTGTCCAGGGTGCCACGCACGCTGTCTGCCCAATAGATGCTCCACTGTTGTGACTTGGGATCGAAGAAACGCAAGGATATAGCCTCCAGACGCCCGGAAGCTCGATCCATGAGGTGTTCGCTGATGTTGCTCAGTCCCCCCAGGATTTTGCGATGCACCGTCGTGCCCTCAAATTCTTCCCAGGACGTTGAACCCTTCAGCCGCTCCCGCAGTCGCCGATGATGATCATGCCATCGGCCAATGAGGAAATCAAAATCGGCTCGTCCATCCAGTTCCTGTGCATTTGACTCGGTCATAGTGTTCCTCCTATGCATGGTTGTGGTTGCTCGCAACGCTTTCGTTGCCTCTTGCTTGTGTGTGCCTATCTCACGTACAATACTATAGCCAAAAGGTGGCTTTCTAAAAGAGCCACTTCTTGCAAAATTGAAAGAGCCACTTCAGGAGGAGCTATGCCAAGAGGAAAAATTGCACCCGATCTCGGGCTGCCCATTGCTCTTGAGCGTGCTGCACCGGCACCACTCCATCAGCAACTGTGTGAGCAATTACGACGAGCCATTCTCGATGGTCGCCTCTCAAGAGGAACGCGGCTCCCATCGACGCGAACATTCGCGCATGCTCTTGGCGTCTCGCGCACGGTCACGAGTTCCGCCTATGACGAACTCTTTGCCGAAGGATATCTGGAGGGGCGGCACGGATCAGGAACCTATGTCGCAAGAGATCTTCCCCCACTGCCACGTCTGACCCGCCCGTCGCCGAACACTCTCCCGCGCTGGCTTAGAAAAGCTCCTCCTTTGGCCCATGATGAGTCCTTCCCCTCGCAAGCTATCGCGTTTCGACTGGGGGTGCCTTCCATCTCGTCCCTTCCCCCTCGTCTCTGGCGCGAGGCGTGGAGAACGGTGACTGCTCATCTGCCCCCCAACAGCTACGGTCCTACGAATGGGGACCCGGCGCTTCGGGAAGCGCTTGCTGCCTATCTTGGACGATCTCGCGGCCTGGCTTGTACCCCAGAGGACATTCTCATTACAGCAGGAGCCACACACGCGCTTGACCTCATCGTGCGTGCCACCCTCTCTGCCGGCGATTCCGTTGGGTTTGAGGAACCAGGGTATCCTGCTGCCCGGCAGATCGTGAAGGCCCGGGAAGGAGGCATCTTTCCTGTTCCTGTTGACGATGATGGCATGCAAGTCGAACGGTTGCCGCATGGACTCGCCGCCCCGCTACTGGTCTATACCACCCCGTCGCATCAGTATCCACTTGGAACACGGCTCGCTGTTTCACGACGCCTGGCGTTGCTGACATGGGCTCAGGCCAACGATAGCCTTCTTATCGAAGATGATTACGACAGTGAGTTTCGCTTCGATACCTCCCCACTCCCGGCTCTGGCAAGCCTTGATGAAGCAGGGCGAGTGGCCTATATCGGGACCTTCTCAAAAGTGCTGACTCCTGCCTTGCGCGTGGGGTATCTGCTGGCTCCTCCCCTGCTGCGTGAACGGATCGGACAGATCAAGCAACTGACCGATGAGCATGTCTCATGGCTGCTGCAGCAGTTGCTTGTCGCCTTCATCTCAAGGGGGCACCTGGATCGCCATGTGCGACGGATGCGGCATCAGTATGCGGAGAAACGACACATATTAGCGCAAACACTTGCTCCCATCACACATCTTGCCCGGTTACGCGGACTGGAAGCTGGTCTGCACGCCTACCTTGAACTGGGAGCCAACATCAATGACACGCTCGTGGCGCAGCTGGCACAGCAGCGCAATGTTATCGTCACTCCCCTTGATGCCTACTATCTTGGTACCCCTGACCGCTCTGGTCTGCTTTTAGGCTATGCAAGCCTGGAAATCCCTGACATCATCCGAGGAGCTACGGTACTGAGGGAGATCATTGAGCAAGTTGCGGCTCTGTCCCACCATGCTTGAGCAACCACAAAAGCGGAGAATCGTTTGGCTGTCAATAGCGCAGAAATGTCCGCCAGTTCTGTCTCGTCGGGCGAGGCGGACGCACGCCCCGCATGTACTTCTGGATCGTCAGTTTGCAGACGTGCATATCCAGCTTCAGTAATTCACCTCGAATGCGCTCAGCCCCCAAAGCCGATTGTTCTTTGCCATATCTATGCATGGTTCTTCCGCAGGATCGCTGCTGCCAGATGTGGTATGCTAAAGAACCACCCGATGCTTTCTCAAAGCGACACACGAGGGTTCTCGTCGTCATCCGCAGCTCCGGCACACACGATGAACTTGTAACGCCTTGGAGGAAAGCAGAGCAAGCCGGTTCTCTAGGAACCATCCGTACCTGTGTTGTTAGAAAGGACACGCATGCCGACACGTTCAGAAATCCAAGACACACTTGCCGCATCGCAGGAGCAAGTCCTTGCGTATTTTGACGGGCTGAGCCCCCAAGCCCTTGAGCGCCCCTGCACGGAGAGCGGCGTCCCCGGCGAAGCCCCCTGGCGAGCCAAAGATCACTTTGCCCATCTCACCGCCAATGAACAGGGGATTCACACCCTGTTGCGCCTCACGCTCACCGGCGGCTCTCTGCCAGACCAGCTGGCCGCCATGAGCGCAGAGGAGCGACTGGCGTGGTCAAACCAGCGCAATCAAACCTACGTCAATGCCCACCGCAATGATAGTATGGGAACGCTGCGCGCGCATCTCTCTACCGCACGTCAGGAAACACTGGATCTGCTTGAGCAATTCACAGATGAACAACTAGCTGCACCTGCCTCTCCATCCTTTCTGAGGAACATGACGGCCGGCGACTTGTTCGTCGCGAATGCCCAGCATGCTGCGAGACATATGGCATGGATTGAGGAGGGATTCGCCAGGGTTGAGATGCGCCCATGGTAGACCCATGCAAAAAGAGCACGATAGGAGAAGTTTTGTTCCTCCTTCTGTGCTACACTGTTGCTTGTCGAGCACAGACGCGCTTCAGCCCGAACGAGTGGAGAGGTGCATGACTCACGTACGCGTATGAACTCCGTAATGACTCGACAAAGAAAGTAGAGGTGGAAACAATGTTTCACAAGATCAGCGCTGCGGTTCTCACGCACGAGGGCCTCGCCGTGATCTGTCGCCAGAACTGCGCCAGTGCGTGCGCTCCCGGCTTGAGCGGGTGGCGACGGTGTGCGCGCATGAGCGGAGGGATCAGCAGATGAAATGTGACCTCGGAGACCTCGCGATCTTCTATGAAACCTACGGCACCGGTCGGCCCATCGTGATGTTGCCTGGGCGGCCGAGCGATCACCGCATCATGCTGCGGTTCATGGAACCCCTCTTCACGCAGCGGGACGGCTGGCTGCGCCTCTATCCTGACTTGCCTGGCACGGGGCGCACCCCGGGCGTGGACCGTCTGGCCACGCACGATCAGATGCTCGACGCTGTGCTGGCGTTCATCGACACGGTCATCCCCGGTCAACGCTTCGTGCTCGCCGGCCTGTCCTATGGTGGGTACTTGGCCCGTGGCGTGGTCTACCACAGGGCAGACTCGATCGATGGCGTGTTGCTCTGTGCCCCCCAGGTGAAGGCGGACCCTGCACAGGCCCATCTCCCACCCAGGACCACGCTGGTGGAAGACCCGGCGCTGGTGGCCGAGCTCGGGCCGGGCGCGGACCTCATCGTGGTACAGAGTCCCACGGTGGTCGAGGCCGTGGCCGACGTGCTGGCGGAGGTCCAGCTAGCCGACCACGCCTTCAACGCGCGGCTGGAGTCGGCCGGCCCCTTTTCCTTTGACGTGGATTCCCTGCCCGCCCCCTTTAGCAGCCCCACGCTCATGCTGACTGCACGACAAGACCACCTCTGTGGATACCGGGACGCCTGGGATCTGCTGGACAACTACCCCAGAGCGACGTTCGCTGTACTCGATCGAGCCGGACATTTTGTGAATATCGAACAGGATGTGCTGTGCCAGGCCCTCATGCGCGAGTGGCTGGATCGGGTGGAGGAAGGGGCCACCGATCTCAACCCCCCACGGATATCCTAACACCACGTGCTGCATCATGGGCGTGGTCGCGCGGGCATGGGGCAAGCGTTGTTGCGCGCCCAGACGAGGTGCACGAGTCGGGGAAGTTCGGGAGTTTTTTGACAGAGGAGACAAAAGGACCTTTTGCAAAGCCCTGTCAGAGAAAGTGAACTACCGCCGAGCTGAAGACTCAGCGGCTTCTTCGGAGGCCCAAGTTCACCAGACTCGCCACCAGAAATGGTGGCAGCGTTCGAGTGGTCATGATACCTGCGGTTGATGCATCAGACTGCTGCTCTATCGCTCGGGTTTAAGTAGGACTGGGGCAAGGTCCGGTGACCCGAGTGCAAAAAGCCGCTTGAACAGTGTCGAGATGAAGCCGGATTCCATGTATGGTCACAGTGCATGGATACGCACTACCCGGCACTTGCCGGAGTTTTTCCCCGGAAGGGATCAGGAGTTTCAGCGATGATTGTTGTCTATGTGCTTGCACCAGACAGGACACCACTCATGCCCTGTACTCCGGTCGTTGCACGTTTGTTACTCAAAGATGGAAAAGCAAAGGTGCTACGGCGTACACCATTTACCATCAAGCTGCTTACTCAACCAGAAGAGAGCTGCACCCATCACCTCTCTTGTGCTGGAAACCGGAACCTTTGATCCTCACGCACTCAAAAGCCCAGAGGTGCTACGAAACAAATGGCTCTATCAGCGTGGCATCAACTACGGTTATGCTAACACAAAAGCGTATGTGCTCACTCGCGATAACTTCACCTGTCAGCATTGCAAAGGGAAATCGAAAGATCGGCGTTTAGAAGTGCATCACATTGTCTTTCGGAGCGAGCAAGGAAGTGATGAAGAAAGCAATTTGCTCACGCTCTGTAAGACCTGCCATGATGGCCTGCATGCGGGCACGATTACGCTGAAACAGAAAGGGAAGAAAAAAGGAACGCTGCTGTATGCTACGCAGATGAACAGCATTCGTCTTCAATTGCTGCGTTTGCTCCAGGCAGAAGAAACATGGGGCTTTGTCACCAAGGAGCATCGCCAACTCTGGGACTTGCCCAAAGAACATGTTTTTGATGCGGCTGTGATTGCCACCCAAGGACGACAACCCATCTTCCAAACGACGACTCTAATCGCAAAGCGATGTGTGTCCGATGGGGACTACCAGCAAACAAAAGGCATCCGAAGCGCGCAGCGGATTGTTACCGGAAAGATTGGAGGCTTCCGCAAGTTCGACAAGGTCCGCTACTGTGGTCAGGACTACTTCATCAAAGGCAGAATGAGCACTGGTTATGCGATCTTGATGGACCTGGCTGGGAACAAGGTGGCACTCAAGCCGATCCCTAAATTCGAGAAAATGAAGCGAGTGAGCGCCCGCAGATCATGGATTATGACACAAAGAACCATTCCAAGTTTCTTATGCTCTAGCATATAATTTTTGTGTGTAAATACCGGAAAAACTTATTATTGCGCTATGGAGGAGTACTGAACCAGATCTTTACACAGATTGCACCAACAGCAGATTTCTCGTTTGAAGCTATGGAGGTTGATCGAGATCATATTCATTGTCTGGTGAAAAGTGAGCCAAAGATCTTGCCTCTCTCGATTGTATCGAAGATCTCGCAGCTCTGATCACCGAGGCTGGTGGATCGTCATCCGTGTTCGGGTATTCCTCCGGTGCTGTCCTTCCCCTCAAGGCGAAAGCCTGCGGCCTCGCCATTTCCAGGCTCGCGTTGTACGAGCCACCGTTCCTGGCGGACGATGGGTTTCCGAAACTGGCGCGGGATGTCTCGGTGCGGCTCACCGAACTGCTCTCGTCAGGGCGCCGGGGTGATGCGGTCGAACTCTACCAGACGGAGATGGTGGGCATTCCCGCTGAAATCGTTGCCCAATTGCGACAAGCGCCATTCAGGCCGGCACTCGAAACCAGTGCGCACACGCTCGTCTATGAAGCTACTCTCCTGGGTGACATGCCAGTGCTGGCCCAACAACTGCCTTCCATCACCATCCCCACGCTCGTGATAAGCGGCGGAAACAGCCAGGCGAGGATGCGCTCTGCCGCGCAAACACTCGCAGATGCCCTTCCCACTGCCCAGCACCACTCCCTGGAAGGTCAGACGCACGATATCGTTCCGGCTGTTCTGGCTCCTGTGTTGGAGGAGTTCTTTGCCAGCTAAAATCTGTCTTCCTCGACTCATCTCTGTTCTCGTCGGGGGTCCTCAGATCTTCGTTAGTCGTCAATCGCCTGGTAGGCCAGGGTCCAGAAATAGACGTTTGGTGGGCTGGGGGATGCCCAGGCGCACTGGGTCATCAGGATGATGACCATATCCTCCCTGGGGTCGGAATACCAGGAGGTGCCCAGGCCGCCATCCCAGCCGTACCGACCGGGTACCGCCGCGAGGTCGTCGCGCCTGGTAATCACGGAGACGCCGAAGCCCCAACCCTGGCTGTCAAAAAAGCCAGGGAACAGGCCCGACACCGCTTTCTGTTCGGGCGTCAGCTGGTCGGTCGTCATGAGCTCAACCGAAAGCCTCGACTGGATACGCTCGTTGCCGTGTTTGCCCTGGGAGAGCATCATCTGACCAAAGGCCAGATAGTCGTCGATGGTCGAGACCAGTCCCCCAGCTCCCGACGGGAAGGCCGGTGTGCGGCTCCACTGGCTGCCCTTAGCCTCGTCATAGACCGTCAGCTTCCCGCTCACGGGATCGGTCCAATAGCTGGTCGCCAGCCGGTCGCGCGATGCCTCCGGCACGCTGAAGCCGGTGTCCTTCATGCCGAGCGGCTCGAAGAGGCGTTCGTGCAAGAACGTCTCAAGGGATTGGCCCGAGGCGCGCGCAATCAGCACGCCTAGCACGTCAGACCCCGTATTGTACATCCACCGCTCCCCCGGCTGGTGCATGAGCGGCAGGCTCCCCAGCCGGCGCATCCACTCATCGGGCGGCGGCATCGTCGATGGAGTCGGCGGTCCCATGCCGATCTGCAGCTCGTTCGCTGCTGAGAGGATGGGATACGCATCCGGCGGGGCCATCATCTGGCCGAAGCCCATGCGAAAGGTGAGCAGGTCACGCACCGTGATCGCTCGCTTCGCTGGCTCCGTGTCGTCCAGCGGCCCGTCGAGTCGCTTCAACACCCGGCGCTCCGCCAGTTCGGGAAGCAGAGCGTCCACCGGCTCGTCCAGCCGCAGCGTGCATTCCTCGACCAGGAGCATCGTCGCCGCGGCGATGATCGGCTTGGTCATCGAGGAGATGCGGAAGATGGTGTCGCGCCGCATCGGGGCAGGGTCTGCGAACGCCTGCGTCCCGATCACATCGACATGCACCTCGCCCCGCCGGCTGACCAGCGTGACGAGACCGGGCACCTCGCCCCGCTCGACATAGCCGGCCATAACATCGTGCATGCGGGCGAGCCGCGCCCTGGACAATCCTGCGGTGCTCATTGCCTGTTTCCTCCGTTCTGCTTCATCTGGATGGTGTTGCTCGGAAGTTCCAGCATATACTTTTCTCCGCGTGCTCCGCACCTGTTCTCATCATGGATACCAGGACGTTTCTCATGTTGAGCCTTTCCTGGTTGTTATTTGACCACGCGGAACCACAGATCGGTTCTCGTCGGGGACTCGAACACCCTCGTGCTTTCCAGTTCCAGCTGCTCATTGGCAAGTGGCTCGAAAAAGCGCAGACCTTCCCAAAGGAGGACAGGGACGATGCCCATATGGATTTCGTCAACCAGCCCGGCTCGTAGGCATTGCTGAGCAGTATTCGCGCCGCCTACCACCATGATCTGTTTGTCCCCAGCGGCGGCTTTTGCCTTCTCAATCGCACGTGCAATGCCATCGGTGACGAAGGTTACCGTCAACTGGTCGTTCTCTCCTTTGACCGCCTTTTCTGGAACATGATGCGTCAAGACAAAGATCGGCACTTGATATTCGTAGTCCGTGAGATCTCCCTCTGCCATGTCGTAGGCACGTCGGCCCATCACCACCGCGCCGGTCGTCCGTATTTCTTCCTGTAACATCTCTGTTCTTCGCAACGCTTGCAGATCCGGATACAGGCGGCTTATATCACCATGGCGGTCACTCATAAACCCATCCAGTGACATAGTCGCACCAACAATCACGTTTCCCATGATTTGTTCTCCTTTCATTTCCTCCTGGCTGAGCATGGCAGCACCATGCGCCTTCCTCTCCCATTTCCTCCTGATGTGGCCGCCTGCTTGTTCACCAGCGGGTGATCAAGGAAACAGGAGCCGATCTAATCCGCGCACCAGTCCATGCACCTCCAGCACTTTGCGTGCGGCCAGCAGCGTGCCACTCACATACGGCTGAGCACCAGAACCGGCATCGTGGCGAATACTCAGGCGCTCATCGGGTAACCCAAAAATCGTTTCAAACACAATCACATAACTGGGCAGGCGGATGGAATGCACTTGTGTCCCCTCAATGGTGGTCCTGCCGGTCCAGCCGGTCGCGCCTGCGACACACACGCGAATGGCCATCATTTACGCTCCTTTCTTGTGCCCGTCTTTTCTCCTTGATTCTACCACGTTTTCTGGTGGTCTCTACACTCAACTTTCCTCTTTTTTTACAGGCTCTCACCACGCTCAATCGCGATTGAGCGTGGTGATCTTTGAGCCTGGCCTCCAGAATCGAAATCGAAGCACGTTTGTTCGTCTTCACGTGCCTGTACTTTGGAGCTTTTCGGGTAAGCCAAAAAGCCCTGGAGAAGAGCACAATACGAGAAGTTTTTTCGCATTCTTCATGCTATACTGATCAAGTGACCAGCAGGAGAACGCTTGTCCGATGGTGCTTCAGCACCTGGATGGATGAACGCATGAAGGGATACTATGAAACATCCCTCTGGCTGAATGGTTCTGCCTGGCAAGTTCCTGACTATGAACATAAGGCATCTCAATACTTGACACCATTGATCAGGCTGGCTACTACGATCAGGCGCATCTGACCAGATCTTTGAAGCGATTTATTGGTCTCACGCCTCTTCAAATCGTTCAGGTAAGTCAGACAAAATAGCTGGCGTTTTTATACAAGACAGCGCCTGATGTTTGTCGTATGATGCTCTAAACAACCAGAGGGAGGGCTATCTATGAGCAAAATCGTTGTTTCAGTATGGATGACGCTGGATGGCGTCTTTGACGCGAACATCATGGATCAATGGTTTAACTCCTATCACAGCGCTGACAGAGCAGCGTATATTAAGGAGACGATCGAGGCAGCCGATGCTCTCCTTTTGGGAAGGACGACGTATGAAATGCTCGCGCCGTATTGGTCTACTCAGAAGACTGATGAAAATGGACCAGCAAGCAAGTTGAACAGTATGCGCAAGTATGTCGTTTCCTCAACAATGAAGGAAGCTGACTGGAATAATTCAACCATTATCCGAGAACCTGTCATTGCAGAAATCACCAGGCTGAAACAGCAGCCAGGTCACGATCTCCTCATCCCTGGCAGTGCCACTCTCGTCCACTCGCTGATGCATACGGACCTGATCGATGAGTATCAGTTCCTTGTCCATCCCAATATCATGGGGAGCGGAAAGCGCTTTTTCAAAGAGGGGATGGGCATGACCAGGCTGAAGCTTGTCGAGAGCAAAATGCTCAGCTTAGGTGTCGTGTTGCTCTGCTATCAGCCTGCAAAAAAGTAGCGGGCCTCAACCAGTGGTGGAGGCATAATACAATCTTCTTTGAAGCACAGGGGATCGGCCGGCAATGGAAGATGCGCCAGGAACGAAGGTCGCCGCGGTTCACGACGCACTGGGGAGTTATATGGAGAATATTGACCCCTCTCCCGGCAGGGCATATAATTCGGATAACGTTGCATTTAGCTTGACTAGAAACATATCGTAGTGATGGATGTGTAGCATGTCGGACTGAACGCTCTTTCGAAGGGGAGGGGAAACGATGTCCACTGAATCCAACGCAGATCCGGGGTAGTCCACTTCACCATCGTACGTGAGCATGGACGCATTACCGAGATCCTCAGCGACTCGCCTGCCATTGATCACTTCCTCCGCAAGGTAAAGGTAAGTCAATCCGTCCATACCTGGATCAACTACGCCTACGATCTGAAGGTCTTCTTTTCGGCCATCCACAAACCACCAGAGGCGATTGATCGCCGTGACTGTGTGGCCTTCATGGAACACCAGGATCAAGCTGGCCTCTCCAGCATGACGATTAACCGCCGCCTGGCGGCGGTGTCGTCCCTCTTCAACGAACTCCATTTGCTTGACCCTGATCGTTTCCCTTACAACCCCGTCACTCCCTTGCAACGGAATCGAGCAACGCGTCAGCGAAGTCGAAGCCTGTACCGGAGACAACCCGAACGTGTGCCTGATATCATCCCGGAGAAGGAACTCCAGGCCTTTTTCGCTGCCTTACCGACGTGGCGAGACCGCACACTCATGCTCCTCATGTGGATCAGCTGCCTCCGCATCAGCGAGGCGGTAGCCATTCGCTTCCAGGATATTGAGTGCTCTCACCGCAGTGTCTTCATTCCCGCAGGCAAGGGCAGCCGGGCCAGGACTGTCTACATGGACCGTTACACCTTCGCGGCACTCAACACTTATCTGGACGAGGAACGCAAGGATCTGTTTCCAGATGTTGACGAGATCTTTGTAGCCTTCAAGGGCGTCGGGCGTGGCCGACCGCTTTCCGTGAATGCGCTGCAACACACCATCGCCTACTACGCTGATCAATGTGATTTCTCGTCTCTGCATGCACACCTCTTCCGGCACACTGGGATCACGTCTCTCGTTCAACAAGGCATGTCGGAACCAGCCATTCGCAAGCTGGTTGGCCACAAGAACGCCAACTCGCTCAGTCCCTATCTCCACTTGAATGACCACTTTGTCGAAACGGAGTTTGAAAAAGCGCACGAGCTCTTCAGCCCAGCGCGGCAGCTCCATCTTCCCCTTCCAGGAGGTGACTCATGATTCTTGGTCGCGGTTCCGCACAAACCGATGCAGACATCATTGCCGACTACCACCGTTTCTTGGCCGCATATGACGCTATTCACCCGCTCCGTGATCTTGCGTCCAGGAAAAATGCTCCCTTCCTTTTGTGCCAGCGCATCGGAAAGCCCATCCGGGAGTGGAGCGATGAGGACATGCTCTCGGTCTATCAAGACCGCTCGAGAACGATCGCCCAGGGCTACAGCCCCTTTCTCCTCTTTCTGCTCTACCGAGGGTACCATCGCTCAACCATTGCTCTGCTGCAGGCTCTTCCAGTTGAACTGGGTCGGCACTGGAAGACATGGCTGTTGCCCTACCGCCAGAAGATCGAACAGGCCATGAGTGAGTTAGACTACTGCCAGCAGGATATCCCGACCTACCTGACGCTGCTCGTCTGGGTGGTGCTGGTGACAGGCAAATCCCTCGAGGAAGTGACGCGGGCAGACTTCGAGCTATTTTGGAATCAATACCAGCAACAGTATCGACACACCACAAGCACAAAAGACCGACCCAATGCTCGCCTCTTTCGCCTCGAACGCTTCCTGATCCACTGGGGGGTCCTTCCCCCGAAGAGGAAGGTGTTCCGTCACGAAGAGTACTTCGCCAGATTGCGTCACGCCCCCATTCGGGCTGCTCTGCTCAGATACTTTGAGTGGTACAGCGTCAAGTATCACCCGCGCTCCGTCCAGGGAGCGCGAGGGAACCTGCTCACCTTTTTCCTGTGGTTTCAGGAACAGTATCCAACCTGTGACTGTCTCGACGACGTGACGCGTGCTGTCGCACTGGCCTACGCTCACTACCTGAAGCAACAAGGAGAGGAGGGCCACTATGGACATCACACCCGACACACGCTCTACGCAAGAATGCGCTACTTTTTCGACTTTGCCATTGACGAACATCTTGAGACGGCTCCCAACCGGAATCCCTTCGCCGCCAAAGATATGCCGCACCGGGCAGATATGATTCCACGGTACCTCTCTGATCAACAAATCCAGCGTGTGCTCTCCTACTGCGAACGGGAAGGCTCGCTCATTGAGCGGACAGTGGTGACGATCTTCCTGCATACGGGAATCAGAGCCAGTGAACTAGCGGCGTTGAAGATGTCTGATATCGTCCAGGTGCAAGGCGTATGGAAGCTGCATGTTCACGAGGGGAAAGGACTCAAGGATCGCATCATTCCCTTAACACCCCGCTGTGCTGCGGTCCTGC
>Ga0209647_1000343_pt1 | contig 43837 bp, 44 predicted proteins | sample GraSoi_2013_60cm_FD_185827 | JGI IMG/M metagenome (GOLD analysis project Ga0209647, IMG submission 185827) | Grasslands soil microbial communities from the Angelo Coastal Reserve, California, USA - Sample 9_17_2013_60cm (SPAdes) (version 2) | ecosystem: Environmental > Terrestrial > Soil >...
GTCACCACTACTACCGCCAGGAGTATCAGCGGAGGGCCAGACGACGATCGGTACTTGCTTGGTGCCATACTTAGCAATGGTCGATCGTAGTTTGATGCCCAAATTCAAATCGATACCTCCGCTTTTTCCATGGAAGCGCTCAGATTCGGTCCCTGGCGATGAGGCCGTCGTCCCGCAGTGCGACATAGGTACCTTGAAAAACAGCCGCCATTCCGCATCCGCCGCCCTCAACGTCAACCGTAACGATCGTCCGAGCTTTGCCGTGGCGCGACAAACCTTGCATAAAATGGGTCCACTTGCCTGGGTGCGCGAGCCGAGCTCGTGCGGCAAAAACGTCCTCGACCGGTTTCAAGTAGCGTATTGCATTGTACTGAATCACAACGCCAGGGAATTTGCCTTCGGCTTCTAACCGCGCGTAGACAAGGGCCCAGCCGGACAGAATCGCCACAGCGCTGACACTTCCGCCAAATGCGGTCCCATGATGGTTTAGATTCGGTGCCAACGGTGCAGTTATTAAAATTTCATCCAGACTCGCTTCCGTTACCGAGATTCCCAAGCCTTCGCTGATCGGTATTTGTTTCAGAAGATACCGTTGGAGCCTTTCTGATAGAGATTCACTGTCCATGGCGATGAATAGCAGGTGCAAATCGCAAATAGCAAATAGGATCCCTTTGCTTTCTGCGAACTGCTATCTGCTATTCCGTTCGGCGGCATCCGAACGGCAGGTTTCCGCCCAAGGCGCGCCTAATTCTGGAACTCCGGCGGATTAGTGTCGTTGGTCGAAGGCTTGGTCAAGTCTTCATAGGAAGTGACCAACGCATCGAAAGCGGCCAATGAATATTCAAAGCTTTGCCGGCTGGGACAAGACAAAGTCACAAAATGAATCGAGTCTTTCGACTGGTAGTAAGCGGTTGCCTCGTAGTTTCCGTATTTGTCTTCCGAAAAGTAGTAGATTTTGGCCTTGCTGGCATCCCGGGTCGTCAGGGTCTTAACGAACTTTGCATGAACGCTGATGCTCCCGTTCTCGCGAAACACTTTCAAGGTGTCTTTGACCTGATCCTCAATGGTCTTCACCGTGTCATCCAGGGTGCGGACTCGTGCGTAACAAATCGCTGAGCTAGACGCCCAGCTTGAGTTCTTTGGATAGAAAACCACATTCAGCCCTTGATCGCGTCCAGACTCGTTATCGAGGACCCAGTTCCTGGGGGCTTTGAGCTGGAAAGCATAATCTTTTCCTCTCAGAACTGCATATCCGTCTTCGACTAGCTCAGCCTGACTAGTGAGGATGTTCGCGAGGAGAAGAAGCAAGGGGCAGAAACACCTCAAAGACGAATTGCGGATCGCGGAGTCGGCAATTCGCATTCCGCAATTCGCAATTGGGTGCTTCCGAGACATCATACCGAGGCAAATCGAGTCTTCGAATTAGGCTTCGCGCATTTCGGATTTCAGCGTCCCCAATTCGCGTTCCACAATAGAGTGGCTACGAATACCTCGACTTCGAGAAATAGCCAACAGCCGATCGCCGATGGCCAATATCCGCCGGCCAAACTACGCGTAGCGCTGCGGGCGGGTCTCCTACTTGCTTTTGGCTATCGCCGCTTTGTCGAATTGCGAATTATGGATTGCGCATTTCGGATTTTGGACTCCGCAATTCGCATTCCGTAATCACAATTAAGTGGCTACCGGCACCGCCGGAAGGCTGCATGCCATGGGCTGGCATGCAGTTCCAGCGAACCAATTTTTCATATGCTGACGATTACGCAGTCGCTCGAATGGCCGCACCGGGCACGAACTGTCCCTCGCGACGGGCCTGTTCACTTTGTTCCCGACGCACGTCGGCTAACAAGCTGAAGTCGATCGCTGGCAAGGATTCTTCCGCCCGATATGGACGTTTTTCGTTGATTGAAGCCCGAATCTTCGGTTCGCTCAAGCTTTGCGCGATAAGTAATGTGTATAGATCCATTTTCCCTCCGTTTGTTTGATTTCTCGTTTGGTTCCAGGGGAGGGGGGAACATGTTGTTGTTCCACTTTCAGTTTTGTTCATTGTCTGTCGCCGGCTCGTAGGCTGTCTCATCAAACGCCACTTGCAGCCTCGTATTGAGTGCAAGTAACGCGACGAACAGACTAAGAATCATCCCGATGCCCAAAAGGCCGATCAGTGGATGCGTATAGTCGTGGATTTGTGATCCAGCGACAGATCGGACGATAGCAGCAATCACTCCGATTAGGGCACTGGAGCCCGCCAGTACCGTGAGTGTGCGCTTAGTCCCTGCGACTTCTTTTCTTACTGTTTCGTGTTCCATAAGGGTTTCACCTTTCACTTGTGCTCACCCTGAAGCTTTCGCTCGGGGTGAAACCCTCATCAGTAACAACTCGACGACAGTATTCCTTCAGATCGGCGCAAATGTCAAACTCCGTAGTAAAAAAGCGACGATGATGACATGTAGTTAGATCTCATGAGCTGGAATTAGAATCCAGAAGTCGGCGGATAGAATTTAGCCGCGATCCGGCGGCGGCCGGCCGAAGTCGGAAGCCGGTCCCCTACCGTTCTAGACCCGCTCTTTTCTCCAGAAGAAAGAGTCGCGGGGCTATTTCAGAATCGAACTGGCTCGCAATTTCGCGAACGAAAACGTCTCTCGCCGATTCCAAGTACCGTTTTATCTCGTCGTATTCTTCTGGGCCGGTGATATGGCCTCGATAAGAAAGAATCGTTACCCGGCCCCCGATACTCACGTGTCGAAGCAAGCCATCGATAGCCGCTAGAGTCGTTGCTGCTCTGGTTACGATGGAGCGATCACCTCTCGGGAGATATCCGAGGTTAAACATTGCAACCTGCACCGGTCGCCCATTCCGCAGATAATCTTCGATTCCTGAGTGACAACCCAAGATAAGGCGCACGCGATCGATCATGCCGGTGAACCGCAGTAATTCGGATGCATTCTTTAGGGCGGCTTTCTGGACATCGAAACCGATGACTTGTCCAGATGGACCGACCGCATGCGCAAGGAAGAGAGTGTCATATCCGTTGCCGACCGTCGCGTCGATGGCAATAGCAGCCTGGCCAATGGCGCCTGCGATCCACTCCGCTGCCAGGCGGGTCAATTTCGTCTCGCTGATTTCCAAAGGGATGGACGACATACGTCGATTTCTTTCAGGATCGGTTTTCCTTCTTCCAAGGCGGAGACGAGCTCTTGCGCGGCGAACGGCGCTTGTAATGCGCCTTTCGATCCCAGTCCGTTAAGTATGGCCAACCGCGGCCATCGTGGATGAACTCCAACTACTGGTCGATTGTCCGCTCGAGTGACCGGACGAACCCCTGCTCGTTGATCGGCGATTTCGAAATCTGAAATGAAGAATTCGCGGATTGCTCGCGTGATTTCTTTTCTGGCGGCTTCGGTTGGCTTTTCGTCGAGCGAGTCCCATTGATAATTCGTTCCGGCCAGAATTTCTCCTGTCAGGTTCCGAAAAATCCATTTGCCGTGTTGGACGATTCTATCTTCTGCGAAAGCCGAAGTTGCTAAGGTCAATGTCTCACCCTTGGCTGGATTCAATTCGATCTCACTAAAGTAAGGATTGCGCGCCATTCGATATCCCTCACAGAAGATCGCATATCGGGCGGTAAATCGCTTCCAGCGAATGCGATCCGAGAAAATGTTTAAGTCCCCGTAACCAAACGGCTGATTAACGAGGGATTTTTGGGCGAGCAGGAACTCTTTCGCACGCACAATCAGACGTCGGATATCCAGCTGCGCAGCTTGGGTTACCTCAAATCCGCCGAACTTGTCTCGGAACAGCGGAAACGGGTGTGGAGGAATATCTGACAGGTATTCCCGGTATTCCGACAAGCTGGATTGGCGCCTCCAACGTTCTGCCTCTTCGTCGTTCTGCAGCAGTCGAAGGACCGTTCGCCTTCGAAGGAGTGGCACGGCAAGTTGTGCTTCGATTCTTGGATAGACTGTGAAGACCCGCTTCAGCAACGCATCGATCAGGGCGGGCCGGTTTAGGCGCTTGCCGGTAATCGGGTTGATAATTCCACCGGCTGCCCGCGATGCTGCGTGACAATGATCGTTATCGACGACGATGACGGAGCGGTCCCTTTCCTGTAGCAAGAGCGCTAAGAGACTGCCCGCCAATCCTTGGCCGACCACTAGATAGTCAATGAATTCCATCGCATTCAGAAATAGATATTTTCGGGGATCTGAAACGCGCCGCGGATCAACCGCACTTGTCGCTGAGGTTCCATTAGCACTTCGACAATGTCGAACCGGTAGGAAATGTCTTGGTCGTCGAGCATGCGAAGCCACTCCTTTGCTGCACGAATGATACTCTCTTGCTGCCGCAGCGTAACGGCTTCGTGAGGATCACCAAAAAGATCGGTCGTTCTGGTCTTGACCTCGACAAACACCAGGACTTTTGCGCGCCGGTCTCGGCAGACCAAATCGATCTCGCCTCCACACTTGGCGCGGAAATTACGAAAAAGAACTTTGTAACCTGATTTTCGCAAGAAGCCGACGGCGATCTTTTCTCCTCGTTTGCCGACGCGGAGGTGTGCGGCCGTTGTTGAGCCCAGGCGAAAATATCGTTTAAAGTGGAAGATAGGTTTGAGCCACCGGAGCAAACGTTCGACGATGAAGGAGACAAGGCCCGTGAGAACGCAATCTCTCAAGGTGTTCTGGCGTGCCATACCCTTTGTTGCGAGCGAATTCGTAAACCGGAAACTCCTCATGCCAGCAGACCATCATACGGTCGCGGGTAACTTTCGCAATCACACTGGCGGCGGCAATGCTGAACGACTTGGCGTCGCCATCGACGAGAGCTGTCTGGGGAAGCGAAAAGGCCGAGACCGGTAAACCGTCAATCAGGAGGTGTTCCGGAAGAGATGCCAAACCGGACACGGCTCTCTGCATGGCCAAGTGGGTTGCGCGGAGGATGTTAATCTGATCGATTTCTGCGACCGAGGCTATGCCGATTCCGAATATAACTTCGGGGTTCGAAACCAGCGCTTCATAATAGCATTCGCGAGCCAAAGCGGAGAGCAGCTTGGAGTCGTTGAGCCCAACAAGCCGAAAATTTGGTGGCAGCATGACGGCGGCGGCGACCACCGGTCCCGCCAAAGGTCCGCGTCCTGCCTCATCGATTCCCGCGATACGATAAATTCCTTGTCGGTAAAGACTTCGCTCAAACCGAAGGGAGCAGGAGAACTTCTCTCCGGGCTTTCGCTCGATCACAGAGCCATATTGAGGCACGCCGGATAAACGGGCAATGGCAAAGCGGACACAGCCGTCGTTTTTTCGCACGCTTTCGTACTCGCGCGGGAGCTAGTCCCTCCCGATTTAGCCTGTCATCAACGCCGTTTCGCGATTACTCTGTTCTTCTATGTGTCGAGCAGCAATCCTCTCGATTTCGTCGATCGCAGCGACTCGCTGGAATGCTTCGCGCACGGATCGACCATCCGGCATGCCTTTCGAGTAAGCCATCAGACGGCTTCGCAGCGATGAGATCACAAAGTGCTCCGAACCGTTTTCCTGGACCGCTAATCGGCAGTGAAGGAGCACATGCTCCCAGCGCTCCGCTAAAGAAGGTCCTGGAACTAAATCAGCGCTATTCAAAAATGATTTAATCTGGCGGAACAGCCAAGGGTTAGTCATTACCGCGCGGCCGAGCATCACGCCTCGCACTTTCGTTTGTGCCAGCCGAGCACTTACTTCCTCGGCCGAGCGAAGATCGCCATTGCCGATAACCGGTATAGCCACGGCTTCAGCGACGCGTGCGATCTCGTCCCAATCGGCAGAACCGGAGTATCCCTGTTCTTTGGTCCGGCCGTGTACGGCCAGCGCCTGGATTCCGGTACTTTCTAGAATGCGTGCGGTCTGGACCGCGTTGATGGACGAGGCATCCCAACCGAGCCGGATTTTGGCGGTGACCGGGACCGGGTCAAGTGCTTGAACGACGCGCGAAGCGACTTTCTCCAGAAGAGGACAATCGCGGAGAAGCGCCGAACCTCCATGGCGGGCAACAACTTTGTTAACCGGGCAGCCGAAGTTTAAGTCAATAAAATCGGGTTCCGCCCAGTCGACCACGGCTTTTGCTGCTTCTGCCATCTTCTCTGGGTCGGCCCCAAAAAGTTGGACTCCGACCGGTCGTTCTTCCGGTCGAAATGCGATCATCTCGCGGGTCCGCTGGTTTCGATGAAGAATGCCATCCGCGGAAACGAACTCAGTAACGACCACATCAGCGCCTTGTTCTTTGCATAACCGGCGAAAAACAGAATCGGTCACTCCGGCCATTGGGGCCAGATAAAGAGGAATTTGTTCTGAACGAAACCAAGGAAGCATGGCGGCACCCGCCGGGCGGGCGATTACAAATGACAAATAGCAGATAGCAAATTTTCGCTATCTTGCATCCTTTTCGATCAAAACGGCGGCTTTGGCGGGGGTCGCGATAGCCAAAATCTGCCAGCTACAATCATGACGGCGGAACGGTTGCCCGAAAGTTTTCGTGGCTAAGGATGGGCGACTGCATTAACGGCGGTTTCGCGATCGCCGAAGATCAAAAAAATCTTATCCAGTCGCGCAATTTGAAAGACCATCGCGACATTACCTTTGAGCCCGGCGAGGGCCAATTTGCCGCCGTAGCGCTGGATTCTTTGCAATGCGTCGATAAAAATAGCTAGACCCGAGCTATCGACATAGTAAACCTCCGACAAGTCCACTACGATAGCGGGACTCTGTTTCTCGATAAGCGGATCCAGTCGCGCCGTGACGTTGGGCTTTTCGTTCAGATCTATCTCGCCCCGAAGTTCCAACAGTTCGACCTCCATGAGAGGCCGAGCTTATAGCATCGTTTCACTCGGGCAGCAACGGCAAAGCCGCATTCAGAAATAAGAGTTGCTCCGACCAAGGGGGAACAGTAGCATTAATTTTGTCATAAACTCAGTAATTAACATATTTTGAGAGGGATGTCGGTATGGCTCTGAAACGCAAACTCGGTTCTCCGCGAAAACAGACGATGCGTTATCCCCGCCTCTATTCCATCACCGTTTTTACTAACAAGTGGCGTGAAGTTCGCGATTTTTACACTCGCCTGCTCGGAGGTGGCATCACCAGTGAGCGCAAGCATCGGTACTTCGATCTATTGATCGGCGGAATGCCAATTTCGTTTCGAACCTGTGAAGACGGAGAAGTCGAGAGTCATTTTCATCTGTACCTGGCCTTGCGCGATCGAGAGGCGCTGTTAGAAAGACTGAAAGAAGCGGGAGTCATCGTGCGAATGGATGGCCCGTATGCCAGCTTTCTTGATCCCGACGGCCGGACCATTAAGCTCTCTGAAGATGTTGCAGTATTGGCGTGAGGGTGCTGAGATTCTGTCGGCCTTCAGACCGCTAACTGCAAACCTACCCCATTCTAAGAGCAGCGAGCACTGTCTTTGTTTCGCGTAAATTGTCGAATAGATAGTCGGGTTTGTGGGCCGCTAAGCTTTCCCTGGAGTAACGGCCAGTGGCGACAGCTAGCACCGTCGCATTGGCAACCCTCCCGCACGCGATGTCGCGCGGCGTGTCTCCAACAATGAAGAGTTCGTCGAACTGGGCCCGAAACTCCGTCTCTGCACGTTTTTTAGCGATAGGGCCGAGCATGTTCCGATCCCGATTATCGTCGGCAAATGCGCCAACGCTGAAGCGATCCCAGAGACGGTGTGCACCAAGCTTCATTTCGGCGCCCCGCCGGAGATTTCCGGTGAGCAGCCCTACTATGCAACCGTCCTGGACACAGGCATCCAAGAGGATCGCTACGCCGGGCAGGACGTCGCCAGGTTGCTGAATCAACCGCTGCTTGAGGTGGGCCAGATAGGCGCCGAGGTAGCGGTTCACATTAATTTCCGAATCCGGAATCCCGTGTTTATTCAGGATTTCATGGACAATCGCAACGTCGGTATTTCCAGAAATAGCCACGCCCTTGAGATCTTCTTCAATCGCGAAAACATCTGCACCCGCCGCTCGCAGCGCTGCGCGCCCTGCGCCGTCAGTCGTCAACAGTGTTCCGTCAATGTCGAAGAGGATGAGCTTCATTCCTCCGAGTCCGGAGGTTCTGGGGGAAGTTCTTCATCGGGAGGGGCGAACCGGCGTTTGCGTTTACTGATCGGGAGGGGGGAGAGCGTCATGCTGATGCTCTTTCCCATGAGCTTAGGTTCCATTTCGGCTTGTCCCATTGTCGCCAAATCATCTTTGAGTCGGGTCATCAGTTGGTAACCCAACTCCTTGTGGCTGAGTTCGCGCCCGCGAAACTGCAGCTGGGCTTTTACCTTGTTTCCTTTTTCCAGGAATTCCTCGGCGTGCCGCAATTTGATCATATAATCATGCGGATCGATATTAACCCGAAACTTGATCTCTTTGAGTTTCGATCCGGACGACTTCCGGTCCTTATCCTGTTTCGAGAGATCGTAGCGATATTTGCCGAAATCCACGATCTTACATACCGGTGGGTTTGCGCTCGGCGCTACTTCCACCAGATCCAAGCCGAGAGATTGCGCCCTGCGTAGCGCGTCTTGAATCTTCATTATTCCCAACTGCTCGTTGGTTGCTCCCAAGATGACGCGGACCTCGCGCGCGCGAATTCGGCCGTTTACTCGAATCTGCTGTTGCTGAATAAAGCTATTCTCCTAAAGAGCGAGACCGGGAGCTGACCAGCTCGCTCAATCAAGTTTTCGATCTGTAATCTCCTGCTGGATTCTTTCCAAGAAGTGCGGTGCACTCACAGCCCCCTCATCGCCGCGGAGACGACTGCGCACAGCCACCTCGCCGGCTTGTTCTTCTCGTGCGCCGAGGACCAACATATAGGGGACCTTTTCGAGCTGAGCAAGCCGAATCTTAGCTCCAATCTTATCGGAACTTTCGTCGAGAGAAGCCCGAATATTCGCGGCCTTTAGCAGGGACAAAATCTGTCTGCCATAAGTCAGGTGTTTATCAGAAATCGGCAGTATTCGCACCTGCTCCGGAGCCAACCAGAGCGGGAAAGCGCCGGCAAAATGTTCGATGAGAACTCCACAAAATCGTTCCAGCGATCCAAACGGAGCCCGATGAATCATTACTGGCCGTTTTGGGGTGTTGTCGGAATCGATATAGGTTAGATCGAATCGTTCAGGCAGATTGTAATCGACCTGAATAGTGCCGAGCTGCCACTCCCGCCCGATCACGTCCTTCACAATGAAGTCGATCTTCGGGCCATAGAAAGCTGCTTCACCTTCTTCTTCGGTAAAAGAGATCTTGGACTGCCCGGCTATCTGTTTCAACGCCGCTTCCGCTTTGTCCCACTGAGCGGGAGTACCGACATACTTCGAAGAATCAGGATTTCTCAATCCGATTCGAGCGCGAAATTGATTCAAACCGAGTACCCGTAACACGTTGAGCCCAAGTTCCAGGCATTGTCGGAGCTCTGCCGAAAGCTGCTCTTCGGTGCAGAAAAGGTGCCCGTCATCCTGGGTAAAACCGCGCACTCTGGTCATTCCTCCCAGTTCACCTGATTGCTCCCACCGGTAGACGGTCCCAAACTCAGACAGCCTAACTGGTAAGTCGCGGTAAGAGCGAAGTTCCGATGCGTAGATTTTGATGTGCATCGGGCAATTCATCGGCTTCAGCAAATAACCATCGAGCTCTCCCTTTTCGAGCAAGTTAGCGAGCTGGGCGCAGCTGCAACCTTCGTCAGCTAAATGCCTCAATGCCTCCGGCTCGATGAGAGGCGGGAATTGTGACTCGCGGTAATAAGGATAGTGACCAGATGTCCGAAAGAGATCGAGCTTCGCGATGTGCGGAGTAAACACTTCGGAGTAGCCATGCTTACGCAATTCCTGGCCGATGAAATTTTGGAGCTGCTGGCGAATGACCGCTCCTTTTGGTTTCCACAGGATCAGTCCTTGTCCAACCTGTTCATCGATCTGAAAAAGGCCCAATTCGCGTCCGAGTTTCCGGTGATCGCGTTTTTTGGCTTCCTCTAGTTGAGCGAAATATGCATCCAACTCCGTCCGGTTTTTGAATGCGGTCCCGTAAACCCGTTGAAGCTGCGGATTGTTAGCGTCGCCTTTATAGTAGGCGCTCGCGATACTCGTTAGCTTGAATGCACCGATGTTTCCGGTGCGCATCACGTGCGGGCCGGCGCAAAGATCGGTAAAATCGCCGTTACGGTACAGCGATATCGCCTCGCCTTCGGGGATGTGTTCCAGAATATCGAGTTTGAATTTACTTGGTTGTTCGCGGGGACAAAGAGCCCCCAGTCGGCCTTCCCGGGCCATTGCGAAAGCTTGTTCTCGACTAACTTCGATCTTTTCGAAAGGCTGGTTCTCTTTCACGATCTTCTTCATCTCGGCTTCGATCCGTTCGAAATCATCGAGCGAGATCCGATGGTCGAGTTCCAGATCGTAATAAAACCCATTCTCCACCGGGGGTCCGGCAGCAAATTGAGCTTGTGGCCAGATGCGGAGAATAGCGGAAGCTAAGACATGGGCGCACGAATGCCGAAGCCGCTCGAGCTCGGTCATCGTATAGCGCTCATCCAAAGTTTTGCGTTGCTCAGACATCTTTTGCGAGATCCGGAAGCTACACAGGCTGTCTCGGAAAACTAGCGCGGATTTTGCATTCAGAAAAATGTTGCGGTTGTCCGGCGCAGTCGGAAGCAGCTCCCTCCGCCGCCAGGGCAGGCAGAACCTGCGCGGCAATTTCCTGCATCGACGGCCTTTTCAATGAAGAGTGAGTGGCTATGGTGGGTATTCGGGCGGACAGTCGATTTATCGCAATGAATTTAATCAACGTAGCGATCTTTGGGGCAAGCGGGTATTCCGGAGAAGAACTCGTCCGGCGCTTGGCCCAGCACCCTCGGGTGCGAATCGTCGGTCTCACTTCGCGGCAGCACGCGGGGAAAAAAGCATCCGACCTATTTCCCTGGTTGGATCCACATAGTCCGGTGGCAGATTTGCAATTCATTTCTCCGGATGCAGCCAATTTAACCCGTGAGGATGTAGCGGCGGTTTTTCTAGCGCTGCCGCACGGAGTAGCATCGGAATTTGCAGTTCCCCTCTTGGATGCTGGAATTCGAGTATTGGACTTGAGTGCAGATTTTCGAACTCGAGATCCGCAAGTGTATCGCGAGTTTTATCAGCAGGAACATCCGGCCAAAGCGCTCTTGAGCCGATCGGTCTATGGGCTGGCGGAAATCCACCGCGATGAGATCCGTAAAGCTGAACTTGTTGCCTGTCCCGGATGCTATCCAACCGGCATTCTACTCCCAGTGCTTCCGCTGATTCGATCGGGTTTGATTCGGGCCGATTCTGTTATAGCCACCAGTATGAGTGGAGTTAGTGGAGCCGGCCGCAAAGCCGAGATTTCATTGCTCTTTGTGGAATGCAACGAGAGCGTCAGGCCATACAGCCTACCTCTCCATCGTCACCTTTCCGAGATTGAACAAGAGATTTCGCTGGCGGCCGGCCGGGAAACGAAGATCCAGTTTGCACCGCATTTGGTCCCATTGAATCGCGGGATTGTTACGACAATCCACGCGGATGGCAATGCCAATGAAGTGCAGATTAGCAACGCCTACACCCGGGCGTATGGGAGTGACCGGTTTGTGCGGCTTCTTGGTACCGACCGGTTTCCGGATGTGAAGCACGTTGCCCATTCCAATGCGATCGAGATCGCTTGGCGGGTCGATTCTCGTACCGGAAAGATAATTCTAATGTCGGCGCTTGATAATCTGGTGAAAGGGGCGGCTGGGCAGGCGATCCAATGCCTGAATATTATGCAGGGGTGGGAGGAGGGAATCGGTTTGAGCTGACTTTTTGGCGCCACGATCCGAGCCTCGCAATAGGGCGCATCAGATACGAATCGTCTGGCGCCCTGGATGCGTCCCCAGATGGAATCGCAATTTTAGCTACAATTCTCTCGGCAGAAAACGTCGGCTGCAGTAAACGAATCAAAGCGACCGAACATGTCTTTGGGTTTCTCTGAGATTATTGGAGGCGTTACTGCCCCACTTGGTTTCACCGCCTCGGCGACCTGCTGCGGCATTAAAGAACCTAGCAACGCTGCCGCGGACCTGGCGCTCCTCGCTTCCGGTGTGCCCGCGGTCGCTGCTGCTACGTTTACGACGAATAAGATTAAGGCGGCTCCAGTGAGGGTGTCGGCCAGTCATGTCCGTTCCAGTGAGACTCGAGCCATTATCATCAATAGTGGCAATGCCAATGCTTGCACGGGGTCGACTGGTATCCAACATGCAAAGCGAATGGCGCACGCGGTGGCCCGAGAGGGACGATGGAAGGAACGCCAGGTGTTGGTCTGTTCGACCGGGCGAATCGGCATACCGTTGCCAATCGAACGCATCGAGGGAGCGATTCCAAAGCTGGTCGGCGGTCTAGAGACGAATCAGGGCGCCGCTTTTGCACGCGCTATCATGACAACCGATACTTTCGCCAAAGAGATCGCGATCGAAATGAGCATTGCCGGGGCGAAGGTTCGGATTGGGGGAGCTGCCAAGGGGGCAGGCATGATCGATCCAAACATGGCGACGATGCTTTGCGTCATTACGACCGATGCGGCCATTCAGAAGGGGGCACTCCAGAAGCTCTTTTCGGCCAGTGTCGAGCAATCCTTTAACTGCATTACGATTGATGGTGACATGAGTACCAACGATACAGCGATCTGTCTGGCGAACGGAATGGCTGGCAATCCACCGATCCGTCTGGAGCAAGAAGAGTCTGCTTATTTTGGGTCTGGGCTCGATTACATTACACGTAATCTAGCGCGGATGATCGTTGAGGACGGAGAAGGGGTGACTAAATTCGTAGAATTGCAGGTGAAAGGTGCAGCGACCTACCAGGACGCGCGCAAAGTTGCTGAGGCGGTGGCCAATTCCAATCTGGTCAAGTGCAGTTGGTACGGTGAGGACCCTAATTGGGGGCGTATCATGGACGCCATCGGGTATTCCTCCGCCAAGGTACAGGAAGAGATGATTGATATATTTTTCAACGGCGTCGTGGCGGTCGAGCACGGAGTGGCCAGCTCGACGCCGCCGCACAAGATCAAAGAAGTACTGGCGAATAAAAAGTTTACTGTCACCATTGACCTTCATTTGGGGTCGGCTGAATACAAGGTATTCACCACCGATCTAACTCCCGAGTACGTCAGATTGAATATGGGAGAGTAAAGTGATGAAGGACCCAATTGGTAATGGTAAAGAAATTCGATTCTGGACGTGTAGAAGCTTTGCTCGACGCTCTACCTTTCATTCAAAAGTTCCGAGGTCAGACCTTTGTTATCAAGTACGGCGGCAGCGCAATGGAGGACGACCACCTCATTGAGCGCCTGCTCCGTGATGTTGTCTTTCTGGAAAGTGTCGGGATTAACCCGGTTCTAATCCATGGCGGCGGTAAAGCCATCACGCAACGGATGCGGGAAGCCGGCCAGACTCCTCGGTTTGTCAATGGTCTTCGGGTAACGGATGAGCACGCGATTGCGATCGTAGAAGAAGTGCTCGATCAGGTGATCCGGCCGCGCATTGTTGCCACGATCAATGAATTTGGAGGGAAGGCAGAGGGATTTTCGGGCCGTGATGTCTTTGTGGCGAAGAAAATATCCCCGCAAGCGGACGGCAAGAATATCGTCGACGTTGGGCTGGTTGGAGAAGTGGTTTCAATTCGCCTCGAGGAAATTAAAGAAGCAATCGAACGAGAAGTGGTTCCCGTCATTTCGCCAATCGCCGAATCACAAGACGGAGTAGTCCTCAATGTGAATGCGGATTTAGGCGCCGGGGCGTTGGCGGGAGCGGTGAAGGCGTCGAAGATGGTCTACGTGAGCGATGTTTTGGGAGTTATGCGCGACGTCAAAGATACCTCTTCGCTGATACCGACACTTAATCTGGCTGGAATCCGCCAATTGACTGAGGATGGAATCATTGAGGGCGGCATGATCCCGAAGGTGCAGTCTGCGCTTGTGGCTATCGATCACGGCGTGTCGAAGGTGCACCTGATAGACGGCAGGATTCCGCACGCGCTTCTTTTAGAAATTTTCACGGCTGACGGCATCGGTACGGAAATCGTGGCCTAGGCCCCGCTTAAACCACGAATGCACGCGAACGGACGCGAAGTAAGCCGCGACTAAATTCGCGTCCATTAGTGTCGATTCGTGATTGGTTCTGCGGCCGAACTAGGATTGGAACCGTGGGCTGCCGTTAAATTCAGCCCATTCGCGGTTGTACCAGCGCGGCAACGCGTTATGGTAGCGCCTTTCACGCGATGAATGAATCAAACACCAAACAACTCTTCGCCGATTTTGTGGTGCCGTGCTACGGCCGCTATGATGTGGTCTTAACGCGTGGCGAAGGTGTTCGGGTTTGGGACGATGCCGGCAATAGTTACCTGGATTTTGGCGCCGGGATAGCGGTTTCCACTTTGGGTCATGCTCATCCAAAAATGGTGCAAGCGCTGAGTCGACAGGCGAGCACACTCGTTCATACTTCTAATTTGTACTACACTGAGCCGCAGGGGAGGTTAGCCAAGCGCTTGGTGGAGCTGGTCGGCTCGCCCGGCAAAGTTTTTTTCTCCAATAGCGGGGCGGAGGCGAATGAAGCATTATTCAAGGTCGCTCGGAAATACGGAAACGACTGTCGATCAACCCCAGCGGAAACTGGGACCAGAGTTGAGATACTAACATTTGAACGCTCGTTTCACGGCCGCACGATGGCCGGAATTTCAGCGACTGGTCAGGAAAAGGTGAAGACCGGTTTTGCTCCGTTGCTTACCGGATTCCGGCATTTGCCGTTCGACGATCTCCCGGCAGTAGAAAAGGCTATTTCCAACCAGACCGTTGGCATTTTGCTGGAAGCTTTTCAGGGCGAAGGAGGCATTTACCCGGCATCGCGCGACTTTTTGATCGGATTGCGACGGTTGTGCGACGAACATGAGATTTTGCTGATGTTCGATGAGATTCAGTGCGGACTTGGCCGGGTTGGCAATTGGTGCGGGTGGAAAGTAATTGCCCCGGAAGTGGTCCCAGATGCGGTGAGTTGGGCGAAGGGAATTGGCGGTGGGTTTCCGTTGGGTGCAACCTGGCTTCGAGCAAAGTCGATTCGAAAGTCAGAGGGAAGCGAAACCCGACTGTGTGATCTGCTTCAGCCTGGTAGCCATGGAACCACCTATGGCGGTACACCCCTCGCCTGTGCGGTATCGCTGGCGGTCTTGGAGACGATTGAGGATGACCACTTGGTCGAGCGTGCGGCTAGGCTAGGGAGCTTGGCGGCCGAGCAGATCAGAAAAATTCCAGGTGTTAAGGAAGTACGGGGGCAAGGTTTGATGATAGGGATCGATTTGGACCCGGAATTGGCAAATCGGGCCTCGCCCGGTAAGACCGTTGCTCAAACGGTGGTCAACGCGCTAATGCGGAACGGGCTGCTCACCGCCCCGGCTGGCGCCACGGTGGTTAGATGGTTGCCACCGTTGATCGTGAAGGAGTCAGATGTCGCTGAGGCGGTGAATATCCTGGATCGGACACTACAGAGTTTTCGCGAGTGATGACCCATTTTCTTTCTGTCGAAAAATCAAATCGTGAAGAGCTACTGCGATTGTTGGCGGATGCGCAAAAATTCAAAACAACCCGCGGTCAATCTAGTTCACTGCTGAGCGGCCAAACCTGGGCGCTAATATTCAACAAACCGTCGACCCGTACGCGAGTAAGCTTTGAAGTTGGGCTGCGAGAATTGGGAGCCAATGTGATCTTCCTTTCACAGAACGATCTTCAGCTCGGACGAGGCGAACCGATCATTGATACCGCCCGAGTACTAGGTCGGATCGTACACGGCGCGATAATTCGGACATTTGCTCAGGCCGATATTGAATCGTTCGCGAGCTACGGCGCCATTCCCACAATCAATGCTCTGACCGACGAGGAACATCCCTGCCAAATCGTGGCGGATCTATTTACCATCTTAGAAGAACGGGGAACAATTGATGATTTGAAACTCTGCTTTGTTGGCGATGGCGATTGCAATGTAACTCGTTCTTGGATTTGGGCCGCAGAACACTTGGGATTCGAATTACTGGTTGCAGCACCCCGGAAATACCAGCCGGCGGAGGCTCTAAAAGGACGAATCAAAAGTCCGAAAATCTCTTTCACCAGTGACGTGAAGGCAGCGGTCGCTGGAGCGAACGTGCTTTATACCGATGTGTGGGTGAGTATGGGTAAGGAGACGGAGAGCGCGGGACGCTTGGCCGATCTAGTGGAATTTCAAATCAACGATGAGTTGGTGAAATTGGCTGCGCCTCGTGCGCTGGTTATGCACTGCCTTCCAGCATATCGGGGAAAAGAAATCACCGAGTCGGTCTTGGAAGCGCATGCGGCCACGATATTTTCTCAAGCCGAGAATCGATTACATGCACAGAAGGCGATCATTGCAGCAGTAAGCCCTCAGCCCCATTTTAATAATTGATTCTCTTCCTCCGATTTCCCCCCATTTGTTACCAAACGCAATTTGTTACGGCCGCTTCACGCCGCAAATGCGGACTGATTAGTTCTATTTGCAAAAGCTCACCCACTTAGCCATCTGTTGTACCTTATTTATTCCGCAATATGATTGTTCTCTCCTTAGCCACGAGCTTCCTCCTGCAATCCGGGATCTGGTTTGCGCTTATTTGTGCAATCATTGGTCTCGGTGCCGCTTTCTATTTGATCAGATTGATTTTCGCGCAGTCACCGGGGAACGATCGGATGCGGCAAATTGCTGCGGCAATTGAGGAAGGGGCCAAGGCTTACCTGAATCGGCAAATCATTTCGGTGAGCATCATTGCGGTGGTAATTTTCATTCTTCTGGCGTTTACCCGGGATTTCTTTACTGCCGCCGGATTTTGTATTGGAGCGGTGTGCTCACTGTTGGCGGGTTACGTCGGGATGCGGGTTGCGGTTATCTCGAACTGTCGCACCGCCCAAGCTGCGACGACATCGCGAGAAAGTGCTTTGCGAGTGGCTTTCAATGGCGGGGCGGTAACTGGTCTCTTAGTCGTTGCGCTAGCGTTACTCTCGGTTGGCTTGTTCTTCCTGATCTGCAAAGCGGTTTTACCGCTGGACAAGGCAGTGGGTAGCATGGTCGGGCTCGCTTTGGGGGCGAGTCTTATCAGTGTGTTTGCCCGATTGGGCGGGGGCATCTATACAAAAGCGGCGGATGTCGGGGCCGATTTAGTTGGGAAAATCGAGAGTAATCTCGAAGAAGATGACCCAAGGAATCCAGCAACCATAGCGGACAATGTTGGCGACAATGTTGGCGATTGCGCAGGCATGGCAGCCGACGTCTTTGAGACCTACGCCGTAAGCGTGATTGGTGCGATTCTGGTAGGTTTCTTGACCCTGCCGAACACGCCGGAAGCAATCATCTATCCGTTCTTATTAGGAGGGATTTCCGTTATTGGAGCAATTGCCGGTATCTTCTACGTAAACGTTCGAAAGGCCAAGCCAGGGCGGGTTCTAATTGAAGCAGTACTTGCCAGCGCACTGGTATCTGCCGTCTTGTATTGGCCAGTAACGACGCTGTTATTTCCTCCAACCATTCAGATTGGTGATCAGACACATTCGCCGCAGGAGATCTATCTGGCAGCACTAGTCGGTTTGTTAATGACCGGAATTATCGTGGCGATCACTAACTACTATACGGCGACTGCATTTGCGCCGGTTCGAAAGATCGCGCGCGCCTCCGAAACGGGCCATGCCACTAACATTATTGCCGGGCTGGCGATTGGCCAACATGCGACGGCCTTGCCGGTTATCTTTATCGCGTTGGCAATATTGTCCAGCTATTACTTCGCCGGCCTGTATGGAATCGCTATTGCCGTCACCAGCATGTTATCCATGGCAGGAATTATCATTTCGCTTGACGCGTTCGGTCCAATCACTGACAACGCCGGCGGTGTTGCCGTAATGAGCGATCTACCCAAGGAGACGCGCGCGATAACAGACGAGCTCGATGCGGTTGGTAATACCATGAAGGCCGTCACCAAAGGCTATGCCATCGCATCGGCGGGACTGGCTGCGCTCGTCCTCTTCGGATCGTATGTCTCGGAACTTCGCGCACATTTCGGCCAAGGCGGTGCGCACGATATCGGACCATTCGAATTTTCCCTCGAACGGCCGCAAATTATCATTGGCCTGTTTCTGGGCGGATTACTTCCGTTCCTCTTCAGCGCGTTTAGCTTGGAGGCCGTTGGCAAGGCGGCGGGCGCGGTGGTCAAGGAGGTGCGCCGGCAATTGGCGGCGAAGCCGGGCATTCTCAAAGGCACGGACCTCCCGGAGTATGGAGCTTGTGTCGACATCGTCACGAAGGCCGCTTTGCGCGAGATGATCGTTCCAGCGTTGCTGCCTGTGGTCTTTGTTATCGTCGCGGCGTTTTTTGGACACGTCGTTCTCGGCGGGCTCTTGGTGGGAACTATCGTGACCGGTCTATTTGTGGCTATATCAATGACGTCCGGCGGAGGAGCCTGGGACAACGCCAAGAAATACATCGAAGAAGGTAACTTCGGCGGCAAAGGTTCTTTTGCCCATCAAGCGGCAGTGACGGGAGATACCGTGGGCGACCCATACAAAGACACGGCAGGACCAGCCATTAATCCGATGATTAAAGTGGCAAATATCGTCGCAATTTTAATCATTCCGATTGTGTTCCGCTGAATCAATCGCGGATCGCGAATTGCGGATTTGGTGCTTAGCAAGGCGCGAGTGAGTGGACAGCTCTGAATTTCGTGAGGCGAATTCCGAATTGCAAGATTGACATTCCGCGGTCCGCAATCCGCAATTGAGTCGCTTTACCTATCTGCTATTGGTCACAATTAGCCATGAAGACTCTGCTCCTCACGAATGAGTATCCTCCTTCGACCTACGGAGGCGCCGGTGTGCACGTCGAGTACCTCAGCCGTGAACTGGCCAAGATCATGGACGTGGATGTCCGAGCGTTCGGCGATCAAAGACTGGATGAACCGCATCTTAAGGTCCGCGGGTTTGGGCTGGACACGTCGACCTTCCACTGCCCAAAGAATCTCGTATCGATCTTCGGAGCAGTGAGGCGGTGTACCGATTTCAATTCGGCCGGGATTGATGCCGATATCGTCCATTGTCACACTTGGTACAGCCATTTTGGAGGTATTTTGGCGAAACTGAATTACGCGATTCCGCTAGTCGTCACGATCCATTCCCTCGAACCGCTGCGCCCCTGGAAACGAGAGCAGCTCGGCCACGGTTACGACTTCAGCACGTGGATCGAAAAGACCACGATTGAGATGGCTGACGCCGTTATCGCGGTTTCCGAAGGTACTAAGGCCGATGTCTTGCGGCTTTTCGATGTAGACGAAAAACGGATCCGCATCATCTACAACGGGATTGACCCGGAGGAGTATCGGCCAATTGCAGAGAAGGATACTTTGGTTGAGCACGGAATTGATCCGAATAAGCCTTACGTTTTATTCGTGGGTCGGATCGCACGACAGAAAGGGATTATACACTTGGTACGCGCGATCCGTTACTTCGCACCTGGCTTCCAAGTGGTGCTCTGCGCAGGGGCGCCAGATACTCCGGAGATCGCTGCCGAAATGAACCGAGCCGTCGAAGAGGCTCAGCGATCCAGGCCTGGGGTAATTTGGGTGGACACAATGGCTCCGAAACGAGCGGTGCTTCAATTGTTTGCCCACGCAGCGGTCTTTTGCTGTCCCTCGATTTACGAACCGTTTGGGATTATCAATCTTGAGGCGATGGCTTGTGAAACGCCGGTCGTCGCCAGCGCAGTGGGAGGAATCAAGGAAGTAGTGGTGGACGGAGAGACCGGTTTCCTGGTGCCTCTACGCCAAATGACGGAGAGTCCCTTTGAACCGATCGATCCGGATCAGTTCGCTCGTGATCTGGCCGATAAAATCAACATCTTGATGGCCGACCCGCAGCTCCGGCAAAAGTTCGGAAAGGCTGGACGTCAACGAGCCAGCGACAAGTTCAGCTGGCATGCGATTGCTGCTCAGACGAAGAGCCTATACGAAGAACTCGTTGGAGCGGCTAAGGTGTAAGCGGCCGGCTAGATTGCGGATTGCGGATTTCATATTCCGAAATCCGCATTCCGCGATCCGCAATAAGATCCATGTTTGTTGACCAGATTAGAATCCAGGCCAAGGCCGGGAACGGAGGGGACGGCTGTGTGAGTTTCCGCCGTGAAAAGTTTGTTCCGAAAGGCGGTCCGGACGGCGGAGATGGCGGCAAAGGAGGAGGTATCGTGCTCCGAACCGATATTCATAAAGACAATCTGGTCGATTTTTACTATCAACCCATTTTACGGGCCAAGCGGGGAGAACATGGACTGGGCAAAAACATGTACGGAAAGGCGGGTGCCGACTCTATATACAAGGTTCCGGTCGGGACCGTGGTTTATCGAATTCCTCCGCAGAAGCTCGAACCGATGCCTACGGAAGACGACCGCGCGCCCGCTCCGACCAAGGTGCGCATCGATCCCGCGGACTGCCAACTGATTGCGGATCTGACCGAAAAGGATCAAGAATTCATACTCTGTCGTGGAGGCGCCGGCGGGAAGGGTAACACGCACTTCAAAAGCTCTAGGAATCGTGTCCCGCGTCAATTTACGGAAGGAGAATCAGGTGAAGAAGGATTTTTCTTATTGGAGCTGCGGACGATTGCCGATGCCGGACTAGTCGGCTATCCCAACGCCGGCAAATCAACTCTTTTGAGCAAGATTTCCGCGGCTCATCCAAAGATTGCTCCTTATCCGTTCACTACCCTTAACCCGATGATTGGGGTGGTGGAGTTTCCCGGTTATGCTCGCGCTTCAGTTGCGGACATCCCGGGGTTGATTGACGGGGCCCACCGCAATGTCGGTCTTGGCCACGATTTTCTTCGGCACATCGTCCGCTGTAAGTTGTTGGTCTTTGTTCTCGACGCTGCCGGCAGTGAGGGTCGGGCTCCATTGGCGGATCTAGGGTCCTTGCGGCGCGAACTTAGCCTTTACGACCCGAAATTATCTGAAAGACCGTGGATGATCGTCGCGAACAAAATGGATTTGCCTGGAGCGGAAGAGAACTTGCGGTTGCTCCAGAACCGGTTTGCAGACAGAGCGATCGTGCCGGTCGCAGCCGAGCGTGGAGATGGAATAGCGGAATTGAAGGACGTGCTCGGCCGGGTGTTGGTCGAAGAGCGGCCCGAAGTGTCACCGAAGTGACCGTCCCCGGGGGGTTGTCGGGCTTTGAAATCGGTTTCGTCGGTAGTTCGTCATGCCACTAGGCGCGTGGCTCAGAATCAGTCTGAACACACGCTTTAACTGCAAGATGGTCACGAAATTCGTCGTTCTTTCAGGAGGTTTTGCAGCGCCTCCTCCAAATAGGGGAAACGAAAACGAAAACCGGTCTCCAATGCCCGCTTCGGCAGCGCTCGCTCGCTGTCAAGCAACAGCGATGCCTGGTCTTGTAATACCGCTTTCAAGATGAAGCTTGGCATCGCAAGAAAGGTGGGCCGCCGAAGAGTGCGGCCAAGGATGCGAGTAAAATCCCGGTTTCGAACCGGGAACGGCGAAAGCCCGTTGAGCGGACCTGCGAGTGATTCTTCTCGTGCCGCATGCAAAAACAGATTTGCCACGTCCTCGACGTGGATCCAGGGCATCCATTGATTCCCTGATCCAAGCCGGCCTCCTAATCCCAACCAGAAAGCTGGCAACATCAGTGCAAGCGCGCCCTTTCGGCCAAGTACCATCGCAATTCGGATGGTCACGACACGAACGCCAAAACGTGCCGCGCGCATTGCCTCCTCTTCCCAGGCCACTGCGACGCTACAGAGAAAACCAGCGCTCCCGACCGGTGACTCTTCGATCAATTCCTCTTCACCTCGATCGCCATAGATGTTCACTCCGGAAGCACAGATGAGCGTGCGTGGCGCGTCCGGCGCATTCCGCAACGCTTCCACCACCCACCGAGTCCCTTGAATTCGACTCTGCAGAATCCGGTCTCGCCGCGCCTTGGTCCAACGACCCAAAATTGATTCGCCCGCCAAATGTAGAATCGCGTCCAGATTGCTAACTGCCATTCCCGGGCCAAACGGCTCCGTACGAATGGCCCCAGAAGCCGGTTGGTTTGGAGCTCGAGAATAAGCAACAACTTGGTCTCCCAGCGATACGGCCTGACGAATGATTTCTTGGCCAAGAAGACCGGAGGCTCCTGTAAGTCCGATTACCATGGTTTGATTGGGAACCACGAACGATCCTCTTTCGTTCCGCCTTCGCTTCGCCATGGGGCGACCAAAAGGGCTGCGGACGCTCCGTAGCTCGAAGAGCAAAGGCGGTCTGCGAGCTGGGACTAACCGGCAGTGGATAGATCCGAATGAGCGAGCCCAATTCGCCTCCATTGGACGCTGCTACTGCTCGTTATATTCAAAGAGCAAGTAGTCCCGCAAACGAGGCTCGCCGTTTCGAGGAGCGCTCGGCGGCGAGAATCGTTTCGATCGCAGCGATATTCGTCGGTTTCTCAGTTCGGGAAAGTGCGATGGAGCCAACTCAGGGGGAAGCGGTTGCCCGGACAATCAGTCGGTCTTGGGTTTATTTCCTTGTGGCCTAGAACGATGGAATAGCGTCCCTCCACTTTTCCGACTCTTTGTCGGAGGTAACGTATAAGTTCATCGAGCGCTTCAAGTTGAGCGTGGGTTGGAAGGTCACGATTGAAATCGCCGACCAGGCAAATGCCAAGCCCGATATAGTTAAGGTAATCACTGTGGACGTGTCCGCCTGCCAATTGCTTAACCCATCGGTTGCCAATTTCGATCTGGCCATTGCCGGTCGACGTACCGTTGCCGATGACGAAATGGTAGGCCAGTCCGTTTGGCATTTTGCGCACGTGGCGATGATAATAGTCAAAGATCCGAGCGTTCCCTTGTCGGGTTCCGCTATTATGGACAACGATATATTTCCATCGGTTCCGGGCCACGCGCGCGTCGTCGATTGCCTTGCGGACGGAAGGAGTCAGGTAGTGCCATCGGCCGCGGTATTCGCCGACCGGCGCCATATCGGTCTCGTCACCGGATTTTTGAACCACGATTTCGTCGTCGTCTCGCTTGCCGAGGAAAAACCAGCCATGTCGTTTTTTTGGCTTTGGTGTGGGAGCGGAGGCGATGATTGGAGTCTCTTGGGCGGCCGGGGGCTTCGTCACATCCGGTTCGGGAGTAGAGGTAGGACTCGGTGTGGCTGGACTGGGCGTTTCTGCAATCTCGACCGAGGCGGTTGGGCGTGGCCGTGCAATGTGGGACGGAGTAGCGGGGGCTTTCGAGTGCTCTTCCGGCTCCGCTGAGCGAAACCGTTTGTGGGGAGGGGTGGCCGGCACCGGCGTCTCGTTTGGCACTGGTGTTGGGCTCGGAACAATTTCCATTTGCTGGCGACTCTTCAGAAAAAGTTCTCGTAGCCGTTTCTCCTGCTCCGGATCTTCGGCTGGAGCAAATGAGGTAGCGAGGATATAAAGGAGCAGTAGCGGTACCCACCGGCCCGAGTAATGGGATTGGACCTTCCGCAAATTTGGACAATACAAACCTAGCTCCTCTTAACGTACGAATCTTTTGGCATTTCGCGTCGATCAGGTCTGCTCTAAAATCGCTGGAAGGAAGGCATTCATTCCGCTAACCTCACCGGCTCATTGGCCTATGTAAGCAAATTCTGTCCGCGAAGTACAAACGGCTTAACACCTTTTTTGGTTTTTGATGAAAAAAATTTTGATCTTCACCGCAGGATTTGGGGAAGGACATAATACCGCGGCCCGCAACATCCGGGATGCTTTAGAGCTGGTGGCCCCCGACGAGGTGAGTGTTCAAGTTGTTGATTTGTTCGATCGTTGTTACGGCAAACTCAACGAATTCCTTCGCAAAGCTTATATCGCCGCGATCAACCGTACGCCGCGGGTCTGGGGCAAAATCTACAGCGTAATCGACGGCACCCAGTTCGTAGAATCCAACATGGTGATGCTGGCCAAGATGAAGCGTTCGATGATCGATCTGCTGAGCCAAATAGAGCCCGACGCTATCGTATCGACTTACCCGCTTTACAATTACGTGATTGATGAGGTTTACCCGGAAGGAGAGCCCCGTCCGTTTTCGCAGATCACGGTCGTGACTGATTCGATCACCGTGAATTCGGTCTGGTATCGATCGGCGAGCGATTACTTCATCGTGGCCAATGAAGACACTGCCGCCGTGCTGCGTGCCGGCGGTGTAACCGATGACCGGATCCGAATTTTTGGTTTTCCCGTCACGCATCGGTTTGCCGAAATGACAGATCATCGATATGACAGCAGCGATACCGGGCCTCGCCGAGTTTTGTACATGATCAATTCCGGGAAAAAAGAGGCTCCGGCGTTGGTTCGGCGGCTATCCCGTCGTTCGGACGTTCGACTCACGGTCACTGTGGGTCGGGACGTTAGCCTCCGTCGAGAGATTGAAGCGGAGGCGAAATCGCCGGCCCACCCGGTGGACATCCTTGGCTGGACTACCAAGATGCCGGAGCTCTTGACCAGTCACCATGTCATTATCACCAAGGCGGGCGGCGCTACTGTTCAGGAAGCAATCGCCGCTCGAACTCCGGTAATCATTAGCCAGGTTGTTCCCGGACAAGAGGAAGGGAATGCCCGGCTAATAGTTGAGAATGATTGCGGCCGCCTGGCGCCGGATCCTGATTCGATTGTTGAAGCTCTGGACGATGCGTTTGCCAATGGCGACGCCGAGCTGAATCGATGGGTCGACAACATCTCTCGAATAAGCAAGCCGGATGCTTCATTGCAGATAGCTCGATTCATTCTCGATCTGGCTGTATCGGAACTCGTTCCGCCTCGCCGGTCGATCGTTCCAAAGGAACCCGTCCCGGTCAATCTGGCGGTGAAATCGCCGTCCATTCTTCTCTGCGACTTCCATTCCCATTCCGTTTTCTCGGATGGGAAACTCACGATTCCAGAGCTGGTAGACTTTTATGGGCAACGCGGATTCGATGTCCTTTGCATCACGGATCACATTTGCGATCACAGCAAGGTGATCGGCAGAATGACAAATCTCACTGGGCTGGTACTGACGTTGGATCAGGTCGAGGACTATTTTGAGACGATTGAAAAGGAGAAGAAACGAGCGCTAGAAAAGTATCGATTGATTCTTTTGGCGGGCCTGGAATTCAACAAGGATGGTCTCACCAGAAAGAGCTCAGCGCATCTGTTGGCGGTCGATCTCAAAAAACCAATAAGTCCAAGCTTGCCAATCACCCAGACAATTGCGGAAATTCATGCCCAAGGTGCACTGGCGATCGCGTCGCATCCGCATGAGTTTAAGACTCACTGGGGCAAGAACACGCTCTATTTTTGGGAACATATCGACCAATATGCGCCATTGCTGGATGCTTGGGAGGTCGCCAACCGAGATGATATCTTCAATCCAATTGGTTTGAAGCGGTTGCCGTTCCTGGCCAGCAGCGATTTCCACAAGCCAAAACATATCTTTTCCTGGAAGACGGTGCTTTTCTGCGAGAAAGAGCCCGAAGCTATCAAGCAATGTATCCGGGTAAACCGGAATGTGGCGATCACATTGTATCGCGATCACCGCTTAGGAATCGGGTTCACCGACCTCGAGCCGGACAGCGACTTGAGCAAAGAGAATCAGATCGTTCAGTTCCCTTACTATCGTCACTCGGCCTAAGCAGAATAATTACCGGGAAAGATCGGTTTGATTCAAAATGGTGAATCCCTCCCCGGCCAGGACCGACCAACCACAATCTGCATCGTCCAGGTGTAATGCGAGAGCAGATCGGCCGTGCGGTCGGAGTAGAAGCGGGTAACAAACCTGAATATTGACCTCCGCCATGAGGAGGCACTGCAACATTTTTCGGAGATCTACCGCCACCTCCCGCATCTCAACGACCAAAATATCGGAAATGCTATAAGCGATTTCGTTGAGATCAAAGATATTTTCCACCGCGTCGGGGTCGCTGACGACGAGCCGGACCAGTGCGGAATCGGTTGAGTCCTGAGAATTCAACGCCAAGACATGTACATCGCTTTCGTTCAGCATTCGAACGATCTCAAGCAGGGCTCCGACTCTATTCAGCAGAAAGACCGAAAACTGCTTTACACAAGGTCCAGACGTCTTTTCTCTGATCTGAGGTTCTTCCGTGGTGGCCATTCAATACGCCAAAATTTATTTGTAGGAGTAGATCAAGCAAAAGCTTGTCGGGTGCGAATCAGCTGACGAGACTCTCACGTAATACAGTCCACTCGCGTCCGGACTAAATCCCGAAGCGGCCTTGTTTTCCGAGCCATATGGCTCGGAGGAGACGGGCTGACCCGCGTTGTCGTAGATCGTGATTTTGAGACCGGTAGCCGATTTCGAACCGGCGGCAGAAAACCAGTAGGCGTTACCACTGTAAAGGTTCACCTCGATGGTCGCCGGATGGTCCTTCGAAGTCTCAGCATACCAGACGCCGTCTCGAATCTTGAATCCGTCATTCTGAAACGCGCCCGCGAGACCCAAAACATCGCTTCGCATTGCTACTTCATCGTCCGCGCTCTCCGCCGCAACCAGCGCGGCAGTAGCCAGCCATAACCACCCCAGAGAAGAAAGCAAATATTTCATTTTCCGATCGATATTTCTTTTGTGAGGGTAGCGGCCGTTTGGTTGAGAGTCTTTACCTCTTCCGGCGTTGGTACGTGGTCGGGCGAAAAAGAGACTAATTTCGACATTGTCTGTAGTTCACCGTTGACTCGGACTACTAACTTGTCTTGGCGGATTCGCTGTGGCAGTTGATCGAGCTTGGCGCGCAAGTAACCGACCAGATCGGGTTGCCGCAACAACTTGGCCACTTCCGGGCTATACGTTTGCACCAGTAAGCCAGTAACAACCTGGGTTCCGCGGATCCAACCGCCAATGCTGACCAACGTGATCAAATCGGTATCCCGATTTTCCTCGAGTGCCTTTTTCACTTCGTTTTGAGTAGCCTCTAGCTCTTCGTTCAGTTGATCCCAAGCTCCGCTCTCCGCGAATTGGCTGATGCTTTTACCGCGCGCGATTACACTGTCCGACACGCTTAGCTTTTTCGCTAGCGTCAACACATCCCTTCCAATGTTCTTAACCTGTTGACCGTCCTGGGCCTCAACCGCAATGTAGCCGTCGGCGATCAAAGTGCCTAAATTCAGCGCCATCTGTGCTCGGCTGGTGCCGTCAATTTGGGTAGGGGGCCGAAATTGCGAAGCCCAGTTAGGCTTGCCTCCTTTGTCGATCGCCTTAAAAAATTCTCCCGGCGTCGGCACCGTGATAGCGTCGATCGTTACCGCCTGTTTCATCTCTTCGGAACTAAGCGGCTGAAGCGTGGGAGGGTTCTTTCCGGTATCTTGTTCGGCCCACCCGGAGGCGATGGGGAACAGTGCGATTGCGCTCAACGTGAGCCATTTCCGCAAATTGCGCATATTCGATGAACTTTATCAATTGAGGTCCGGCTGTCCAGCATTGGATGAGCTGTACACCGTGACGCGGTCGTTTAAAGGATGATTCTGCCTGCAATTATTTCTTGTGTTGGGGCCGGGTAAACCCCTGTAAATTTTGCTTTACGCGAACTCTTCCTCCCCCGATTGTGGCCCTCTCCTCATGAAGCTGCAGGTCATTGTGATGCCTAAGAAAACAGTGCTTGATCCGCAAGGCGTTGCGGTTCGAAACGCGATTCGGGAGCTTGGATTGGATGGGATTGGTTCGGTGCGTGTCGGCAAGATGGTGGAAATTGAAACAGACGCTTTGCCGGATCGCAGCCAGCTCGAGCAAATTTGCCAGGATTTACTTTCTAATCCAGTAGTAGAGGATTATGAGATCTGCGTACCTGGTTCGGGTGAGATAACGCACACATGAAGATCGGCGTGGTCCAATTTCCGGGATCTAATTGCGACCAGGATTGTCTTCGGGCGTTAACCGACGGACTGGAGTTCGAAGCAGATTACCTCTGGCACAAAGAAACCTCGGTTGTCGCTTACGACGGAATCATTTTGCCGGGAGGATTTTCCTATGGCGATTATCTGCGCTGCGGTGCCATCGCTCGGTTTTCGCCTATCATGCGGGCGGTGGTGGCGGCTGCTCGAGACGGTATGCCGATACTTGGCATTTGTAATGGATTCCAGATTCTGTGCGAGGTTGGTCTGTTGCCCGGCGCCCTGATTCGGAATCAATCTTTGCTCTTTGTTTGCGAGCCCGTTTGGATACGAGTGGAAACGAGCGAAGCGCCCTGTACGCGGCTGCTGGAGCGCGGGCGCAAATTGCGCTTGCCGGTTGCCCATGGCGAAGGGGCATATATCGCCGACGAGAAAACGCTTAACGGTCTCGAGACCAACGACCAGGTTGTATTTCGCTACGTCGACTCCAATGGCGATCCGACGCCGGCCGGAAATCCAAACGGCAGTCTCTGCAACATTGCAGGAATTTGTAATCGGGAACGCAACGTCGTCGGAATGATGCCGCACCCTGATCGTGCTTGGGAAGCCCGCCTGGGCAGCGAAGATGGTTTGCTTCTGCTTCGATCGATGTTCAGATCCGCCTTGGTTGCTGCCGCATGACTGGAGCGATTTCACCCGATTTAATTCATTCTCACGGCCTCACCGACGAGGAGTATTTGCGGATCAAGTCCATCTTAGGACGGGACCCAAACATTACCGAGCTCGGCGTCTTTTCGGTCATGTGGAGTGAGCACTGTTCGTACAAAAACACGAAGATAGAGCTCAGGAAGTTTCCGACCACCGGACCGAGTATTCTAGTGAGGGCAGGTGAAGAGAACGCCGGGGTCATTGATATCGGCGACGGCTGGGCGATAGCGTTCAAAATGGAGAGCCACAACCATCCGAGCGCGGTTGAACCATTCCAGGGAGCCGCGACCGGGGTGGGTGGAATTATCCGCGACATTTTTACGATGGGCGCGCGCCCAGTTTTTCTTCTCAACTCTCTTCGTTTTGGACCGATCAAGGGGACCTCTGCGGTCGCTCGCCAGAACCGGCGTTTGTTTCGGGGAGTGGTAGCTGGTATCGCTCATTACGGCAATTGTATTGGCGTGCCAACCATCGGCGGCGAAGTAGCGTTCGACGAATCGTACAATGGGAACCCGTTGGTCAATGTATTTTGCTTAGGAATTCTGCGCCACGATCAGATCGCTCGCGGAGCGGCCGCGGGAGTGGGTAACCCTGTTTTCTATGTTGGATCCGAAACCGGCCGGGACGGTTTGGCCGGTGCTTCGTTCGCCTCGCGTGATCTTAGCGACGAGTCGAAGAAGGATCGGCCCGCTGTACAGGTAGGGGACCCGTTCAAAGGTAAGTTATTGCTCGAGGCATGCCTGGAGTTACTGGCCAGCGGTTCGGTCGCCGGCATCCAGGATATGGGGGCGGCCGGTTTGACCTGTTCAACTTGTGAGACGGCCAGCCGCGGTGGCACCGGAGTCGAAATCGATCTGGCTCACATTCCGAAACGCGAACCCGGAATGACTCCGTACGAAGTCCTTCTAAGCGAATCGCAAGAACGCATGTTAATCATCGTGCGGCGGGGCGAAGAAAACCGGGTCAAAGAGATCTTTGAGAAGTGGGATCTGCCCTACGCCGAGGCCGGGACAGTGACGGCCGACGGTATGATGAGGGTATTGGATGACGGGAAAATCGAAGTAGAAATTCCGGCCAAGGAATTGGCTGAAGAAGCACCCGTTTATCAACGTGAGGCAGTTGCGCCCCCTCCGGCGGATTGGTTGCGCTTTGACCAGATTACCGAGGCTGGCGCCCGCGAGAGTTTACTCCGCCTGTTAAGTGATCCAACCGTTGCGTCCAAGAACTGGATATACCGTCAGTACGATCACACCGTCAGAGCCGGTACGGTCGTACCGCCCGGATCTGATGCCGCCGTTTTCTTTGTCCGAGAGGCAGGCAAATTCCTTGCTGCAACCTGCGACTGTAATAGCGCCTATTGCAAACTGGACCCGCGTGAAGGAGCCAAGATCGCCGTCGCCGAAGCCGCCCGCAATTTGATTTGTTCCGGAGCAATCCCCCTAGCGGTCACCGACAACTTGAACTTCGGAAATCCCTATCGACCCGAAAACTTTTGGCAACTGCGGGAATCGGTGGAGGGATTGGCGGAGGCGTGCCGCCGTTTCAACACGCCGGTCGTGGGCGGGAATGTGAGTCTTTACAATGAAAGTCCGACTGGGAGCGTCGATCCGACACCAACGGTTGGCATGGTTGGCTTGATCGAGAAAGAGCGATGGATTACCCGGCAAGGATTTCAACAGGAGGATGACCTGATCTGGTTGGTAGGCGGGCTCGGAGACGAAATGGGAGGATCGCTCTATTTGAGATCAATCCACGGCTTGAAGATCGGGATTCCACCTCGTTTGCACTATGACAAGGCATTGGCAGTGCATCAGTTTTTGATTGAGGCTATTCGATCCGGTTGGGTCCAAAGTGCGCATGACTGTTCCGACGGCGGTTTGGCGGTCGCGCTCGCCGAGTCATGCATCTCCGGGGAGGTGAAAAAAGGCGCCGGGATCTCTATCGGCGCACACGGCGTCCGAACTGATGAACTTCTTTTCAACGAGTCACAATCGCGCATTCTATTTTCGAGCAGGCCAGACTCAAAGGCTGAGCTGCGGCTCTTGGCGGATCGGCACAAAATCGATCTGATTGAGCTTGGGCAAGTAGGCGGTCACAAACTGGAAGTCACAGTTGGGGAGCGAGTTATCGGGTGGGACGTGGATGAGCTGTTCGATTCGTGGTACTTTTCGATTGAGCGTTCCATCGCTTGATCCAATTTTGTGAAGATTTCTCATAAACCTACGCACGAATGTGGCGTCTTCGCCGTATACGGTCATCCGGACGCGCCGCTTCTCACCTACTACGGCTTGTTCGCTCTTCAACATCGCGGGCAAGAGAGCGCGGGGATTGTTGCCGCTACCGGTTCAAATCGGCCTTTTCTGATCCATCGAGGCATGGGGCTGGTGTCCCAGGTTTTTGGAGAAAAGGAACTGGAAGGACTGAAAGGAAACCGCGCGATCGGTCACGTTCGATATTCCACGACTGGATCCAGCAATCTGAAAAACGCGCAACCGTTCGTGGTCGACTGCGCCCGAGGGCAATTGGCGATCGCTCACAACGGTAATCTGGTAAATGCTGCTATGCTCCGAGAAGAGCTGGAATCTCGGGGATCGATTTTCCAGACTACTGTCGATAGCGAAATCATTTTGCACTTGCTCGCCAGCCCGACCGACCAAAAAAATGTCCTCACAGTATTGCGTCAGATTCACGGCGCTTTCTCATTTGTGCTCCTGGGTGAAGAGGAGATCATCGGCGTTCGGGATCCTTTCGGCTTTCGACCTCTGGTTCTTGGCAAGTTAGAAGACGCATTTGTGCTGGCTTCGGAGACTTGCGCTTTCGACTTGATTCATGCGGAGTTCATTCGCGAAATCGAACCCGGTGAAGTGATCATCATTAATGATGATGGCATCCACTCAGAGTGGCCGTTCAAAGAGGAGCGGAAAGCATTTTGCATGTTCGAGTTCGTCTACTTTGCTCGGCCTGACAGTCTGATTAGCGATCGTAACGTCAGCAAAGTGCGAGTAGAGATGGGTCGCGAGCTGGCCCGACTTCATCCGGTTGAAGCGGATATAGTTGTTCCGGTCCCGGATTCCGGCAACTACGCGGCACTCGGGTTTAGTCACGAGCTGGGAATCCCTTACGAGCACGCCTTCGTTCGAAATCACTATATCGGACGCACTTTTCTTCAGCCAACGCAGCTCATTCGTGATTTTAATGTCCGGGTAAAGCTTAATTTGATCAAAGAATTGGTGCAGGGAAAGCGGGTAGTAGTGGTGGACGACTCAGTGGTCCGAGGGACAACGGCTCGCGCCCGAGTGGTGAATCTCCGAGAAGCCGGAGCCAAAGAAGTCCATCTTCGTATCAGTTGTCCTCCGCATAAATTTCCCTGTTACTACGGGATCGATTTCCCCGATCCGAAGAACCTTCTGGCAAACCAGTTAACGTTGTCCGAGATCCGAGACTATCTAGAGGTCGATTCGATTGGATATCTCGATGTCGATGGAATGGTTCGGGCGACCGGATTGCCGGCTAATCAGTTTTGTATGGCTTGTTTCAATAGCGATTACCCGGTGCCATTCGATCCCAATCTTGATAAGTTTATCATGGAACGCCGCCAAAATCGGTCCCGGCTCTTTGCGGAAACTGCCAGTCAACCGCAGCTCTTTGCGCGTTCGAAATGACCCGCCCGAAGAAGAAGGCGTATGCGGCGGCTGGGGTAGACATCGCACTGGGAAATCTGGTGAAGCGAGGTCTGCAGGATAAGGTCAAAACAACCTTCGGCCCTGAAGTCCTGGGGCGGATCGGTGCATTCGGCGGGTTCTTTCGCCTGGATTTGCAAGAGATAAAGGATCCTGTTCTGGTGTCGAGTATTGATGGGGTTGGCACCAAACTGAAGATCGCGATTTCGCTGGGAAAGCACGACTCCATTGCCCAGGACCTAGTTAATCATTGCATTAACGATATTGCTGTGACCGGAGCGAAACCGCTGTTCTTTTTGGATTACATTGGTGCCGAACGGCTCGAGCCACCGGTGTTTAATCAGTTGATCTCCGGTTTCACTAAGGCGTGCCAGGCTGGCCGATGTGCGCTCATCGGAGGCGAAACCGCGCAAATGCCGGATATGTATCATCGGGGTGAGTATGATTTGGCCGGCTGCATCGTTGGCATCGTTGATCGCGAGAAGATCATCGATGGCAGTCGTATTGTTCCGTCTGACGTTTTAATCGGTCTGCCGTCAAATGGGTTGCACACCAATGGCTACTCCTTGGCTCGTAAGGTCTTGCTATCTGAGATGCGTTTGGGTCTGGGACAAAAAGTCGAGGGCTTGCCGAAGACTTTGGGTGAGGAATTGCTTCGGATTCACCGAAACTATCAGCCAATCCTGGCCGAGATTCCGCCCGGGCGAATAAAGGGAGCTGCGCACATAACCGGAGGGGGTTTGATTGATAACCTACCGCGCATCCTACCTGCCACTTGTGACGCCTTAATTGATACTTCGAGCTGGAAAGTTCCCGCGATTTTCCGCCTTATTCAGCGGGGCGGAGGAATTGCGTTCCAGGAAATGCTGGAGGTATTCAACATGGGTATTGGTTTGGTGCTAGTTGTTGCGAAGCGTAACGCGGCAGAGGTGATCGAACTGACTGCTGGGAAGATCATCGGCCAGGTCACGCCTGGTTCTCGGAAGGTGCTGGTTACCTGATAAATACTTGAGCCATGGCCGCGCAATCCTTCTTTCGGCGTCGATTTTGGGGCTTCGGTATCGGTGCCGGTCTCCTAGGTCTTCTCATTCTCACTATCCGCTACACCCTGCGGCCACCCCGCAAGAGCCCGTTGCCGGACAATATCTTTCCAGCGATTTTCGCGACCCGAATCCTCTATACGGCCAAAGGGGAACTCGTCTACCATGAATCGGGTCAGGGGAATCCTCTCATTTTTTTGCATGGCGTCTATCCGGGAGCTTCTTCCTACGAGTGGTCGCGCATCTATCCCCACTTCGCGGACCGCTTCCAAGTCCTTGCCCCGGATCTGATCGGTTTCGGTGAATCAACTCGCCCGCATCGCCCGCTGTCTGCGGCCGATCATACGGCTGTATTAGCAGAATTCTTGAAGGCAAAAACCGGGGAGCGAGCTACGATCGTTGCCAGCGGGCTGGGCGCTGCCTTTGCGGTCCTTTTGGCGGTCCAACACCCGGAACTGGTGCAACGTCTCGTTCTGCTAATGCCGGTCGGATTGACCGAGCGCGGCGCCAAGAGATATCTCGGCAGAGGAACATGGATCTGCTCTCTCCCGTTCCTTAACCGAATTTATTATCGAAGATTCCTGGCGACGCGCGCGCAAATTCGCGCCTGGCTGGCCACATTTGCTTTTTTTGATGCCGACCGGATTGATGACGAAATTGTGGATGTGCTCCATAGTTTTGCCCATCGGTTCGACGCGGAAAGGGCGGTTTTCTGGTCGGCGAGTAGTAAACAGCAGGTCGATCTCTCGAAGCGGCTAACCGAATTAATCCAACCGGTTACGTTCATTTGGGGGCAGAACGCCGTTTTCCCACCGCTTCGGTCGGCCTACGAGCTACAGCGGCTTCCGCTTCAGTCCAGTTTGGTTTTGCTCGAAGAATGCGGGATCTTGGCTGCTCTTGAGGTACCCCGGGAATTGAAACGGATCTTGGATCGCGAATTAGAATATCGAATTCGGCTCCATGATGTGGGGTAGGCCGACGGCGGATAGCCGATAGCCGACGCCCGGAGCGCAGCTCACTAGCCGCGCCTCGATTTTCCAGGTATCCTCTGCCTGGGATGCCGGAGAGTTTTCTTATCGTAGACGGGCACAGTGTCATCTTTGCTTGGCCCGAACTGCTGGCCTTGCAGCGGCGCAATGGAACTGCAGCCCGAGAAGACCTCATCAAAACTCTTACCGAGTATCAGGACGTTAGCGGCGTAAATGTGGTTGTCGTTTTCGATGGCAAAGGCGAGCAAGTTAACGAGGTGACTGAGCCGGGTGGTATCCAGATCTTTTATTCGAATGCCGGACGAACGGCAGACGAAATTGTGGAGCGTCTGGTGGCAAAATATGGAAATAAATACGCAATCACCGTTGCCACTGCTGACCTACTTGAGCAGCAGACAGTGATTTCATTTGGAGCTCAATGCGTCGGGTCCGAAGGTCTCCGACGCCGCATCGAAGACGCTAAGACGGAGTTTGCCACCGAGTTGAAACGGCGGCGCAAAGCGGCGAAGTGATAGCTAATCACCAATGAAATGCTTTTACGATCATCGGCCGTTCGCTCACTGAGCGCCGACATCGAGTATTTCCGCGGAGGGAACTCCGCGGAGTTCGTACACGCGCAAGATGGTTTCCTCGATCAAATTGTTTGGGCACGAAGCACCGGCCGTAATACCGATCACTAGCGGGCCGCTCGGCAGCCAATTCGTGGTCATAATTTCCGCGTTCTTATGCAAATTGAAGTGCGTAATCTTGGTGGTGCTCTCGAGCTTATCGGCTCCCCGAATGAAGTAGGTAGGCAATTGCGCTTCTCCCATCTCGGCCAGATGAGATGTGTTCGAACTGTTGTATCCTCCAACCACCAGAAGCAAATCCATCCTTACATTCAGCAGCTCCCGGAGCGCTTCCTGTCGCTCTTGGGTGGCGCCGCAGATAGTATCAAAAAATCGGAAATTTTTCAGACCTTCGATTGGGCCGTCGCGATCCATAATGGCCGCTCGAATTCGACGCTGCACCTCTTCGGTCTCTCCACGCAGCATCGTCGTTTGATTAGCCACGCCGACGGCCTTCAGATGCAATTCCGGGTCAAACCCGGGCGAGTGCGCATCTTTGAAGCGCTCCAATAATTCCTCTTTGTTTCCGCCATGCCGAATGTAATCACAAACGTAATCGGTATCGGCGAGGGTTAATACGACAAGATAGTGGCCGTAGCCTGAGCCGAGCGCTCGCGATGCGGTTGCCTTGGTCTCTTCGTGTTCAGCCTTGCCATGGATGATCGAGGTGACGCTCTCCATTGCATTCTGGCGGACTCGTTTCCAGACGCTCATGACGTCGCCGCAGGTAGTATCAACGATTTGACAGCCGCGTTCGTTAATCTTCGCCAGCGTTTCCAAATCGGTGCCAAACGCCGGAACAATGACGACGTCTTCGGAAGTGAGATCCTCAATATTTGCCTCCCGGTTTTTGCCAATGAGGTTTTTGATTCCCATGGTGGCGATCTGCTCGTTGACGAGCGGATTATGAATGATCTCGCCGAGGATAAATAACCGGCGATCGAAAAATACTTTGCGCGCTGCATAGGCGAGGTCGATCGCCCGTTCGACTCCATAGCAAAAACCAAATTGTTTCGCCAAAAGTACGGTCGTATCGCGCACCTGGAGCGTACCGCCGCCGGCCCGAATTCGCTCGGTGATGGTACTCCGATAATGAGACTCCACCTGTTCCTGCACCTTCGCCATCACGTCAGGCGTGCGCAGGTTGATCTTCCTGGGTTTGGCTGGAGCCGCGCTCTGGGATCCGGACATAAATTATCCTAGACGACTTCTCGGGGCACTGCAGCCGATAAATAGACCTGCATTATTGGGTGACGAGAAGCGGCTCTTTCGGCGGCGGAAAGGATCCACTGGAAGGACCAGAGATGAGTGCGGATCCGGCGGGATCTTTCCAGGCGTAATCGTTCGGCCGGTCTACTTTCGCTCCGATCGTCTGATCTTCAGGTAATGAACTCGCAATCGTGATTGGGGTGCCGTCATGCACTAACGCGAAGAATTTTGGAGCAACATTCGGATGGATCCGCACGCAGCCATGACTGTGTGCGACCGGCCAAACCGCGCCGGCATGGAAACCGTACTCGGGCTTGAATTCGACCCAGTAAGGCATTGGGTAACCGACGTAGTGAAAACCCGATCCCGGTGCTCTTCCCGCCTCACCGGCAATGACTTCATTGCCCTTCACCCAGAAACCGTATGAGGCCGACCGCTTGTCTTTGATCTTTTGCGTCACCCGGTAGCCGCCGGTTGGGGTGCCCTTTCCGGGCACGCCGATCGTGCAGGGGGTGACCAACAGAGGGTGGTCTCCTTCCATCACGTAAATCATCCGATTTTGGAGCGATACTTTCACCTTAACATCCCCTGAATTCTGTGGCTTGTAGGCCACCGCATTATAATTCCCGGGGAAAGTACCAGTAATCGGGTTCGTTGTAGTCGTACAGCTGGTTAAAAGGGCGAAGCCGGCTGTAATTGCGACGAGGGGAGTCAGGAGGCGGGATCTTGTCATACAAACTAAAAATTTGTCGCTGTATTGTACTCGAATGGCATTTTTTGCAAGCCGGAACGGAAAAAGGGAGAGCGACGCGATTTCGCTCGCGTGCTGAGCGGTGCTCGAGTACCGAGCGTCGCACCGGACCTCCAACGTCCGCCCATCATTTTCTTTATTGTGGGTTTCATTCTTGCATAAACTCCTTACGCTTAAGTGGATCTGGTATCGCTCCTTTGATTGCAGAAGCATGAAGACGCCCTCATCAGCAGCCATTCCGGATGGTGTATCCGGATTGGTCGAACGCGTCACTTTTCACAATCCTGAGACAGGATTTGCCGTGATGCGCGTCACGGTAAAGGGGCGGAGGGAACCGTTAACGGTGGTCGGAGTAGTGGCAAGCGTTAACACCGGTGAGTGGATTACCGCTCAGGGCACTTGGGTACGGGACAGAGAACATGGGCTGCAACTCAAGGCCGATTCTATTACCTGCAATGCTCCCAGTTCTCGTGAGGGCATTGAAAAGTATGTTGGCAGTGGCTTGATCAAAGGTATCGGTCCGGTCTACGCCAAGAAGCTGGTGGACACATTTGGGGAAGAAATCTTTGCAATCATTGACCAGTGCTCCGTGCGGCTCGAGGAGATCGATGGGATTGGTCCCACCCGCCGGCGTAAGATCAAGGCAGCATGGGCGGAACAGAAAGTAGTACGTGAAATCATGGTTTTTCTCCATTCCAACGGAGTGGGCACAAGCCGGGCGTTACGTATTTACAAGACCTACGGCGAGAATGCCATTGAGACGGTTCGGGCTGATCCGTATACGCTGGCTAAGGACATTCAAGGTATCGGGTTTAAATCGGCAGATTTGATCGCACAAAAGCTCGGCCTGCCGCGGGACTCGATTATTCGGGCGCAGGCTGGCATTAAGCACGCGCTTCTAGACGCCACAAACCAGGGACACTGCGCGTTGCCGCGAGGCACACTGATTGAGGAAGCGGCGCGGTTGCTGGGTGTCGATATCGCCATCGTCGAACAGGCACTGGAACGCTTAATCTTGAATGCTGAAGTCATGCCTGAACAAATCGGTGAACAGCATCTCCTCTACCTGCCTTATCTGAGGCGCGCCGAACAGGGCATTGCCAAGCTCCTGAAGAAACTCAGCTCAGCACCATCGCAGTTGCCGCCGATCAATATTGAGAAAGCAGTGACCTGGTGCGAACAGCAGACGGGCAAAGAACTTGCGCCAACTCAGCGAGAAGCAATCAGAAAGGCGATCGAAAATCGCGTGCTTGTGATTACCGGTGGACCGGGAGTCGGAAAAACAACGCTGATGCGATCGATCCTGTTAATTCTCCGAGCCAAAAAGCTTGATTGCCTGCTGTGCGCACCAACCGGACGGGCCGCGAAACGGCTGGGCGAAGTAACGGGTCTGGAGGCGAAGACGATTCACCGACTACTGGAGTTCCAACCTGCCTCCGGCGGCTTTACGCGCGACGCAAACAATCCCTTAGAGTGCGATGTCCTCGTCAGTGACGAAAGCTCGATGATTGATCTGCCGCTTTTTCACAAACTGATCCAGGCGTTGCCGGAACACGCTCACCTTTTGCTCGTCGGCGATATCGATCAATTGCCCAGCATCGGCCCAGGCTCGGTTTTGGCTGACATCATCCGCAGCAATGTTGTACCCGTTGTGCGCCTAACCGAGATTTTCCGGCAATCAGCTTCCAGCAGAATCACCGCTAACGCTCATAGTATCAGGGCAGGGCAGATGCCGCAGCTGCAGGAACCAGCAAAGGAATCAGACTTCTTTTTCATCGAGCGCGACGAGCCCGCCAGCATTCAGTCAACGATCCTGGAGTTAGTTGAGGTACGGATTCCAAAAAAGCTGCGGCTCGATCCGATTCTTGATGTCCAGGTACTTTCCCCGATGAACAGAGGAAGCCTGGGCGCTAGAGAACTGAATATGCTGCTCCAAGAACGGCTCAATCCTTGCCGAGACGGCGAGCCGACGGTTGAACGCTTCGGTTGGCAATTCCGACTCAGGGATAAAGTGATTCAAACTGAAAACGACTACGAAAAAGAAGTGTTCAATGGGGACATCGGACAAATTGTAAAAATTCAACCCGAGGAGCGAGAACTGGCCATTCGGTTTGACGACCGAGAAGTGCCTTACGATTTTGGTGAATTAGACGAGGTCTCTCTGGCATATGCGATCACGATTCATAAGAGCCAGGGATCGGAATTTCCCGCAGTGGTGATACCTTTGGCTTTGCAACACTACGTGCTGCTGCAACGTAACCTGGTATATACCGCCATTACCCGAGGCCGGCAGATGGTCGTTCTCGTTGGACAGAAACGAGCTCTCGCCAGTGCGGTGCGCAACGACAACATCGGTCAGAGATTTTCAGCTTTATACAATCGCCTGCTCGCCGCTCGGTCGGAAATAACCGCGAATGGACAATAATGGACGCGAATTTAAGGAGGACTCATTCGTGTCAGTTCGCGTTTATTCTTGGTTGCGAGCCAAGCTGGGCCGGTTGGACTAACCACGAATGAACACTAATGGACACGAATTTAAGGAGGACCCATTCGTGTCAATTCGCGTCTATTCGTGGTTGGAAGCCAAGCTGGGCCGGTTGGACTAACCACGAATGGACACGAATGAACGCGAATTTAAGGAGGACTCATTCGTGTCAGTTCGCGTCTATTCGTGGTTGGAAGCCAAGCTGGGCCGGTTGGATTAACCACGAATGGACACGAATGAACGCGAATTTAAGGAGGACTCATTCGTGTCAATTCGCGTCTATTCGTGGTTTCAACCCAGGTGGCCCGGTGAGGATTAAACCGCGAATGGGCATTGATGGACGCGAATTCAACGAGGATCCATTTCGTGTCAATTCGCGTTAATCTTTTCAAACTCCGCGTCAAAGAGTTCGGATTCGTTAGCATAAAAGGGATGCGCTTTTTCCGGATTAGCTGGCCGATAACGCCAGTGTTTGTATCCCCAGAGCCATTGTTCCGGATGCTCGCGAATCAGTGGCTCAAATTTGTCCCAGCAAGCTTGCGCGATTTTATGGTACGGTGTTCTTGCGGGAAACTGCATCGGTTCAAAAGCCCGGATCAGGTATCCACCCCCTTTGCGGGGTAATGCCACGAACGGCATGATGGGGGCTCCGGTTCGATGGTGCAAGACCGCGTGCATCATCGTTGCCCGCATCGGTAACCCAAAGGTGCGAAAAATCACCGCTGGGTCTGACATCTTAAGCGTCAGATCGATCAGGATGCCTACCGGGACACCCCGTTTGAGAGCTTTGAAAAATCGAACCATAGAGTTCTCTTGGGTAACACTGGTTTGGCCGGAGGTTTCCCGCAGCCGTTGAAAGAGAGAGGTCAAACGATCATTCTTGAAGCGCTGCATCAAGATCAAGCCATTGTACCCGCGAAGGCCGTAGTACGCGCTGGCCCATTCGAAGTTTCCGAAGTGGATCGTCACCCCGACCACAGGTCGAGAAGCCTTGGTCGACAATATGGATTGAAGCAGCTCTTCGTTTTCGATTGTGATGTACTTACCGACGTTGCTGGCGGTCAGCCGCGGTGTCCAGAATAGCTCAAGAAAACTGCGTCCGAATACTTGTACCGATCGCCGGGCGATGCGTTCTCGCTCTTTTGCGGTAAACTTGTCGCCGAAGGCCGCCTCCAGATTGGCTAATGCCACTCTTCGATTTTTGCGGTCGAGGTGATAAACGAGCCAACCGGCGCCGTCAGCAAGCATCCGCAGAAGCCCGATTGGTAGTAACGGAACTATGCGGAGCACTGCGCGTACCCCAATGTACTCGAACCAATAACGAAGTTTTTTCACAAGCGGCAGAAAGAATTCAGAAACGAAATAAACACCATGAACCGTGATCAACTTCTTAGAATTGTCGAGCCTCTCCTCCGCTGTCCTACTGCTCCAACGTTCGAAGGAGCCGTCGCTGAAGAGATCTGTCGCCAGCTGCGAGGTCGCTCTGGGATCCATATCGAAAAGGATCAATTCGGTAATTTGATTGTGGTTCGATCGGGTTCAGCGCAAGCGCGGTATGCGTTCGTCGCCCATATGGATCATCCGGGTTGGCGGCTTCAGCCGAAGAAGGAATTTCTCGGGGGCGTACCGGCTGATCTGCAAGAGAAAGGGAAGATTCGCTCATTTGGAGATTTCGGCATGTGGGACCTGCCCGAAGTGGTGGTGGCAGGGGACCGCCTCTATTCGCGCGCATGCGATGATCTGGTCGGATGTAGCGCGATTGTAGGTATGCTCGGCTCTCTGGAAGAGAGTCGCTCATTGGCGTCGGCTTTAGGGATTTTCACCCGTGCAGAAGAAGTCGGCTTTATCGGGGCGATCGAGTTGGTCAAAGCGGGGCGGCTCGATCCGGATTTGACTGTGATCTCACTTGAAACCAGTGCAGAAAGACCGCCGGCGCGTATGGGAGCCGGACCAATTATTCGCGTCGGTGATCGCACTTCCATATTTGATTCTGATGTCACCGCATTCCTGGTCGAGACCGCCAAATCGAGGCAACTAACGTATCAGCGTTGCTTAATGGATGGTGGTACTTGTGAGGCGACCGCGTTTCAACTTTACGGATATCGTTCGGCGGCGCTCAGCATTGCGCTGGGCAATTACCATAACTGTACACCGGATTCGCGAATCGATGCGGAATATGTCGATATAAGGGATCTGGAAGGGTTGATTGATCTGTGCGTGGCGATTGCCGCAGAGACAAGAAGTGCTGCCGATACTCGTAATACGCTTCGCCAGCGGTTGGAAGCGAGGTTGAACGATTTTTCGTTGAAGTGAGGTGATTTTCCGCTAGGGATTTGATGGGCCTTGTTTTCGGTAGCGGCGACTGTCCCGCTATACCTTCGGTTTGGCGCGGACCAACAGTTGACGCGGAGCTGAGCGTTTGACGCGGCCAGAAACCGCAGTCGCCATTCTCGTCATCCTGTCTGGACGGGCTTAGACTCGGAACGCAAACCCATCGGACTGCTTGGCGATTGCTCGATCAAAATCGTCGCATGGGGTGGCTATCGATGACATGGAGATCGACCTCCTCTTACGGCAATCCAGGGTACTCTGGTGCGATCAGATCCTCGCTTTGCATTGTTGCGATTGGGTACGCGCAATAATCGGCTGCGTAAAAGGCGCTCGGGCGATGATTCCCAGATAGGCCAACCCCGCCAAAAGGAGCTGCACTGCTCGCGCCAGTGGTTGGGCGATTCCAATTAATAATTCCCGCCCGAACTCTACGCCGAAATAATTCAAAATCCTTTTTGCGTCCGCCAATCAGACCGGCCGCAAGCCCATATTGGGTTGAGTTTGCTTGGAGAATCGCCGCGTCGAAATCCGCCACTCGAGTCAACAGTAGAAGTGGTCCGAATATCTCTTCATCTGGAGGGTTCAAGACGGACGTTACGTCGAGGATGCCAGGTTGCAGGAAAGGGATACCCTCCTTCGCAGGCCGGCATTTGACCAGGATTTCCCCGCCACGCTCAATAAGCTGTTCCTGCGCTTGGAGAACCTTCTGCGCAGCTGCACTATTGATTAGCGGGCCGATAAATGGCGGTGGGACTTCATCGGGCGATCCAACTCGAATTTCCTCGGTCACACGAATGAGCTCCGCCAACACGTCGTTTTGCACCAAAATCAATCGACGACTGCAGGTACAGCGTTGGCCTGCGCTGATGAATGCCGAGGTTGCAATGGTGCGAGCAGCCGCTACCGGGTCGGCGCCATCGAGCACAACCATGGGGTTATTTCCGCCCATCTCGAGCGCGAGAATCACGTCGGGCCTGTCGGCGAAGCGTCGGTGAATAGCAATTCCGGTTCGAGCGCTTCCAGTGAAAAAAACTCCCTTAAGTTCGGTGCTATCGAGGATCAGTTCGGCGGCAGTTCGTCCGCCCTGAAGAAGGCTCAGGCACCCTGGAGACAGGCCAGCCTCTCGCCAGAAGTCTACCATCAGTGCTCCCACCGAGGGTGTGAGTTCACTGGGCTTAAACACGACGCAGTTGCCAGCGATTAATGCGGGCGCGATGTGGCCATTTGGGAGATGCGCCGGGAAATTGAAGGGTCCAAGAACAGCGACGACGCCGTGCGGTGCATGAGCGAGCTCGGAACGGCCGTTGCCGGATTTCTCCGATTTAGTGCCGGTTCGCTGCCGATAGGCTTCAAGGCTCAGGTCGATCTTTCTCACTACCGTGTCGACTTCCTGATTTGCCTCCCACCGCGGCTTGCCGGTCTCCATTGCAATGGCCTGCCCAAACTCTTCTCGTCGAGCTTGCGCAATCTCGGCAAATCGCCGTGCAATCTTGATCCTTTCTGCAAATGCGTGATTGGCCCAGTTCGCAAAAGCTTTCGCCCCAGCGGTGAAAGCTCCTTCCACCTCGAGAGAAGTGGCATGTTTCGTACGAAAAACCTCTTCTCCGGTCGATGGATTTGTTGAAACAAGCAGTTCGCCGCGGCCTCGTATCCAAGCGCCCCCGACAAAGTGGTCGTGCATGCTCCTAGAATCCAGGAGCTAGAACCTAGGAGCTAGAAGAAAATGCGGAATGCGGAATGCGGAATGCGGAATGCGGAGTGCGGAGTGCGGAGTGTTCTTTTCCATTGCATCCGCTACGCCCCCAAGTATCCATCGAAACTATGGCAAAACCCCCCAATCAACAGTTTTTCATCGGCGTAGATGTCGGGACCGGTAGCGTCCGAGCTGGCGTTTTCGATGGAATAGGAAAAATGCATGGAGCAGCAGTTCGTCCGCTTCAAATCTGGAAACCAGCTGCGGACTTCGTGGAGCAATCTTCTGAGGACATTTGGAATCGATGCGTCGAATCGGTTCGCTCGGCTTTGGATCAAGCCGGCATCTTGGCGGATCAGGTGAAGGGATTAGGATTTGATGCAACGTGTTCTCTGGTTGTTCTCGATCCAGCGGGAAGGCCG
>Ga0209647_1000344_pt1 | contig 43810 bp, 35 predicted proteins | sample GraSoi_2013_60cm_FD_185827 | JGI IMG/M metagenome (GOLD analysis project Ga0209647, IMG submission 185827) | Grasslands soil microbial communities from the Angelo Coastal Reserve, California, USA - Sample 9_17_2013_60cm (SPAdes) (version 2) | ecosystem: Environmental > Terrestrial > Soil >...
TTGCGCGGCTTCGACCGGAAGATTTATGCCTAAAATAACGAAAATCAGCGGACAAGAAATTGATCAGGCTCTCCAAAATGTTACCCGACAGTATCTAGTTGGAGATTTGCAGAAGCCTCAGACCTTAAAACATGTTCCTAACTCGTTGATTGAGATCGGTATCACGCGCTACGAGAACGAAGGAAAGCCGGAATCGCCTCATAGACATAAGCAAGCGTTCGAATTTCAGTATGTGACGGCTGGATTGACCGCGTACCTGGACCTGACCACCGGCGATGAGCAAGTATTCAGGAAGGGCGACTTTTATGGGATTGAGCCGGGTGTTGCCTATGCTCAGAAATCGGCGCCAGGCACAGAGATCCTATTCATTAAAGTGCCACCGGGGAACGATAAAGTGCCGGTAGATACCACTCCTGAAGTTGAGGCCTGGTTTCGAGAACCGATCAAAGAATAGGACCGATAGAAAGATGGCAAGACGCGACTACTTTTACGATCCAGAAGCCCCGAAACCGAACTCAATTCGCCCAGCAACTGCTGTGGCCTTGTTCAATTCAGCCGGCGAGCTTTTGCTGTTGCACAGAAAGGACAACGATAAATGGACAATGCCGGGCGGAACATTGGATTTCGGAGAATCGCTAACTCATTGCGCTGTCAGGGAAGTACTTGAGGAGACCGGACTTCAGATTCGAATTACAGGTCTAATAGGCACATACACGGATCCTCACATCTTGATCGCCTATAGCGACGGCGAAGTCCGGCAGGAATTCACGTTCGTATATGCCGCGGAAACCGAATCCGGCGAGCTAAAAATTGACGATGAATCCAAGGAAGCTTCTTGGGTGCCACTTATATCTGCGGTTGAGTTGCCGCTGGCCGAATCGCAACGGCGCAGGTTGAAGGATGTTATGGAGTATCAGAAGGATCGGCAGACGTTTTTGAGGTGATCACCACGTCACTTTTTCCCGCCGGCTTGATCGGGAGGACTAGCTAGAAAAGAGGCGATTAAGAGCTCAGTGGCGAGCTAAGCAGAGCGGCTTGCGGGCTGGCGACAACGCGCAATAAATCTAGCAGCGCCTTTTGCGTGCAAGCGGAGATTAATACGCGAGAAGAAAACTTCGAGCTACACGCCATGTGTCAGATCTAGACGAGCTCTCGCCCGACAAGACCAATTCTCAACAATCGGCCAGGATCCGGACGAGGTCCTCGGCGAGAGTCCGTTGGTTGAAGGCATGCATCGATCAAATCGCCAAGGCCTTCAGCAAGGCATCGCGAGCATCGAGATAGTAGTGAATAGTGATCTTGGCAGCCAGATCGTCGGGCAGGTCGTTCAATTGCCGGCGGCTGCTGATCGGCACCAAAATGCTGGCGGCACCTTTTTCGATGGCAACCTCCACCACGGCGATGGGGTTGAAGATCGGCTCGATTGAACCGCCCAGGTTCAAGCCTCCGGTGACGACGAGACCACCTTTGATGCTCTTTTGGAGCAGCGACGAGCAGAATGCGAGAAGCACGCCTATGCCGACGGTAGCGCCGCTCTTGGCGCTGTCAAAAGCCCGCAGCTGAACCGAGAACTCGTGCTGTCGAGGGTCGCGGTCGCCGACGAGTTCGTTAGAACGCACATAGAGATTCTGCTCGGCGCAGCGGACGCTTTCTTTGAAAGGCGGAGGCGTTGGCTGGTTTAGTATCTTCAGACCGCTGCCCGGGCCTTCAGTTATGTTCACCTGATATAATCCCGGGTTTTCGTCGCCGCCACCGGGCGAAATAACCCAAGCTTGTCCCGGCGGCAGAGGATCGTTGCCAACACTGTTCTCGCTGTAAAGCTCGGGCGTTGCCACGAATTTCTCTACGCCATCATCGCCGACCGAATAGCTGAATTGGGTGTTACGAAACTCGGCCGAGCCGATGCGCTTTTGCTGTTCCTTGACCCGCCGCCGGCACTCCAGCGCGATCCGCGACGCCCACTCCAGGACCTCGTCAGGGACTGGGGTATCGGCGTTAGGAGACACCAGCTTGATAAGGCCGCTAACGGTTTTCTGGACGGCGGCCGCGTCGCGTCCGCTCAAGGCGCCACCTAAGTGAATGCGCCCCTGGAAAAGGTTTTGCCGGCTCTGGCGCCGCAGCCGATTCCAACACTCGGATAGGAAATCGCTGACAAGACCGAAGTGATTGGTCAAAAGATCGCGATTTACTTTTGGCAAGTCCCAGCCAGGCAGGTAAGCGTGGATGCGGTCCATGAAAGCGGTGTCGTCACGCATCTCAGGGGGGAGTGAGCCGAAAAGGTGGCCAACTCGTTGCTGGTGTTGCACATCCACATCGAAGTTGCCGACCATCACTATACTCCCATCCGCGCGAATGCTCTCCTTCCCGCGACTGAACTCACCGGACTCCATGTAGCCCTTCATAATGTTCACGCCGTCTTTTTGGTCGAAGGAGACGCCCGAGATTTCGTCGAAGCAAACCACGTCATACTGGCAGACCAATCCGCGCTGACCGTTGGCATTATTGACAAACATGCGCGCGACCGTTGCTTTACCTCCTGAGATAAGATGGGCATACGGCGAGACTTGCTGGAACAGGTGGCTCTTGCCGGTTCCTCGCGGGCCAAGCTCCACCAAGTTATAATTGCGCTCCACGAACGGGACCATTCGGAGCAGCATCATGTCGCGGGCACGGGAGGTGAGCTGTTCCGGTTCCATGCCGATACTTCGAATCAGGAAATCCTTCCACTCTTCTGTGGCAAACGCCTCCCGGCCCTGATAGAGCACGGGCAGCACTTCGCGCTTGGATAGTTGAATCTCCCGGAGCGATTCAATGCCGAACGGGCGGCCATTCTGCTCCTGTGCGATGGTCGGGTCGTAGGCGACTTCGACCTCCGCATAGAAACCGCCCGTCAGCATTCGTTCATTAGCATGGACCATCCCCTCACTGATCCGCACGTCCTTCAGTTGCAAGCTCGGCAAGGTGGCTACAAACGAATCAGTGCCGGCATCCAATCGGGCGGTGATGATGTCAATCAGCTTCACTCGCCCCTTTTCCTTGGCGCGGGCTTTGAACAGCTCATGTTCCCCGGCGCGGACGGTCTTTTCACCAAGCTGACGCTCGACAATCTTGAGGCCGTCGGAAATTTCCTCTTCCTCCACCGAGGCGCAGTAGCGGCCCAACAGAAATTCGGCGACGTACGTAGGAACCGGGTACTGACCCTTGAATTTGCGTACGAGATCCTTGCGCACCACATAGCCTTCAAAAGCCTTTGTCGCAATCGTATCGATGGGGTCCAATTGTTGGTTCATCAGGTCATTCTCCAAGAGTGGTGGATATCGAATCGATCACCTGTTCCAAAGCATCCAGTAAAACAATCGCCGCGCCTTTGCCGATGTCGGAATCATTTTCGAGGAAGACCGTCACCTTACCTTCGGTTGTGGTTTCGCGCGCTTGCTTGTCCGCCAGAAGGGAAGTGTTCGGATCCGATTGGCTGATGCGTACATCCACGCGGACGCCTACACAATGTCCACCGACCGACACCCGACATTTCGCCCCGGTCCATTTGGCTTCCAGGATCCGGGCCGAACCGCCCGTCGGAGGGGCTGCGATCACGCGAAGCACGGGTGTCACCATTTCCTGCAGCGACACGCCGCCGTGGGAATACTCTTGGGAGGCGCGGAAGCAGCCAGCACCCGGCGGGCTCGCTATCGTGACTGCCGGATTCCAATGCCACTTGAACGCCAGTGCGTCGGTCTGGGCATCGGACTTCAACGCTGCGCATCGCCCCCACCGGTGTTCAGCCAGAAACGACTTTATCTCGACCTTCGGCAGGCCACCGGGTAGCAGTAACCAACCGTGGTCGGTCACCACGACTATCTCTGTCCATCCAGCTTTGAGGAGTGCACCGATCCGACTGACTAGATCGCGAAGCTCTGTTTCAACGCTGCGGGCCAACTTCCAGCCCTCGGTGTGACCACGCCTGTCGAGCGCGCCGGCTTCCGACCACGCCGACCCGGAGGGGTCTCCGGTTTGGTCCGAGCTGAGGGGCTGCCACCCGCATTCTTCCAAGGCGCTAACAAAACGATCCTGTGTTAGGAGCTGCCCCGTAGAAACAAGTCGCGTGGAGAACTGGTCGCCTGCTTCACCACCCTGAAGGCTGTCGGCAATCGGGGAAGCTGCAGGCTTGGCGGTAGCCGTGACCGACGGAATGGTGGACCACTCCCAGTCATGCGTGGATTCAATGCCAACCGCCCTCAGTTTCTCCGCCAACAGCTGGGCGAGGTCCATCCGCAATCCGTCCGCAAACAATACAAGCCGTCCCGCAGCAGTTGAGAACGGTTTAGCTCGCTTGGAAACCGTCTGCCCATTATCTAGGATGAGCTGTTGGAGATGGCGAGCGGTGTTTTCGAGCCACGGAAGATAGACGGCCCGCACGGTTCCCAGTACAGCACCGTGCTGTTCCGGCGTCCCGCATGCTGCCATGGTGGCAAGGGCAGCGGCATCCACGTGCCAGCCGTTCCTCGCATAAAGCTCGGCATAGGCTTCGGGAGTCGGAGCTCCGGGCACGGTCTGGCACAACCCGGCCAGTTGGGCCAGCGGTTCTAGAGCAGTTGCCAGTGGGCTTAGCCCCAGCTTCTGCCATGGGTAACCGCGGCGCGCTGCGTGTTGCGCTTCCAATTCAGCGATTCGCCGGATCGTCTCGTCCTGCGGACTATCCTCCAGGGACTCCAAAGCCTGCTGCAACTTTCGCTCTTCGCTTTCGTTGATGTTCGGCCAGACCTCGGCGGAATCAAACATGCTCGGGTCTTTCGGCGCGGCCCGCTTAAGCCAATCCACAACCCCAGAGTAATTGCCCGGCGCCTCGGCAAAACGCTGCCAAACCTTGCTCCAAGGATTGCTGCGACCGGCCAACAGCTTCGCCGCCTTGAGCGAGCCGTCTTTCACTGGATCGAAGCGGAAGTCCGCTTTGCATTGCTCACAGAAGGCTTTCCATTCCGCGTCCGAGCGGCGCTGCTTGAACGCGGCTGGATCACTTAGCCAGCGCAGCAGCAAGCCGGTAGCATCCGGTGCCACCAGCCCGTTAAAAAACTCTGAATCCAAACGGCGCCCCTGCAACTCGGAAAGCGGTTCGGACATGAGTGACGGTAGAGCGCCGGCCAGTGCATCGAGCGTCGCTTGGTCTTTGGCCACATCGAGACCTAGGCCGCCGTATTTGGAAACCAGAAAGGCGTAGGGCGTCCACTCCTTACCGTTCGCGTGCAGCCACATCACGCCTCGATACTGCAGCTCCACCAGCGCCGCGAGTTCCTTCGGGCAGTCCTCTGCGGCGCGGAGCTTCTCCCGGCTGATGTCAGCCAGGTAAAGAATCGGGGTGGTTCCTGCCGAAGGCGCACCTTCAACGACTCGCGCCTCGATGCAACGCAGCCACAGCGCCGGCCCCGTGCGCTTGTTCGGTTGATAATTGCCCAGCAGAAACAGCTCCGGCAGCATCGGCTGTAACACCGGCATGACGCATTCCCATAACCGCTCGGGATCAGCCCAGACGACCGCGCTGGGCGCGACCTGGTCGCCCACAGCGTAGGCTTGGGCGGATGTTCTGAGGGCGGCCGCTAACTGTTCTGCGAGAGTGCTCATCGCGCCTTGTTCGCCGCCAGCTTGAACTCGTTGGTGTAATGGCAGTCGTTCCAGCGATTACCATCCGGCTCCTTGCCAACTCCGGCAAAATCTTGCGTTTTCTCATCCCAGCCCCAGAACCAAGGGAAATCCTTCTTGTCGCGGGTGGGTTCCTTCCCGCGGTCCTTGTCCCATTTAACGTTGGGTTTGATCCGCAAAATGCCGGCGCCTTTCCTGCCGCCCGGGATGTCTTGGGCCAGGAAGGGGCGGATGTTAACGCGCACGCCGTCGTTCATGTCGGGATGCCAGCCGATGGCTTGTTTGGAGAGCGGTTTCCAGCGGGCGAATAGGTCGTAGGGCGGTTCACCTTCCAGGATGAGCTTGAGACGGGTCTGCAACTGCTTCGCGGCTTGGAGGCGGGCGTCGCTTCCCGCTTCCTCCTCTTCGAGGCCGGCCTGCTGGCGCCGGATCCAATCCCCTAAGTAGGCATAAGTGAGTTTTTCAAGGTTGACGTGGGTGAGCTGGTGATAGTTCACCAGCGCGCTGAAGCCACTCTTGTGGCCATCCCAGAGGTGCCAGATGAACGGGCGATGGTGGAAGATCTCGCAATGTTGTTCGAAAAACTCGTCTCGCAGCCACTCCTCCAACGTCTCGGACCGGCCGCCGTTGAGGCCGGCGCTTGCAATCAGCGCGCCGAGATCGAATTTACCCGAGACCTGAGCCAATAGACTGCGCAAACGCTCGGCGGCTGGCGCGTTGCCTTTGGTGGCGGAAAGACACACGATGCCATCCGTATCCACCAGCTTTTCGAGACCATCGAGCCCGAGCGCCGGGCAATCGACAAAACTTGATCCTGTCTGGCGCGGCCACCGGTAGCCGAGTAACCGCGCCACGGCTACGTGCAACGGCTGGTCGGAGCCTTTTGGATGCCCGTTGAACAACCACTGCGTCGGGTCACTGGAAAGCGGCTTCGGCAATCCTTCAGGATATACCTTCGCTGCCACCTTCTGCCAGTGCGCGAGGTCGAAGGGGATTTTGACCAATGTGGCGTTCGTGACGTTGAGCTTCCGGTCGATCCGTCTAACGGATATGTTAAACTCTGGCGAATAGCAGAAGGCCCAAATTGGCAACACGTCGGAGGCAAAATGGGGCACGATCACAGCGCAACTTTGATCGTACAACTCCCCAGTGTAGATACTACACTTCAGTTCGTTCATCTGGCTAACGACGATGCCTAATCTTCCCCAAGCTTTGTTGCCGCGTTGATCAGAATCGTGGAGCTTAACACGTCGGATATCAGCTTCCTCTCGAAGATGACCGCGCTCACGGTCATAAAGGATAATCATGCTACGACCGCCGTAGGACGTCGTTTCGCCAACGGTGGCTTGTTGAAAATGCCAAAGTCCGCCGTGTTCGACGGTTTCCCAGAACAACCTTTGAAACCGGGGCGAATCGCCATTTTGAATTCCAGCGTAGCATTCAGCATGCGACAAAAGTAGGATGGATGCTTCACCTTCCTCGAACGTAAAGCGTGCATCAGGATTCCTCAATTGACTCAGCTGCCGAATCCCATGAATCGCCGACGCACCGAGCATTTGCGCCTTTTCCGCAACAGTCTTTGCCGGATCAACATCCATTACCGCGATCGAGTGTTCTGCGCTAGGAGCTTGGCGCGATACAATCATCAGTGCCACGTTCACGACTTCACCGCTAACTGTCTCGAACGCGCCGGAACCGAGCCGCGCTACACAGCTCCATTGTCCATCGGTAAGCATTTCCGCGCGGAACTTCTTATACGAGCCAAGGAAAAGCCAAGCCTGTGGAGTCACGAGAGCCGCACGTCCGCCTTCACTACAGAACTGCACGCATCTCTCAACAAAGACCGTCGCTAGATCCGCTTTAGCTTTTGGATAGGAGTTTTCACAGAACTCCTTCAGAACAGAACCGTGTTTCCCATTCCTGAGGTAAGGGACATTGGTCGCTACAAGAGTAAACTGGTCGGTGAGAATTTCCGCCGCCTTCGCCAGACCTCGCGCGGTAACGGTCATTTCATGCTCGGTGTCGTCCTTGGTCTCCTGTACCAGAGCTTTTTCCAGCAGCGGCTGGAGTTGATGGAAGGTGGCCACCAACAAATCGCCTCCGTCAGCACGCGGGTTGATAAGGCTGCCCAGCACGGGAGCGTCTCTGAACAAAAGGTAAAGTCGCTCCATCCCGTTCTGGAGCCGCTCGTTATCACCGGCCAGCTTCAACCAGTCTTCCTTCTTGGCATTCGGAGCGCGGCCAGAACAGGCCAGATTCATCGCCGGCAGCTTGCAGTGCCCAATTCGCCGCCACGCGGCCAGAGCCAGGTTGAACGCTCCAATCTGCGTGCAGCGAGGGTCAATTTCCAACCCAAATAGGTTGTCGCGGATGACCGCGGCTACCGCCGTCGCTTCGTCGCGTATTTCCTCAGCCATGCATAACGCCACCAGCCGCTCGAACATGGCAACCATGAAATGCCCACTACCCATGCACGGGTCGAGGCACTTGAGTTCCTTCGCTCTCTTTGGCCAGCCGCCGAACTTGCCAGCGGCGGGTGTCCATTTGCCGTCCGAGGCTTTGATGAAGCGCAGGTACTTCCAAGGACATCCCGGCAGCGTCATGGCTTGGCGAAGTTCCTCTTCGCTCTCGGCGCTTTCTGCCAGCTTGGGATTCGCGGCGAAAACCTTGCCCGCGCGCCACGCGCCGAGTGTATTGTCGAGCAGGAAATCCACCATGTAGTCTTCGGTGAACAACTGCGTGACCGCCGGCAGTTCGTCCGCGCCGATCTTGTTGCCGGCGGCGTTGACCTCGTCCTTCCGTTCCGCCTGCCAGAACTGGTAGCACCAGCCAAGGCTATCGCTGGCGGTGAACACCTCCACCGGCAGCCCGGTGACCAGCTGAATGAGCTGTTTGCGGTCCTCGACAGGCAGGTCCACCGCACCCGCAGGGTCGTCAGCGCGGCAGATTTCGGGCAATTCCTTTGCCGCGAAGCGGGCCGCGACGGCCCACGCGTCCTTAAGTTCGACTGACGGGGCGAGTTCCTCGCAATCGTCTAGCGAGATGGATACACCATGCTCTGGCGAGATGAGGAGATTGTTCTCCAGGAGAAACCGGGCGAAGAGGAGCCGATGCCATTGGTCGTAGGCAAGCTTCTCGACGAGGTGCTTGATCTCGTAAGCACCCGGCCGGGTCTGGCTCTCGCCATCGCCCATTTGTTTGGCCTGGGCACGGAGTTTGCGCCGGAGATCGCGCTGCGGCTCATCCATATGTCGGTAGGGATCCGGCTCGTGCACAGCGAGAGCTTCGAGCGCCTTGCGTGCGGCGCCTTCAGCGATCTTACGAGCTTGCTTGATCGCGTTTTCTAACTGACGGCGGAGATTTGTGTGAAGGGCGCTCACAGAATCACGGGGCCATCTTTGAGTTTTTCTTCAACCTGTTTGCGAGCGTCTGCGAGCCACTGGTCCAGTTCGGTAGCGTTGTGGATGGTGGCACCGTGCAACACCACGCGCTGGGCCTCGGGTTCCAGCAGTCGGCTGGCCGCGTCTAAAGCGCGGGAGAACCGTTGCGGCACTGCGTCAAGCAGATTCCGCCGGTCGGTGAGGTTGCAGGCGCGCAGCGCACCCACGATTTCATCGTCCGTACCGATGTTATCTTTCGCCGGGGGTGTCAGCTGGCAGGTAGTCATAAATTTGGTGCGCTGCTCGTCGCTCAGGCGGTTCCACACTTGCGACGTGGCGAGTCCATCGTCGCCGGCCTTGAAGGCCGCAGCGAGTTCGTCCTGCAGCTTGCCGACCGCGATACGCAACGCAGTAGTGAGTTGTTTGGTCAGCTCGGGCACGGGATCCGGGTTCGCCAGCAAAGTCCGGCCGTCGGTAATAGCGGTGATCGACCGGGTGATGGCATCCGCTTCGGGCAAGCCTGTGGCAAATTCATGAAATTCCAGCAGCCGTTCCCACGCAGGCGAGCGCTTGGCAATAGCATCAGCGGTTTTCTTAGAGTCGGTGAGCTTGGCGGTGAGATCGTCCTTGTGCTCGTGGATCCTGAGGAGTTGGGCGTTACCGCTGAGCATTTGCAGGGCGCGAACGTCCTGCGTATCGGCGGACTCAGGCCGGGGCGCGCTGCCGCCGGCGGATTCCGCCAGCACGAGGAGCTTTTGCAGGAACTGCGTGGCGGCTTCGGATTCTTTGCCGTTCTGTGTTGCGACGCCGATTTTCTGAAAGAGTGCCTTGAGGTCGAGCCGCTGTTGCACGTTGAGCGGCGGCACATCCACGTAAAAGCTCGCGACGCCCACTTGGTTCTGCGGGAGGGATGCCTGCGCCGCCTGTCCGTTAATGGTGGCGCGAAGGTTGCCGGCGAGGAGCATGACCAAAAGCGCGCCATCGATCGCATCCTTCTGCCAGCCAAATGGCGCGGACCGGAAGTTTTCTTGAACGTCTTTGCCCTTCTTGCCAGCCCCAATGAAATCAAGTACACGACGGCAGACCGGATGCTTGGTGACATCGCCAGGGTAGCCCACCTGCGAGAGAGCGCCCACATCACCGGCACGGGAACGCGTGACGGCCTGGCCCCAGTTGGCGTGGTCGGCCTCGGAAAATTGCGGGAAGAGCCGCTCCAAAGCACTGTTGGCGGAATCCAGGACCTTATCTGCGAGTTCAATGCCATTGGCTTCCTGTCCGCCACCGAGAAACACCTTTGCACCGCCGATAACCTTACCGAGAAGTTCCTGAATCCGGTGGCTGGCGACTTCAAAATGGGTCTCGATGGCCTTGCGGGCCTCGATGGCTTCAGGTGTGGTGGCCGGGCCATGGGCGTCCAGCGTTTCCTGAGCTGCGACGTGAGAGGCGATCGCCTGCCGCAGTTCCTCGTGGTGGAGCCGCGGCAGGAAGCCGAAGAGCAAGGGGCTAGTGAGCCCGGCGGCACGGGCGTCATTTAGGAAGGATTTGTCGTCGTCGCTCCATCCGTCCCGCAGCCAGAGCGTCACCTCGTCATTATTAGAAATCGGACGGCTTGAGGAAAGCTCGACGCCAAGTTTGCGTGGCTGCCGAGAGCTACCCTGGTGCAGCGATATGGGCTTTAAAGCCTGCTTTGCCCCCCCACGCAGCAGATCCGCACGCTTGGAATTGATCCGCTGGTCGTCATTGAGGACGGCGGTACGGCGGCGGTTGAAATCGTGCGTCCAGAGCACGCCCTCGCGCGTCTGAAGGCGGTATTCGGATTCCACCGCCATGATATTGCCGGCAGCCACGAGCTGCGTGAGCAACTTCGGGACTTTCTGTTCTAGGTTTGGGCGGTCGTTTTTTAGATCGCTCACGAGTAAGTCCACCAGCGTTTCGGCGTTTGCCCGGACGCCATCGTCCGCACCGGGAGTACGAGGCAGTTTGCCAATAAGGAAAATCAGGGCGCACAGGCTGGAACGGAGATCACTGTCCTGGGCGTCGTCACGCTGCTTAAGGATTATCTCGTTATACTCGCGCTCTAGCTCACCGGAATTGATGAGGTCAGAAGAAATCTGGTCGTAAATGAAGTCCGCCGGTACCACCGTGCCCACGGGAGCCGCAGCGGTCTGCCGCGTCGCCTCGAAGACAATCTGCAATTGGGAGCGCAACTGGGCTTTGGTTCCTGAATGGTCAGTGTTGCGAAGCACTTTCTCCCAGAATCGCCGGCGCGTGGGAAGGAGCGGGTAATCGGCGACAAAGAATTTATCGTCGTCGTGGCTGGCGGCGAAGCGGGTGCTCTGGAGATGGCGGGCCACTTCGCCCTGGTTGGCGTCCAGGCGCTTCGAGATGGCTGACTCGTGCTCCGGCTTTTTGCGGAGGACTGTTTTACGGATGACACTCTCGACATCGGCATCTGAAAGCTGCACACGCACAACAAAGCGGGCCTGAAGCCGTTGCAGGCTGGGAGTCGTATTCAACGCGGACTGACCGGTGCCGACGAAAAGAAGGCGCTGGTCCAGCTTCGTGCAGCAATGCTCCGCAATTTCTTGCAAATCCATTGCGCGCTGGATTTTTTCGGCGATGAACTGTTGGACTTCGTCCACGACGAGCAGCGTGCAGGGGAGGTTCCCTTTCTCACCGAAGACTTGTCGGAGGAAATCTAGCGCCTGACCCATAGTGGGCGAGGTGATTTCGGGAAAGCCGGTACGCATCGCCTCCTGGACGTTGGTCACCGTTCCGTATTTCGAGTCAGCAGCCAGGAGCGCCTCAGCAAGTGGCACCGAATAATTCAGATTCCCTACTTCCTCGAGCAAATCGTAGTTCTTTTTCTTTAGGGCCTTCGTCACTGGCGTCTCCAGACCAGAGGAACGCAGCCATAGGATGAATTTTGCATGGGCGAGATCTTCGGGTAGGCCAGCAGATCGCAGTACCAGTTGCACGAAAGCTAATCGCACATTGTCCATGGAGCCCGCTCCAAGGGTGCCCGCAGCCGCGCGCAGTCCACCGTAGGGTTTGCTGCGATTAGTGAGTTCTTGCAGCAGGTCGGCAATTTCGGTCGGCAATTTCACAAGCGAGCGGGCCGTGGCATGATCGGCAAACTTGTAATCTTCCCAGAGATAACGGAGCACCTTGACGAGATGCGACTTGCCGCTGCCGAAGAAGCCGCTGACCCAGACGGCCTTCTGCTCCTCTCGCTTCAGGCCGTCGAGGTAGGCCGTAAGAATCCGCTCGAGCCCGCGGGCGTATTCACCATCGCAGACAAAGGTCTCCAGTTCGAAGCGGAGCGTCTTGATCTGGCGCTCGTCCTGGCCGATTTCGGAGACTTTGGAGACGCCGTTATTGAGCAGTTCATTGGTTGTGGGATCGCGGAAGTAAAGTTCGCGGTTAATCATGGGTCGATGAAGCTTTCGATTGAGGTGATGGGAACGGCCATGTAATTGAAGCCGTCGCGCGCGTCCATGAAGCGATAGACATTGTTTGCGTACTCCCCCGGAAAGAAGATGAGCAAGCGTCCGCGCACGCCGTCTTCGACGCGTTCAATCAGACTGGAGACCCTCATGAAGTCGAATAGAGACGCAAGGCCAGTGACGGCCAGGACACCGTTGGCATCGACCTCTTCGCGAGAACAGGCCTGTTTGATCAGAGCTGCAGCCCGAACCTCGAGATCACCTCCGACCCGAAAATGCTCCGGCTTCTGAAAAATCGACTCCCGGTATTTGTGTGCAGCCAGGAATTCCGGGAGCAGGCGTGTAAGGTCAACGACGGTCCATCCGTGGTTGGCCGCGAGCGTGACCTCCTCAAACTGCGGAAGACGTGCCCGTACCCGCCTTTCTTCAGCCGGTGGATAAACCGCGAACGAGACGCGCTCTCTACCTGACTTGTTGGCCGGCCAAGGCAGGCGCATTTGGCGGGAGTAGTTTGAAAGAAGACGATCGACGGCGGTCATGATGGTTGGGCCCGGAAATCAGCGAGCAGCGGAAAACTCAATTCAACGATCTCACCCACCGCACGCAGATTCAGTAGTCCGGCCCGATGGGCCTCAAGGCCCGCGGCCTTGGCTCGGTCGGGGTTTAGATCGAGGAGGCGGTGCCAAGGATTGGAAAATACTGCTGCGCCGTGGTAGCCGGCAAGATCCCCGAGGAAAAAGGCCAAGGTGACAGCAATGGTTGTGGGCTTGATTCTTTGGCGAGTCTTTTTCGCACGACCGGAGAGATGCCCGGACTGAGTCCACGAGGAAGCGGCATGGCGTGCGGTCTGGTTTCGGCTCAGTTCCGAATACCGATTCGGAAAGGCTGCTTCGAACGCCTGTGCAAGGCTGACCGTTTCAACTCGTTCGCCTTCTGATGCATCAATGACGGGCGGGGTCGTGGCTCGCAATAGAGGATCGCGTGCCCAGGCCACCTGGATGGCCAGGAGCGGAAGACTCGCGCTGTCGATGGCGTGCAGTTTTCGCAACAACCCAAAGATCGGCGTCTCTTCATCAAGAGCATACAGCTCGCGGAGTCGTCGCAACGACTCCCTCTGGGTGCTCTCTGTATTCTTGCCCAGGACGTTCCGCCGAAGAATGGCCTCTTGGTAATCGGCAGCGCCGGAGTCCCGCGGAACGTTGGCCAAAACAGCACTTAGTTCCGCGAGCATCATGGTTCGGCTGATATGCGGGCCGCCGGAAGAGAATTTGAGGCCGAACGTCTCCAAAGCTGGTGAGGAAGCGGGAAAGCCGAGTGAGGAAGCGCTGCTGGCTGTTAACTGCAGATCGTCGAGGCGGGTCATTTTCTTATCGTTGACATGCTTAGAGAAAGCATCGTCAGCACTGACTTAGCCGGGGGAATACGGAAACCAGCGGTCATCTAAAACAGGCAAAAGGGGGTCATAGGAACGAAAGTTACCGAGATTATCTGGAAAAGGCACGCAAACTGAAGTCAGAAATAGAGTCTCTGGTAAAATCGCCATGGCGATTCGCCGCGCCGCTCGAAGTACTGTTGTTCGGACAAACAAGCGGCCGGACGCTGTCGTGTCTCTTAAAGGAGTCTTCGAAAATGGCTAAGAAGCGGCTAAGAGCGATAAAAGCCTTTAATAGATTTATCGCGTAAGTCGTTGCCGTTTATGAGTGCACCGTGTTGGAATCGAACCAACAACCCAGTGATTAAGAGTCATGTTCTCCCCACATGGCACTCGTCGGACGCATTGAGATTCAATCAAATCAAATCTGCGACCTGAACTAAGGGAATCAAAAAAGTGTCCAAGAAGTGTCCAAGCAGCATTCCGTTCTCACACCTTTATTGGTGCATAAGGCATTGATGTTGAGGCATGCACCCGGCGTGATTCGAACACACAACCTTCTGATCCGTAGTCTAAATGTTGGGGGGTTCTCAACTATTTCAAAAAGTGTCCGTAATGTTCATTATTGTTCCTCGTAGATTAAGTCTGATAGAGGGCTGCAGTTCATTGCGTGATCCTGTCATCGGTTTGTTCAATGGTTGCTGGCCTATCGGATTCATCCTCTTCTGGTAGGGACTGAGGCGGATCGCCACCTCGGTCAATAAAAAGTCAGCGGTGGTTGCGGAAACGCTGATACAGATCTCAGAGGCGAATTACGTTGATTGAGGACCGTCCGTGGAACCCTTACACCGCCCCTTTTTAGCGGAATGAAAAATGTCTCCGAAAGCAGCACGAACGTCTAGCAAACGGAATCACCTCACTCCGACTCCAACCACTCAATAGTGCGCGGTACGTCAAAATGCGTATAGACAGGCTTCTGTCATCCTTGAGATGGTGAGCGGTATTTATGATCTGTGATTTTCCACGAAAACTGACGCGAAGCTTTCCGAAATTTGAGGTACGCCCACGACGAGAAAGTGGCAAAGCTTGAGAAACGTCACAGTAAAAATCAGTTGAACTAGGAAGGAAGCCAAGTCGACCCAACAGGGAATTAAGTCCGAAGAGATGGCTTCTCCCACACACTTCTGATACAGTTTTTCGAGGTATTGTCTCCGTCACAAAAAATGACCGCACGAAAACTCTATAACGTCGTATCTCTCATTAGGGGCCACGAGGTCGATCCCTCCAAGGACTCGCGCGATCTAGGTCGCTCCACTTTCACGAAGCCACGGCGGCTCGTGAGGATGAGTTTGATGCCAACGACGTTTCCAAGACAAACGAACTGGCGCTCGTCCCGGATTTTCAGGTTCTTGACAAACTCTTTACATTAACTTTCCGCGCTAACACCTGTGCTGCGAGAACGGTTTGGGCTCTTATGAAAAAAGCGTCGGTCTTGGAGCTGAAGAAATCTAGCCTAAAAAGCCTGCGAAAAGCGCTTCGTCCCTCCGGCCCATCGGTCGAAAGCATCATACCTGTTATACAAAACCGAATAGCTGTGGGTTACTCTCGGCTAGAGAAGGACGACTATCGCCTGGAGATCCGGGTACAACGAAAAGACGGCCCGGCGTATAAGCAGGCTCTTCAGATCAAGGAAGAGGCCCATGACGAAGCCAACATTGAGGTTGTCAGGCAGATTGCGATTCCAACCAGACTCGAGATTGAGGATGCTGATCCGCATCCGGCTCTGATTAAGAGAGTGCGTCCGTTGCAGATCGGACTCTCGATCGCACATCGCGATGGGGCAGCCGGAACGCTGGGTGCCTTCGTCGATACCGACGATGGGCACTGCATTCTAAGTAATAGTCATGTATTGGCCCAGCCCTCCGCCGCGGCTGAAAACGATCCGATATTCCAACCTGGTCGTCCGGATGTCGCTCGCTTGAATAACAAGGGCCAGATAGGCCGGCTCTACAGCTACGATGTACTATCACGCAATGTCTCAAACGACTGCGACTCTGCGATCGCACTTCTTGAAAAGGACGAGAGTCATATTGGGAATGTGATTCCTGCTGGCTGTGGTTCCCCTTTCGCAGGCGGCAAGATCGTCTTGCGGGAGCAAATAGACGATCTACTCACCAAAGGTAGGGAGGTCTATAAAATCGGCCGCACAACGGGTTGGAGCGTTGGAACCATCGATGCGGTTGCCGTAGACGATTTGATCGTCTCCAGCGGGCTTGGTAATCTGATCTATAGTGACGTCATTCAAATAGAATGGATGGACCAGAAAAAGCCCTTTTCATTGCCCGGCGATTCCGGAAGCTTGGTTTTTTTACAAGATGGGGATGAATTTGTGGCCTTTGGATTGCATTTTGCAGGCGGAAAGAAAGAAGGGGGTGAGGGGGTTAGTTTTACTTGTAATTTAGCGTTGGCCTTGGATTCTCATAGTGCTACGTTTTTATAGTTGTTGATGAAAGGGAGCCCAGTCATGAGTTCGATGGAGAAGGCGAGAAATGCTAAGGAGCATGTCCGTAATCTATTGCACGGCATAGTAGGCATCAATGGTATTGGTATTGGCTGGACGGATAATGGCGAGCCGTGTGTTCGGGTTAATGTCGTCGAGGATATCGATCCTAGAGAGCGGCGTAAAATTCCCCGCGAAGCCTGTGAAGTTCCCGTTCAGGTGGAAAGCATAGGGATAATTCGGCACGAAGGTCGCTAAACCTTAGCTTTAGGGAATCATCCGATGAGTCTCTCATCGAGTTTGATAGCATTCCTTGCAGCTGCATCGGAAGAGAAGGAGCCTTCCAAATGGGCTGTTACCCGATAGGGTCTGGTTCTTGGTGAACGTTAAGTAGACCCGATACGCAGAAGCTCAACCAAAACCTCGTGCAACTGAGCCAGCAGCATCCGCGCTAAGAGTATCGCCGGATCACTGAGCCGCTTTACGATTAGACTCAACAGGGCTGTTCTCTGTGGATACTCATTTTGCTCGACGAACACGCCAAAGGGTGTCTAGCCATTCAAGCTGGGTATCCGGTATGTGCCCTTGACGCGATCAGGTCCTGGAGTTGGCCATCGCCCGTTTGAGGCACGCATGAGCACGCGCACAGCAACATACTTTAGCCATTTAAACACGTGTGATCCTTGCCGACTCTAGCGAGCGTTGCGCATCTGGGATTGTACGCACTTCTACGTATAGACGTCAGGCCGGATTACAGATTTGGTGGATGCTGCGCAAAACGTTTTACACCCCAATTTCCCGTGACTGAAAAACAACGTCGGCTCGCAGCATACACTCGCCAGGTGCTATCCAGACGGCCTGAGGTCGGCCTAGAGGCTGTTCGCGAACTTCCGGATGCTCGCGCGGAAGCCGCGTCTGGAGGGCTGGAAAGCGCAATCAATGACACCTTATTCGGTCCGGGTCAGGAAGCGGCTCTCGAAGCCATCGTGTTACCGAAGCTCCGACCGGTAGCCTTCATCAAGGCGGATAGCTTCGATGATTTGCCGGATCCGTGGGCACATGTGGTCATATTTCGCGATGCGCTTAAGCCCGTGATCCAGGCCATCGGGCGCGTCGAAGTGCAAAACGCTGGCGTGCCGTTCGGCGGTACGGGCTTCCTATGTGCACAAAACTTGATTCTGACGAACCGGCATGTGGCGGAAATTTTTACGTACGGCGTGGGCGCGTCCAGCTCATTGCAGTTCATTCCAGGCAGGTCGGCGGGATGGGAAAAACGGCCCACGAGCGACAGCCTGCCGCTGGCGTCAAGTTCAAAGTTGTGAAGCCACTCATGGTGCATCCGTATTGGGACGCGGCATTGCTAGAGGTTAAGCTTGAGGACGCTGTTCAGGCACCAGAACCACTGAAGCTCTGCGCCACCGCTCCCGACGCGGCTGGGTTCGCTGACCGCGAGGTGGTTGTGATCGGCTATCCATATTGGTCGGAGGGTCATGATCCGGCGATTATGAAGCAAGTTTTTGGCGGCGTGTATGGCGTGAAGCGTCTGCAACCCGGCAGGCTCATGCGCAGAGAAAGTGTCGAGTCCTACCGCCATGAAGTCGATGCCCTGTTACACGACGCTTCAACTCTGGGCGGGAACTCGGGTTCAGCGGTCCTCGATCTGAAAACGCAGCAGGTTCTAGCTCTGCACTTCTCGGGCACGTATCTGGTAGCGAACTATTCGGTCCCCGTCTGGGAACTGGCCAGCGATGCCCGCGTCGTGGACGCTGGCGTGAATTTTACCCCGACTATCGCCACGCCCGTGCCGCGCACGCCAGAGGAAGGTGGCCCAATATGGCTTGCGGCCTGGAAAGACCGAGAGATTACTGTCACCGCCCCTCCGCGCGCGGGCGCTGAAGCGCTACCGCCGGATCGTACCACGCTGATCGACCCAGGTTGGTTCGAGCGCTGCTCGGATGAAGAACTGCGCAGACTGTACCAGCGCGACCCAGAACAGTTCCGCTCGCTGCTCGCCGCTAGCTTTACGGCGGACGAGGCACAGGACATTTACGACACGGTGCTCTTCGACGCCTCGGTGGAAGGCGTTCGAGAGCGTGCCGTTGATCCCTCATTGCCGGAAATCATCCTGCTCCCAGGGATCTTGGGCAGTCATCTTCGTGGCAGCTTCTGGGGACGTTCGTGGCTGAATCTGCTCACTCTGCCTTTCGTCGATCTGCTTCGAACGCTGGGTCTCGATGCGAATGGCAACGACCCCAACAACCTCGCTCCGGACGGTTACATGGAGACTTCCTATGCCAAGGCCGCCCGTACCTGGCGGCATGAGGGCTTCATGGTGCACGAGTTTTGCTATGATTGGCGCAAACCGCTTGCGCAGTCCGCCCAACGCCTGGATAGATTCATGCGCGAACGCCGCCGGGCTAGGCGCGAAGCGCGCTTCGCCCTCGTGTGCCATAGCATGGGAAGCCTCGTTTCGGCAATCTATGCGCGGGATGTGGCGGATTGGCGGGACTTCGTGGAGCACGCGGTGCTTTGCGGCGGACCACTCGGCGGCAGCTTCGCTATCATGGAGATCTTGTCGGGTGAATTTCCTTTCGTGAAGAAAATCGCCGAAATCTCGAGAGGCTCTAGCATCGACGAGGTGCGGCGGATGGGCGCGAGTTTCCCCGGCGCACTGGAGATGCTCCCGCACCCCGCCCTTTTCACTTCTGACGGCGCGGATGCGGAGTTGCTCTACCGGCGCGAATCCTATGCTTCCTTCGCGCGGCCTGGCGCCGATTGGCTGCAGGCTAGCCGCATGATTAAGGACGATCTGCGTGCCACTCCACTGTTGAGCCGCGCTTCCTGTCTCGTCTGTGTGGACCGCCATACCGCAGGCACATTCGCTATTATCAACGGCGAAGTTCGTCACAGCCATCAGAGTGTGCGTGGCGACGACACCGTGCCCGCCGTCAGTGCACTCGTTATCGGAGTGCCAGCCTACCGCGTAGATTACCCTCATTCCGATCTCCTTAGAGACCCAAAGGTACTCGATGCCGTCCCGCGCATCCTCCGCACCCAAAAGCTGCCCATCGAATCCGTCACGACCGCTGTTCTGAATCAACCCCTTCCCGAAGCCCCCGCTCCTTCCCCGGAAGCGCTCGCTATCAAACGGGCTGCCGAAGCCGCCGTCGTACGCGAACGTATGCGGCACGGCATTGCTACTGCAGACGATCTGCGCTGGATACTGAGCACCGAATGAAACGGATGACGGCATGAGCTTACAGAAGCTGCTCGAAGACGCGCGTACGGTAATCGCCGACCTTGATGAGGCCTGCGAGCGCTTGCACGCCGCGCCCGCCCCAGAAAACGCCGTCGGAGACCGCGTGCGGCTCCATACAACGCCAGGCGCCGACGTTTCCACCGCTTCTGCTTCGCACGTCCAGCTAGGCTGCCTCGACAGCCCCGCTGCGGGCGTAACAGACGCTTCCCGCATTCGATTCGCCGCCTTGTCCGGCTCATCGCATCGAAACCTTCTCGAGGATTTCGCCAATGCTGGCAGCACGAGGCGCTCCAACCTAGCCGAGGAGCACCGCAAACAGCTCTTCAGCATAATCTTTGCGCTCTACCGGCCAGGTCCCGCGTTTAGCAACGGCCATACTCTCGCGGCCAATGCTCTCAGCTCCAAAGTTACCCCAGGCGGCAATACTTGGCAGGAAACCGTTTCCCATCCTGATCCAGCGCGGCCTGCTAGTACCTGGGACGAAGCGCTCAAAACCATCGCCGCCATCGCCCGCCAATGCCCGCGTCTGGATCAGCAGAACGGCACCCAAGCCGGCTCCGGCTTCCTTCTGGCAGGTGGCACACTGCTCACGGCACGTCATGTCATTTTGTATCCCGGGTGGCTCTTTGGTAACCCGCCCGACCCTTCCGGTAGACCCGGCTGGGTGCGTTACAACCGCGTCAGTGGTGCGGGCCCCGCCGTCGAAGCCCTGATCCCGGCCACTGACCACATCACCGCACAGATCGTGGCGCCCGACATGGCTGCCGTCAATCAGACCCCGGACTGGCGGGCAACCTTGGCCGCTTCCGTCCTCTCCGCCGAATTCGGCTCCCTGCCCGGATTGCTCTTGCAAACCGAACCTCTGTCGGAGGCCGAACTCAAGAGCCGGCCTGTCGCCGTCATCGGCCACCCACTTCGCGGCAATGCTGGCGGCGACTCCGCGGACGTCCATGTTGTCTTCGGCGACGCGCCGCTCGGCACTAAGCGCTTCATGCCTGGTCAACTCGACGGCGAAAAACCGCTTCTCGAAGAAACCGGCCAGGCATTCCTCAACCACGACTGCTCAACCCTCGGCGGCGCCAGCGGCAGTTGCCTTTTAGACCTTGCCACTGCCAGGGTCCTCGGCATCCACGTCGCAGGCGGCGCCTTTGCCGGAAATCGCGCTGTGCCCTCATGGATCATCGCGGAAAGACTGGCCAAAGCGGGGTGTGCATAGTTATTCTCTTCCCAAACTCATGACACTTCCCGTCTGGTACCTCCAAGCTGGCAGCGCGGATGGCGCGGGGAATTTTCAAGTCCATAACCAGGCCAGTGCGGTCTTAGTCGCGGCGCAGAAGAAGGGTGAAAATGACGCGCGCAAGTTTCTGTTGACCGTACAACACGCCCTGCGTAGCGGCGACCTGCGTGCAGGCTGCTATCACACCATCTTCCATGCCTGGCCGCCTAGCGTAGGATACAATCCCGCGACAGCGATCCCCGTCAGCATTCTTGCCGAACTCACGCCCGACGCTACATCTCCGCTCGCGGAGCCAGAGGACCTTGCCTTTCTCCTGCTGCCGCGTGGCGCAACGGGCAGCCCGGTTGCGAGCCTTCTTGAGGATGCGCTGTGCCAACCAAATCTCGATGAGCTGAACATCGCCGGAACATCAGCGGCGATAATCTCATTAACGACCACGCCGGCATTGTCGAGGCGGCGACGCACCCCGACTGGCGCTTCGTGGGAATGGCCTCCGCAAGCGCCGTTGGAATCCTCGGTCCCGGAAACGGGCGACCCGCAGGGGGGGTCAGCGGCGGAGGCGTCTTTTATAAAGGGCGGCTGGCAGGACTCTATCGGGGCGCATTCATCGACACTGGCGAGCATCTTTTCCTACCTATCACCCGGCTCCGCGAGTGGTGCGACTTCCGTGGATACGAATTGGTAAACCCGGCATACGCCCCGGCCGCAAAGCTGTTGCAAGACAAATTCTTATCGCGGATTGGCGCACTTCCGTGGACACATTTTCTCGGATTGATCGGGTCACTTGGTTTCAACGCAGCCAAATTTTCCAAAAGTTTGAAAGCGGAGGAGCTGTTCAAAATATTCTCCGGGGCAGTTGCCGACAGCGGGACGCCTATTGATCTCGTGACGGAAAAATTGAATGAAGTGCTCGAAGTCACTACCGAGGAGGAATTCGATATTGAACTGATGAGACAGAATGTGGACGACGCCACAAGAGCCATCGGAAATGTCTCGCAGCGCGGACCGGGGACGGGTTTGCCAGCGCAGGCCAAGCCGATGGTGTCGCTTGTAAGGGAGAGGCTGGGCGCAATCCGCGCGGCGAAGGCAGTTCACGATCTTGTGCAGCATCAGTTCGCCTTCAAGATCGACGCTTATGCGTCCGCTGCGACACGACTTGGCGGAAGTAACCGAGTAGCAGTCGAGGCGCGCAGGACCGTCCGCGCCATGCAGGAAGACATCGAAAACGTGCTCCAGCACTTGCCAGGGCTTTTGCCAGCGTACCGCGGCTGGCTGCAGAATGAAACCGCGACTGTCCGGCAATCTTTGGGAGAAATAGCGGCTTCTCTGAGGGAAACGGCGGCTTCTCCGAACGTCGACCTCATCACTTCGCTCGAAATGACGCTAAAGCCGTTTGCAGCCCAGGTTCCGTCAAAGATGCAGGAAATTCTCGCTATAGAAGTATCCAGCCTTCCATTGGATCCTCTTGTCACCATCTTGTCGCAGTCGGCTGCCGCTGGGCGGGACGAGTTCCGCTCCTTGGGATCCCTGCAAGTCGTGCTTGTCGAATTGGTCGCACACCAGGGAGGATGGCAAAGCCTGCACAATGAACTCTTTCGCTTAAACGAGCGGCTCGATCCTTTCTTCGAAAGTTCCAAAAAAACGGAACTTGAAGTGATCTATCTGGCCCGGAACCTTATGAACCTCGCGAGACAGACACCCGAAGCGATCACTTGTGAGTCTCTTGCCAGTGGGTTTTACACCCTAATCACGAAGCTGCCCCCGGATGAAATGGGAATCCGGTTCCGGTTCGAGGAGTTCGTCAGTTTCGTCAGCGACATGTTCAAGCGCGCCGATGAAAAGTTGCTGCGGGCTTGCGATCAATTGCAGGAATTGTCCGATTCCCTCAACACACTAGTCGACTCGTTCCACTGACCATGAGCCCTTCGATAACCGATCCTGAGATGGGATTGTCCGCGTTCTCGAACCTGGAAGAAATGCGCGACAGACATTTGCAGCTTTTGGAGGTTTGCGATCCAGACAGTGGCACTCCCCCAGTTTCACTCGAATCCGAGTTGTGGCAATTCATTCAGGAGGGCTCCGCGCTTGGTCGCCAACTCAGCTCGCCCAAAGAGCGCCAGGAAGCGCAAGCCTTGTTGAACTTCTGGACATCCAGCCTTTCCTCGGGCCGCTCACCAAACCGGCCAAGCCGGTCGAATATCGAGTCCACCCGGGATAAAGCGTTGTCGACTTTCGGATCCAGTGGAGTGGTCGCGTTGATGCCGTTCGACGAAAAGGTGGCGGGCGAACTCGCCGAAAAAGCCCTTACGCGCATTAAACCGAAGACACCGGCCGAAGAACTGGAACTGACGCGCTTGTTGGCGGGCTTGATCAGGCTCGACAACTCCACCGGTGATGTGAGACTCACCCAGCTTCCAGGGGATGATTCTGCTCTCATCGAAGACGGAACCCCAACGCCTGCGGCCCGCCAATTAAAGAACGAAGGTCTGCTTAGCGAATCGGTTCGCGCCAATGGAAAGGTCGTGGTTTCCATCTCCAATGAATCTCTCACGCAGCGCTGGCCCTTCTTGCAGTCCATCTGCCAGAACCGTAAGGCGCTCGCTCAAGCGGCCAAAGCGTGGGACAAAACCGGACGCCATCGAGCGGCGCTTCAGCCGGGATCTCCGCTGGTCAGAGAAGCGCGAGCTTATCGCGACCTGAGCCCAACAGAGCAGGACTTCATAGAAGAGAGCCGCGGATCCGACCGCGATCGCCTCCTGATTGGTGGGGGAATTGCGCTGACGGTGCTCCTCGTTGCGGTGCTATACCTTGTGTACTCGCAGCTCGTGCTATCAGACGTGAACGAAAAGCTCCGGAAAGCCGTCGATCGGGAGAGAAGCGCAGTGGAACAGGAGAAGGAGGCTACAAAAAAGGCAGAAGAGGCTAAAAAAGAAGCGGAAGAAGCTGAGAAAAAAGCGGAAGGGGCCGCTGATACGGAAAAAGCCCTTCGCATCGATTTACAACAGCGACTCGCTGAAGCACAAAGGAACGCGAAACTTACAAACGAGAGCCAGGCTCAAGCGGAGCAATACAAAGCCCAACTGGAAGAATTGAAAACTTCTCTTTCCAAGTCTGCTGTCGTGCCGACGCAGGCAAAAAAGGTTCTGAATGAATACACACAGCACTCCATAAGAACGGAAGGCGCCTTCAGCGGCGTGCAGGCCGAGGTTTTCGTATCCGGAGAGAAATCTGAGTTCGTTAGTAAGGCACAGAAATTCGTTAAGGCCTTACTTGACCACGGCATCGAATTTCCAGTTCCCAAGCCGCAGACGCGCATACACGTTCCTGACCCGATCAGCGAAGTGCGTTATTACTACAAAGGCGATGATTATTCGGATGAGCTTTTAGCCAAACAGGTGATGCAGTTGCTCATCAATGCCGGCGTCCCGCATAACAAGATCATGATTGCGTTTGTCGATGACAAGACGGCACCAAAAAAATTTATACAAGTCTCCCTGGCAAATAGCGCTTTCAAATAGCTGATGAGAGCTCCGAGACGTCTGATCGGCAATCTCAACCGCTTCCATATTTTACAGTTCGTTCCCCCCATTTATGTCCAATTATGCATGTCTCACCCGCTCCGGCTTCGACCTCGAGATAGCCGTTTTCTTGGCCGAGGTCTCGGAAGCTGCTTACGGAAGTCCGGCTGATTTGAGCAACTGGGCGAATAGTACCGGGCTCTCTATTGTAAAGACCTTCGACCGAGGCGACGTGCAAGGGTTTTTCTGTTCTGCTCCTCGCATTGCTCTACTGGCGTTCCGCGGGACGAGCAATTTGGGGCAGTGGCTACGAGACGCGCGCTTCGTTCCCTGGACCCACCCTTGGGGCTTAGTCCATCATGGTTTCCTAAATGGTGTCAATGGAATCAATATAGATCTTCAGGAATTCGACGTATTAGCGAAAAGCGCAGAACATGTATGGATCACGGGACATAGCCTCGGGGGCGGACTAGCGCTTATAGCTGCTGCGCGCTCAAAAATGAAAGGTGTTACGCCTTCGTTGTATACCTATGGGCAGCCGCGGGTGGGCTTCGGCAGCTTTGCGGACCGCTTCTCAATTGAGTTGCCCGGGCGGTTGATCCGCTTTGTGAACCAGAGCGACATCGTCCCTCGCGTGCCACCTGGTCTGCTCTATCGTCACACCGGCATAGTTAAACGCATTGTGCGACCGGGTGTTTTAGAGATGGCTCCCGCTTTTGAAGCGCCCCCCTCGGCGGACCCGCTAGTGAGAAGTCAGATGGAGGGTGCCCGACGGGCAGTGTCAGCTCCGGCGCTGGAATCTGCGATGGCCGCGCAAGCAGCCGGCGCCACCGAACCGGTGCTCATTGAAACCGATCTCGCGCCGCTTAGCGAGAAGGAATTCGCCGAAATCCAACTCGCTCTCGGTGCTGCCAATGGCGCACCGGCCCTTGAACGCCCGGCGTTGGAAGGTGTGCCCCCTTGGATCAGCGACCACGCCATCAGTGAATACATCCGGCTGCTAAAAGAACTGCCCAGATAACCCCTGGCACAACCTGTCGCTGAGCGAGTAGACCGTTTTCGGCGTTTCCATAAAAAAAGCCTCCGTACATGATCTAATCTCGAGGCAACATGACACCTCATCATCGCGCTTGGATCAAGGGAATCGAACTGAGGATGGGTTGCGACATCAGGCCGAAGGGTCGCGCCTGCCGGAACTACTGACTGGAAGCGGAGGGATCCTAAAAAGTGGGGGGCCACGCTGCCATCCTATGGAACTTGGTTGGGGCCGTGCGCTAGTCCAAGTGGACTACCATTCGAATTGCCCGGACAGATGCATGGGCAGACCGCAGAGAAAATCTTCCGTTCGGAGTCCGCCAGCTACGTGATCATATTCGCCATTTCCAAACGCGGCACGATTCAAATATCGATGTACTTCGATGCTCCATAGCCGCCTACAACTCCGGGGCGAGGAATGTAGATTAGAGCACTTGCCCGCGGCGAGGATCCTGACAGCTACACGACCGGCAATAATTATTTCGCCGATGTCCGGGGTGGTGCGACCTGGTTCCAACAAAATGGCGCACATGATTAAACATTCAGTGACAATCCATTTCTTACGCGTTTGGATAGAGCGATCACCGAGATTAGACGGCTGCGTGCAGCCATGATGAAACTATTGTCTATCACGGTTTCTTCTCGACCGTCGTTGATAAATGAAACCGGGCCGGATGCTCATCCGTGCCCGCTACGAGAAAGACATTCAAAACCTTGACCGACGTTACAGCACCAAGTGCCCGAGTATGCGAGAACCGACGAGCGACGAAAACAGAGATTACCGCTGGCGGCTCTCGATCTCGAAACGTGATTGGGTGAAACTTGTTGCTGAGTTAGCGAACGAAGTGAATTACCCGAACTTCAAAGCGCGGTTCATCAGCGAGCGGACCAGGGCAACAAGTCATCCATAATTCCGAGATGTGGTCAATTATGCACGCGGTGCAGTCAGATGAAGAGCGCCACAACAGATAGTCGAAGCGACCGGCAAAGTGAAAGCGGAAAGCGTCTGACCAATCACGGTCGTGCGGGGGAAGGTCTGGCGCCAAATTGTCTGAAAACGCGGTGGAACTCGTGATCTAGAGCCTTTGCGTGATTTTACATTGCTTCGCTCCTTCTTCACCTTCGGCCATTGACATCGCGTAAATTGAGAAGCGAGTACTGACCATTCCCATTTGACTCTTCACATCGAAGAAGTAGTTCCGCCCTGCATCTGCTGTAAAGGGCAGACTCGCTTGATTCTCGTTGGAGAAGACAGTCACCGTGTGGACTCCCGGCGCCACGGTTTTGAGAATGAAACTGCCGGCATTTAATCCACCCGTCATGTGAGTATGCAGGGAGCGTCAAAGCCGGTCAGCCACATATCTCGCACAATCACGAGTTTGAGAGAATCCCTTGGGTCCTTCGCCCGCTTGGCGACAAGCTCTATGATTTCGAAAGGCGTCACGCCGCGTTTTTGGCGCCGACGATCATAGCTGAGTCTTTAATCGATTTAACTCATGAGGACGCAGCCGAACTGGCGAAGACGCAGATCTAGTAACCTATCAGTTAGTAGATCGGCATTGCGTCGGCAGACCGCTGCTTCGGGGCCTGGCGTGAACTAACGACCGGACAACATTACGCCGAGCTTTGATACCTAACATGGCGGAACGACGTCGGCCATCAACAAAACTTGGGCGATCCACCCGGTGGCACAAATTCGGTTTGCCTACCGCCCGACGCGGAGTGCTCCACGCAACTTGTTCCAGCACAAAAAAATTTCTAGAGATCATTTCTCCGGCGTCGTCGCCCTTCCCTCAGTTAAAAGAATTCGTCGACGCCAAAGCTAAGCTGCCGTGAGAAACTTGCTGAGAGGCACATTGGGATTTACTCACAAGCCCACCTGCAAACGACTTTGGTTCAGTGTCGATGGCGAGCGGACCAGAGACGAACGATAATGTAGACGAGCCCAAAGCAAACGACGAATCCGGTGAATGACTGGAAGAAATCCGGGGCGTTTCTTTCTCTCAAATCCGCCATAAAAAGATATTCGAATTCATCGAGGTTAGAAGTTAGTAAGGCCCAAAGCCATCTTGCGCCAATATTTAGGGCACACAACCCAAAGCCCAGGCCGAGAAGCGCGGAAATCGCTACCAGGAAACAACAGATCCAATCCAGTATATTGGTTTTCATCCGAATTCGCTGGGCCGACTATGCCAAAGACGAAAGACCATAGGAAGCTCATTGCGACTGCCAAGAGCCAGAGGCGGAATCACCGGTGGATCACTCCTTTATTGCGCCCAGCTCGCAAAAAGTCGGAGTCGGAATTGGTTGACGTTTAGCGGAGCGCGTGGAGTCCTCTAAATTCTTTCTCGGGGTCAGTAGAAACTACCTGAAACCGATCCGGAGTTTCATTTGAGTCGGTGGGCCATTGGTCAGATGGAGTTGCCAGGGGCTTTCCCGGAGGCGCCCTGCGACTGAGGCTGTAGTGTACGTGGCCCGTTCGGAGGTGTTCCTGCAAGAATGCGCGCGCGCTCAATCCACAATAAGGCACGCTGAGCAGCTTGAGCCGCTATGGGATCAGAAGCGGCCGCGAAGTCGTGGAGCTTCGCCATAACGTCCGAAATATGGTACACCGCGTTACTGAACCGCCCGCCGATGGAATAAAACCATCCTTGAAAGCCAAGTCTCGTACCTTCCTGTAAGTAAGGCGCCATTGAGCTTATAGCCCCTAGCTGCTCGCCAAAGCGGTCAGCCAACCCAATGGCAACCCGCACACCATCATTGGTACCTATGTCGGAAATGAGTTTCAGCCATCCGGAAGCTTCCTGAATGCTCCGAGCATCCCTCGCTCGGGCAAAAAGCTGGCTCCGAAAAGAATCACTTTCAGCCGCCAATTGCGAAATCAACCGCCTGGGAGGGAACGCGTCATTGTGATTGGGCATCTGAACCAGCCTACCAGCAAAGTCCAGAATGAGGGCATGATCCGCTCTTTTTAGAGCGCGTTCCAGGATGCACTCCAAGACGACGTACCGCATGTCCAGCGCCATAGTCTCGTCGGTAGAAAGCTGTTGTAGCCAATCTTCAACCAGTGAAGACTCTTTCCAGACGAGCATCTTCAGCAGCGAACGAAACTGATGTGACTTTAAGAACCAACCTAGTTCAGTGTTCAAAATTTCTATCGCCAGTTGAGGCGAATCGCTGAAGAACAGTATGCCCAGTGCTTTGGTCACTCGGTATGTCTGATCAGAACTGCCCAACGGCTCTTGACTAGAAACGATAGTGTTACGAACAAACGGCAGAATCCGCGGTCCCGGAAGCAAACCGCCAGCAAGCGTCATCGTTTCTAAAATGTTTTCGACGGATGCGCCAGGAAAGTAGCGCTCAAGACGTTCAAGAATCCAGAATTCAGACCCTGGACTCGAGAGTCTGGCCACAGCACAAAACGCCGAAAGCAAGCCTGATGGAACACAATTACTTTGTCGAGAGAGCTGCCCATCGATGGCTGTTCTGATCGCGTCTTCACACTCTAATGAACGCCCGTCCAAGGGACCGCGTGCGAGATGCTTTTCGTAGATTAGATCGAAGCGCGGCCGGTCAAAAAAACTCCCGGATAACTCAATCAGATCAGCACCTATCTCCGTGGCAAGCCAATTTGCTGCGACACCAATATGCTGTGGGTCAGATAGCAACTCCCGCATGATTTCACGGCAACGTGGGCCAGGAATGTTAGTTAAAGCCGCAATATGCCAATTTCCGTAAGAAATATGGTCAATCGGGCCCGGTGGAATTGTTGTTCTGCCGCTCGCATAATCGGCGACAGCCCGCTTCCTTGTCTCAATTTCTCGAACAACGCGCGCGTCATCGTCGCGCAAAATCCCCCGTAGCAGATCCGCATCGTCGGGGTATCCAACTTCACCAATTAGACTGGAATAGTGGGCCCAAATGCTCGCTGAATGCCTGCTAAGCGGAGGCATAAGGACTAACCATTGACGGAGACGTTGCCGATAATCGCTGAGAATTTTAGTGCCGAGAAGGCGCACGGCATACGCATACCCACCGGGCGAACTTGGACTCATGGCTCGAAGTAGTGCAGGAATCTCATGGGAGCCTGCATCAGCAAACCTCGAATCCAAAGCAACCTGAACGATGGCCTCGCGACTAACCTCCAGCAGTGCCTGTCGCAAAGTTTGCTGCTGCTCCCCTCCGCTTTGACGATCTGATCTAATAAACGCTCGGCTGCAACCACCGGAGCGAGCTCCACGATGTTGCGTCTCTCTATCGTGGCGCTTGGACCTGCTTGTGCTAGCTCAGGTAGTAGCTGCCTCACAACAACGCCGCGATCGGTCTCGGAGAGAATGCCGAGCAACTGATCCGTGCTAGAAATGCCGCCCGACAATACCTCGCGTACCACTCTTGGGCTCGCCCAGCCATGGTCGTTGAGAGCGCCGGTCTTCAAGCAGCGAAGTCGCCAAAGCGATTCTTGAGATGAACTGGTCGGGCCCGCATTTATGAGGCGGTCATACTCCTGACGGGCTACCGCAGCCGCGCTCTCGGCATCCACCTGTTCCCAAAAGGCAAGGGCTCTAGTCCTTTCTTGCGGCGGCACCAGCTTCACTACATAGCGCGTCGCAAACTTTTTGAAGCGTTCGGGGGTGCATCGCCGATGCGTATGAAGGATGAGAAGGGTACCCGCAGTCCAGCCGTGGCGCTTTGCGTAAGAAAAGGGACGGCTTCACTAATGTCGTTGTCTGATAGCGACTTAATCCTGAATTTCGGCGGACGCGCTCAAACTTGTTACCAGCACTGCTTGGTATCTGTTACCAGCACTATCAGAGAATCCGCCCGATTCGTCAGTTGCATTCTGTTGAACCCGAGAAATTTATGTTAAAAAGTTTGGAGCCTAGGGGATTCGAACCCCTGCCTCCTCACTACAAGCCAGCTCGTTCGGTTGTTGATCCCGACCGAACTGATCGCGTTAGGGCGAGGTGTCGATTCGAGCAGGTCCTAACTAACCGAGCCGGTGTTCGTTTAAAATCACTCCTTAACAAGGCTAGCTTGTGCTCAACTTATAATTGGGGTCGTTTTCCCGAAACCTACTGCCTGATAGCACCAAGAGCTTGTATTGCGCTTGGAACTCGTTTCTTCATAACGATTTTTGGTCTGGAGGAGATTGTTGTGCTATTCGCTCCATTCTACCGACCCATTCTGCAAATCCCAAAGGATCTGCTGGTTCTTTATCCAGTACCCAACGCAGAGTGCGATTAATTGCAGACAGAAGATATGATTCAGTAGTATAAAGGTTGTCAGTTCTGTGCAGTGAATCTCGCAGTGCCGCACCAGCGGCATGTTGCAGTTCTTCTATCTGCTCTTCTGTCTTCATTTCTCTTCGTGGGCGCTGTAGAATCTACCCTTTGGAAATTGCTGCTTCCACAACCTCTGGGCTTCTGCAGAATCCTTCGCTTGGATGTAGCAGTACTGTGTTCGGTTCTTCTCGTCGAAGTATGTGACTTTGTAGGTTTTTAATGATGGCATAATTGGTGATCATTATCTGCCTAACAGCTTGAACGAGAAGATCCGAATCTCGGCATTCTCGTACCGCTCAGCCAGTCCCGCGTTCGTTGGAGAAAGACACACGCTCACACACGCTAACATTTGACACTAACGACGCCGGACTTTTCGCGTTTCTTTGATACTAAAAGCGCTTTTGGCGCCGTCGATCGTGAATTGAGTTTTTGATCGATTTGTGATTTACGACCCGATTGGTACTAGGCTTTACTCCGGCCTATCAGACGCCGACGGAATTCAGTGGAAGAGCGCGGATGTGTTCCGATCTACGTTCCTATAAAGGATCGAAAATCGATGTAACTCATTGAAAATCAATGTGGCGGAGGGAGTGGGATTCGAACCCACGGACCCTTGCGGGTCTCCGGTTTTCAAGACCGGTGCATTAAACCGCTCTGCCATCCCTCCAGAATATGCAGCGAAGCGTTGCTTCGATCGGTGAGGGCTGAACTATGTCATCTAAGGGGCGGGAGTCAACGGGAAGCGAAAAGGCCGTTCTTTCATCCTGTTCGCCGATTCGCCCATTCGCCGGCGCGCCCATTCGCCGCTGCCGTCCTGCTGGGAACGGTTTAATCCAGATTCAACTGCCAGGAAACACCGTAGCGGTCATTTACCCACGCGAACCTGCGGCTGAACCCGTACTCGCCAAGCGGCATGAGAGCCGTCCCACCTTCCAGTAACGCAGAGGCCACCCGTTGGATATCGTCATCCGAGTCGCACTGAACAAATAGGGAAAACGACGGAGTAAAGGTAAAGTCATGCTTCACGAAACTGTCCGTGCACAGCACGCTTTGGTCCCCGATACGGAAGCTCGCCTTTTTGAAGGTTCCTTCTGGACCTGGCTCTCCCGGCTTATACCGAATCACGTCTAGAATTTCACTGTCCCTGAACAAGGAGACATAGAAATTCATCGCTTCTTCTGCTTGGCCTGAGAACATCAGGAAAGGTCGAATTTTTGAGCTCATGGTTTCTTTGTTTTTCGAAAAATTTGCTCCCGTTGACATCCCTCTGTCAAACTAGCATTCTCGACCATGCCCAGAGTAATCGGATTACTTTTTTCAGGACAAGGCGCTCAACAGGTTGGCATGGGCAAGGACTTGAGCCAGCACCACGCATCCGCCGCTAATCTGTTCTCAGAGGCGGATCGCCGGCTGCAACGGTCGATCAGTCAGATCGCTTTTGCCGGCCCAATCGAGGAACTGACCAAAACGGCGAATTGTCAGGTCGCACTTTACGTGCATGGGCTTGCCCTGTTGGAAGTTCTGCGAGAAGAGTTAGCCACATTTACCTTTCAGGCCGCGGCCGGTCTTTCGTTAGGGGAATTCACTGCTCATGCGGTCGCCGGCACATTTGATTTCGGGACCGGTCTACAACTGGTTGACGCCAGGAGCCGGCTTATGGAGGAAGCTTGTCTGTCAACTACAGGGATGATGGCGGCTTTCGTCGGTGGAGAGGAAACAGCGGTTCGCGAAGTGGCTCAAGAAGCGGACGTGGATGTGGCGAACTTAAACTCGCCGGGCCAGATCGTGCTTTCGGGTGCAACCGACAACATCCAGCGAGCAATTAGTATAGCGAAAGAGAAAGGAATCCGTCGGGCAGTGCCATTGAATGTAGCCGGCGCTTTCCATTCCAGATTGATGGCCTCGGCGCGCACCCAACTGATTCCCATCCTGGAGAACGCTCCAATAAAAAGTCCAGGCGCAGTGGTGATCGCTAACGTAACCGCGGCCCCGGTGAAGGAACCGAAAGAGATCCGGCAAACCTTGGCCGATCAAGTCACCGGCTCCGTACGTTGGGTAGAAACGATCAATTACCTTCTTGATAACGTAGGCTGTAATTTGCTGATCGAATTAGGACCCGGCCGGGTTCTGGCGGGACTCGTCGGCCGCATCCGAAAGGGAACAGAAGTGATTTCTATTGAGAATCTAAACTCGCTCCGGGATGCCCTACCCTTGATTCGCGCTGCTAGCGATTAGGTTACCGCTCGACAGAAGGTTTTTTACAGAAGGTAACGAAGGCAACGAAGGACGGAGGCTCCAAAGTTCTCTGCTGCCTCAACGGAGTTACCTTCATTTTCTTTTGGCCGGTAAATTAGTTCCAGTCCCCAACCGTTGGACGACGACGTAGCCTGCCGCCTAGCGTGTTTCCGCTCGTTGGACCGCTAAAGAAATTCGAACAAGGATTGCGGCAGCTGGAACAACAGACGGCGGCTGCTCACAGTACGGATACACTTTTCACTAAAATGAGCTCGGAATCGAAATTACCAGAACTCGTCGCTCGTCCGAACGTGTGATTCTTGCGGGTTAGGTGCGCCACGAAAGGTTAGAGCCCCGCTCTTGAGCAACCGAGGAGAGCGATACTCAAGGAACAAAGTAACATGGACAAAACGAAGAGCGACTCATGGAAGATCACACGGTCACGTTGAATGAAGTCGATATTCATTACCGGACTATCGGCGAGGGTCCTGTGCTATTTCTTGTGTCTCCAGGCTGGGGAGTAGCTTCCGGCTACTTGCAGCGCGCTTTCAGCTCACTGGCGAAGCAACTTAGACTCGTCTTTATCGATACCCGAGGCAGTGGTCTCTCAGGTCGTCCGGCCAATCCCATGCGTATGGGAAGCGTCGATATGGCGAATGATCTCGAAGCCCTGCGAGCGCATCTCGGCCTCTCCGAAATCAGCATTCTAGGCCACTCGAACTCTGGCGCCATCGCTCTTGCGTATGCGGCTCGCTATCCCGACCGAGTGAGCAAACTGGTGCTCATAGACAGCCAGGTGCTTGGCTTGAACGCGACTGCCGATACGCAAAGAATCCTTCAGAACAGAGCCACAGATCCCCGGTTTAAGGAGGCCACAAGGATTGTGTCCACATTTTTCGCCGGACAAATGAACCCTGCCGCCAGTGATAACAGCCTCGAAGCGTTTATCGCGCAGGTTCTGCCACTCTATCTTCACAGCCCGGAGAAGTCGCTACCTTTGGCCCAGGAGCAGCTGTCCGGCCCCATCTCCTCATATGCCTTCGTCTCTCAATTTGCGGCAGACGCAGCTTTTCCAATCGACCAGACCAAGTCCTTAAGCGCAATAAGGGCGAAGGCACTCATCATGGTTGGCAGACATGATTATATTTGCCCTGTGGCACTATCTGAGCGGCTGCACGAGGGCATCCCCGAATCTCGGTTAGTGATCTTTGAGGAAAGCGGTCACCTCCCGTGGCTGGAAGAGCCAAACGCGTTTTTTTCGGAACTGGAACGTTTTCTTATCTCATGACGCTCGGTCGACAACGTTTCCGTTTTTGGGAAAGCGCGCAAGCCAACATTGAATATGTGACTTATAAAAAAGGGGCGGCTGTTGGGTACCTAATTCGTTCATCCATCCCCGCGAAGGCTTGGTCATAGACTATGGCCGTTTACTGCACTTAATTCGTGGACTGGAAGCCTATCCACTGGCTTGAAATCGTGGCCGGAACTGCTACTTGGAAGCGTCCGGTGTTTCACTCACTCCTCCGGCGACTTGAATGGCGTGAGCAAACGCATTCGCCAATTGCCTTCCAAAGTCATCGATCGTGGGATTAACGACAAACGTTATCGAAGCTTCTGCTTCAATGCCAGATTGCTTCGCTTGCCTATTATATTTTTCGGAGCCATAAGTACGATAATGAATGAGTCGCTTTCCTGCCGTAGCGCGAAGGCTAACGAAGTCGTTGCCTTCTGAAAAATAGTGCACCTCTGTCGGGTCGAGGTCCTTCAAATCGAAACTGGAAGTCCTTTTGTAGTAGCTGTTGTGGCTCGTCCATCTTTCCACGACGAGCGTCACGGATGTACCATTAAACTCGATTTTGGTAGACAGAGTTTCATTTTGCGAGTCGAACCGAGCGCTCCCCTTCAGCAGGTTGCTAATGTAACTTTCAGTGTCAGCTAAAGATGTGTTACCGCCCTTTTTCGGATCCCCGTCGATCTGGCCGATAGCTTTCTGCCCGAACAGAAGCGTCAGCGTCGCGATAGCCAAACAAGCTCTTTTCATTTTCTGATTGGATAGTCTTTTGTCGTAGCGTTTTCGATCCTTAAATCGGAAAACCGCTGAACGGATCGCGTCGTCGCAGAGACGCGCGCTTTGCTCGCGACGGTGCCCTAATTCGCCCCGGCAGACTGCGGTGGCGGGTTCTCCGCTTGCGGTGGAACCGGCGCCGTTGATACCAGCAACCGAGGCGCCAATTTGTAATAGAGGGCGGAAAGAGCAATTAAAACACCACCCAGCACGGCGCAGGACAAGATACGATAAGGCGCCGCTACCTCAGCAGTATCGAACACGAGTACTTTTCCAACCGTAATAAACAGAAGAACAATCGCCGTGAACCGATAAAATCGTCGGTTCCAGATGAAGCCTGCTACCAACAAAGTGGCGGCAAAAAAGACCCAGAGCACTGAGTAAGCGCTCAACTGGGCTCGTTGGAAGAACTGCCAAGTGAGCCGATCTAACTCGCCATTAAGGAAACCGAAAAGAGCAATTAGCCCCATCACTTCGAACCAATGAAAAATGGTTCGCTGGAGCGGATCTTTCCCTTCCGTAGCGGCTAGCCAACCGATCGCCAGCAAACAAAGGCAGACCGGAAGACAGGTAATCCAGCGAGTTAAAAATCCGTCGGTGAAGCCAGCGGTTAGCTGATCGAATCCTCCTACAACTAGTCCCAGGTCAACGATTAGGAACCGAAAGATAATGACTAACCCGAGCAAGATAGTTCCTCGGAGCAAGACTCGATCCTTCGCTTCCTTGGCGACCCAATAACAGACAATGCACTGGACCGCCCAAAAGAAGGTGGCCCAATGGATCGAAAAGATCACCGACCAGGCAATGAGAAAATAGATCATGCCCTGGGCCAGTAGCCAGGTCGTAGCGGAAGTAGAACCCCGGCGCCAAACCATAAAAGCGACCGCTAACGCCAGGCTACCGTAGGCCAAAGTTAATAACGCGACCGGCAATTTTTCGGAATGCAACAATTCCGCAGATTTCCAGGTGCAAAGGCAGCCATTTAACAATGCCACCCAAATCAAAGGGATGCGCTCTTCACCACCGCGTAAGAAAGACCTGAGAAACGGAGCAATCGAGTAGAGCAGGAAAAGAAATTGGACAAAGCCGAACGCGTCGAGAAACGATTCGGATTGCAAGTTTCCCCAGAAACTGGACAACAAAACCCAGCTGAATAACGCACCGAGAAAGTAGAGTTGGGTCCAACGCTTCAAAGAAGCCAGCCCTTCAGAAGCAAGATTAATGATGGCTAGGCAACCAAAGAAAAGATGGTGACCGAAGCGTCCGGAGGTATCGAGAACCGGCGCTAGGTAACCACCAAGAAAAGCTAGGACTGCCAGCAGACGGGAATCCCAGGCAGCGGCAACGGTGAGACCGACTGCACTAACCAATAGGATAACAAACATGGTCAGGGCGTCGGGAATCAAAGCATAGATCTGGTTAGCCGCGTAGACGGACAAATAGAGAACCCCTAACCCGACAGCGGCTAACGCGATGTCCAGCCCGCGCAACTTTCGGCGCCGGCAGATTTCCCCACCCACAAAAAGCAAGGCGCCGGCGACGAAACCCAGCGTGACCTGCATTGCCGGTCCGATCCATTTTTCGTCAAAGGCGTATTTCAGAAAAAAGCCGGCTGCCAACAACAGAACAAAAACCCCGATGCCAAGGAACCATTTCTGACCGACGGCGACCTCGGTCGAGGCGCGAGACTTCGGGACAGATACGATCGGCGGGACCGGCGAAGGGACACCGGCGGGTCGTAGCAACGGAGGCAACGGCGGTGGCGCGGGTTCAGGCGCCTGCACCTTAGCCGCGGGAGACGATTGGACTAACTGCCGCAGGGTGGCTACCTCCCGGCGAAGGGCGGTAAGCTCTGAATAGAACTTAAAATCTAGAGAGCACTTCGGACAAATATACGCCTCGGTCTCTGTCTGACATCTGGGGCAGAGCATCGGGGAAGTAAGACATGGCGACGGGAAAAGAGCAACGTAACAACGAGCGCGAGCGAGCGGGAACGAGCGAGAAGGTCGAACGTTCCCGGCGTTCCCGCTCGTTCACGCTCGATCTCGCTCGTTGCCAAGGGCGCTGGCTTCCCGGGCTACAAAAATAAATCTGGCGACATGCGATAGCCAAGTCAGCTTTTGTTCGGGTGACATTGAAGCAAATTCTGTATGGCCGTCGAAGTCAGCTGCCTCGAGGTCCATGAAACGGAAAACGCCGTTACCGGTCTCGAGTTCTTCCTTCATTCTGGCGTTCATTTGCTTCCAGTTCAGTCAACGCTCGGATGTCGCCCATATCCTTCTCTCGAACTGGCCGAACCCGGCTCTTCATCTCGATCAATTTGCGACGAGAAGCGACTCGGATCACCCGGGAGCGAATTTCTAGGAGATACGCATCGGCAACGAGATCGTCAAAGCTATTCTCGCGAGTGAGAAATAAATCGATTTGCCGATAAGGCTCTTGCGGGCTCCAGAAGGTGAAAACCAACGCATTTTTTTCTCGGATCAGCTCCGCGATGCGTTGTTGGTCCAGGATAATTTCAGCCGGTACCGGAGCCCTCGGCACCAGACCCAAGCTAGCGATGGCCTGAAGAAACCGGCGCAGATTCTCAGGTTCCAATGAAACCGCTACATCGAGATCAAGAGTGGTTCGTTCTACTCCGTGCAGCACCATAGCAACGCCGCCAGCTACCACAAAATCGACGTGATGATCACTCAGGGTACAGAGAATCTCGACGAGATGGCTTTCCTGGGACATGCTAGAAACGCCACGAACGAGCGGGAACGCCGGGAACGCCGGGAACGGTCGGTCGTCCCTTCAGGACGAAATCGATGGGGCAACGCAACCCAGGGCTGAAGCCTTGGGCTATTCTGTTAAGCCATTTCATGGCTACGCCGTTCACGGCGTTTTCGACATTAGTTCAACCATTCCAGGCGTTCGCGGTCGTTTTCCGACTTCGCTCCGTCGGATAAGCCGCTCGCTCCGTCCGTTGTCGGCGTTCCCGGCTTGCCAGATGTAGCCTCTCGGAGTTTTGAACGATGGGGCGAAGTCTGGCGCTCCCGCTCGTTCCCGGCGTTGTCAGGCTATTCATCGTTCCATTGGTGTTTGAGCTGTTGTTTGGCCGCATCTTTCTCGCCGTCCATCCGGCCTATGCGGTCTTCAAGAACTTTCCTCTTATATTTCCACTGTTCTTTTACTTCGCCCGAACTGTGATCGACCCAGTAGTCGACGTACTTCTTCTCCTGTTTCATCGCGTTCTTCTTCGCGTCCCATTGAGCAACGAACTTTCGGTAGGCGTCATCTCTGGCGTGTTCCCGATCCTGGTTGGTCCGATAGACGGGACTCGGCGTTGATCTAGGCCGGGGCGTAGCGCTCGGATTGGGCGTCGACGTCGGAGGAGGAGTTTCTAAGGGAGCGGGAGTCGCCTGAATCGCGGTTGTCCCCGACTTGCCTTGAAAGACCGAGTTAGTCGGATTCGTTGGATTTGCCTCCGGGTTCACCGGGGTCTGCACCGGACTTGCCCGGGGAACTTGCTCTTCAGAATTATTAGCTGGACTAGCCGAGGTTTCGGCTGGCGGCGCGCCGCCGAAAGTAAACTCCAATACCACCCGTTTCCCGGCCTGGATATCAGCGGTGCGAACTTGGTCCGGCCGGCCTTCAACTTTCACGACTACAGGTTGTTTGCTCGGCGGCAAAATTCCTTCGATGGGCGGTTTCCCGAGATCGACTCCCCCGATTACAACATCAGCATCCGGCCGGTCGGAAGTGACCGCTAGCAAACCATAGGTGTGTTTGAATTCGACCACCGTATTACCGTTCGCATCCGGAACGAGACGCTGGGTAACCGGCGTCAAGGATCCGATTTTCGACGTCAACTCGATTTGCGCCAGCGGCAGGTTAACGGTCAAGGGAGTTTGGCCTAGAGCGGTTCCAGCGAAATAAATAGTCGCGCCCGCCGGATCGCTCTTTAGCGTGACGTTGGTTCCTTGGTAAGTGTGCTGGATATTGGCAGATGCCCCTTGGGACAAATCGACATCCTCGTTAACATCTGGCCAACCGGGTCGTTTCAGCGTGACCCGGTATTTGCCGGTTGGCATGTTGTCGACAGTGAGAGGTGATATCCCGGACGTCGTTTTCTGGTCAGCACCAGTGATTTCAAACGGAACGCCGGGTGGGTTCGTCTTTACGACAAATTGTCCGTTCTGCCTGGCTAAAGCAACCAAACCAAGATTATTAATGGTGCCGTCTGAGATCGTAACGTCGACTACTTTGTTGGCGTAACCAGGGGATTGCAGCTCCAGGGTTTGCTTACCCACCGGCAAACGGAAGCCGGCCAGAGGGGTCGTACCGATCGTTTGTCCGTTCCAAAGCACAGATGCGCCCGATGGCTTGGTATCGAGAGTGACAGACCCTTCCTTGACGATCTGCCTTGGGACCGGCACTTGGCGATTCCAGAAAAAACTGACGCTGACCACCGTTCCTAAGGCCGCCAACCCAAACAGAACGATGGCAACCGTGAGCACACGCAGTAGCCAGGGCGACGCGACCGCACGCGGCCCCTCTTCCACTGTTTCGGAAAGATCAGGGTCGGGCGGTACCTCCGTCGGTGCCGGGTCGGTCTTAGCAAACGCAGCTGCAGCCGGCAATGGTGGAAGGGCAGTAGATTCAGCGCGCTCAAGCTTGGTTAGAAACTCGACCGCTGAAGAAAATCGAGTTGGCTCAACAACCCCGGGCCGCAAGACCGCATTACCCGTTTCGGAAAGCGCGGGCACGGGTACAAACCGGACTGGAGCAGTGGCAGCGGATTCTCCGAAATGAGAAACCCCACCCAACAGTTCATAGATTAGTTGAGCCAGCGGTTGCACCGGGTTTTTGATTGACTCAGGAACAATCGATGGACGAACCATCGTTTCAGTTGGTTCGGGCAATCTGGCTGCTTGGACGCCGGCAGTCGCTAAGGAATCGACTTTAACGGCAAAAGGCGACCAGGTCTCGACTGGCGCCTTGCGCAGCGCGTCCAAATCTTCGTTGGCATGTGCTGGTTCGACCTTAACGTCCCCGACAACAACCGGCCCATGCAACAGGTCTCGATCAGCCAGGAAATCAAACAATTTAGCTAACGGCTGGACCAACCGAAATGTTTCCGGCCACCGCAACTCACCGCGAGAACGCAATAGGTCCAGGAGCGTGAATCCTCTAGACCATTCGCTGACCAACAGAAGGCCGCGATTCGTTGATTCAAGCCCATAAACGGCCGTCAGATTGGGATGGTGGACATTGCGCAGGTTGCCAAGTTCAGCACGTAGATCATCTGTCTGCTGAGTGTCAAAATCTGTCGGACTGCCCAGCGGCTTAAGCGCAACTACGCGACCGGTCTGAAGGTCCTTGGCCTTGAACAGCGACGGCGGCAACCGCTCCAGGATTTCATAACGATTCGCGATTACTTCACCCGTGGTGTAGCCACGGCTGGTTCCGCTGGCCGGGTTCGCAGCCGGATTGGCGCCGCCTAACACGCCGGATAACTCTTTGCCTTCCGAATCGGCCAGAATTTCATCGAGGGCCTGTTTAAGCTCAACCGGCGTTTGAAATCTATCTTCCGGTCTCTTGGCGAGCATTCGCCGCACTAAATCCGCCAGCTTCGGGCTAAACGAGAGCAGAACATCCGCCGGCAATTCTGATCCTAAATGCTGATGGATCACACTGGCCATCGACCCTTCATAGGGCGGCCGGCCCACGAGCATATACCAAAGGGTTGCACCCAGAGAGTAGATGTCAGAACGGGCATCGGTTTCGCGCTCCTCCAGTTGTTCGGGACTGGCGAAATGGGGAGTACCAACGAAACCGCCCAAGGTAACGGTTACCGATTTGGCCGGAGACGGTTCGAACGATTTGGCCAGACCGAAGTCGATCACTTTAACTAAGAGATGGTCTTCGATTGCTTCATTGACCAACATGATGTTGGACGGCTTGATATCCCGATGGACCAATTTCTGGCGCTCAGCAGCAATCAGGGCGCGAGCAACCTGGCGCGTGATCTGTAAAGCCAGCTCTGGGCGAAATAGGCCTTCCCGCCGTATGCGACTCTCGACTGTCTCCCCATCGACGTACTCCATGACGTAGAAGAAGCCGTCTTCGGAATTGCCGAGATGAAAGACGGTAGCAACATTGGGATGCCGCAGCTGAGCTGCCGCCCTGGCCTCACGCACGAAGCGTTGGCGAGCAGTATCGCTCGAGAGAAATTGTGGATTGATTACCTTGAGTGCGACATCACACCGCAGATTGGTGTCAAACGCCTTATAAGTAACTCCCATGGCGCCCCGGCCCAATTCCCATGGGCTCCCATCGGGATGACTTAGCACCTGAAAGTGCTCGAACTTCTCTCCTTCAGACATGGCCAGCAAACGTTATACGCATGAATTATCTTCGCAAATGCCGGGTGTCGGTAGGGATGCGCTCCGGCTCATCCGTGGTAGTAGAAGCTCTCGAAGGATGAGCGGGAGCTCATCCCTACCGATTATTCCGGCTTATCGATCGTTAGCCGGTTCACATCCGTCGCGTTCGGGTCTCGGAAAATTCGGGGAGGATTACCGGAAATCACCTGGTACCCGGTCAAAACAAATTCCGGATAAAAATGATTTGAGGCCGGTTCGTACACGGTCTGCCCGGAGAAATAACCCTGGAGGCGGTACTCGATATTGTTGTCGGAACCGATCGCATTCGCCGCTCGGTCAGGCGCCAGTGCTTTTTGTTCGTTCACCATCACGAGCTGGGCCTCACTCCAAGGTTGTTGGGGCTTCCGCACATAACCCCAGAAGAAATAGTTTCGGCGATACAGACGTCTGCCAATAAAGTAATCACCGGGTTGCTCAGCAGCGATACTTTGCGCTAACACCGCTTGTTGAGCAGTGAACTGGTCTTCAACGCAGCCTGCCAGAAAAAAAGTAGCCAGTACGGCAATCGCAATCGAAACGCGAGTCATGTGGAACCCAGACTTATTCGCCAAACCGCAAACCGGCAACTCAATTGCCTTGAGCCTGGTGTTTTATCCGGGCCAAAAGCTCCGGTTTTTCTTGCAGGTTCGAGACCAAGGCCTCGATGGCGTGCAACGTCTGTGAACTGATGTGGTGTTCCATCCCTTCCACATCGTGATAGATAACGTCCTCATCGACTCCCAGCATCCGTAAAAAATCGGTCAATAAATGGTGACGCTGCATAATGTTCCTAGCCAACGTCTCTCCCGCCGTGGTCAGGACCAGACCGCGATATTTCTCGTATTTGAGCAGCCCCTCCGAGTCGAGCCGCTGCACCATGTTCGTTACACTGGCCTGAGAAATTTTGAGCCCAAGGGCGATATCGGCAACGCGGGCATACCCCTTCGTATTGATCAAGTCTAAGATTTGCTCGAGGTAGTCCTCAACGGTCGAAGACCTCGCCACCGGAGCCGAATTTTCGGGCATACTGACCGATTATGCTCTCGAGCGGCATTCCTTGCAAGCAAGGCGTGCTGGGGGCGAAGAGGCGTGACGGCGTGGGGCGGCATCAGCGGCGCTGCGACCAAATGGGACCTATGCGACTCATGGGACTAATGGGACCTGACTCATAGGTCGCATGAGTCCCATAAGTCCCATTTGCGAGCGCGGTCTAATACTTCTCCCCTCCGAAAAATTGCGCCAGCACCAAAGCGCGTCCTCGCCGACACGCCGATACACCCATACGCCGTCACGCCTCTACTCCGCCGCCACCAAGGCCGCATTTACTTGCTGGTTGAAGCCGACGCTGGTGATCAAGATCTCGTTTCCGCGGATCTCGGTGACCTCACGGGTGACGGTCTGTAACCGGTCACCGGCGTGTAAGGTGGGAGGAAGTTTTTGTTGGGCAAGGGCAAACTTCGCCAACACCAACTGCAGCAACGCACTGGCCCCAAGGGAATCTCCAATGGCCGGTTTATGGGCGTAAACCGGTACGGTTCCCAATGCCGAGCGGAACACGATTTCTTCTGCTCGATCAGCAAAGGTGCCATTCGCACTACACAGAATGCCGGCGGGCTGATGTTCGCCGCAAGTTTTTGTCACCACCTCCTGAAGCACGGCCGGAGCCTCTCGTTGGGAAAAAAATGGTAGCCCGGGGCTAGTTCGGACAAGGCGCAGCGAACCAGAACGGCTTAACACCACAGAAGCCGCGCTTTCGGCTAAGATCGTCCCTTGTTTGGCGCCAAATACCGGGAAAGAGTTTCGATTGCTGGCCATGCGCCAAGCGGCAAACCCGTCCGCTAATACCCAGTCGGCTTCCTCTACCCCGACCACGACACAAAACGGCAAAGCTGGATCCAAGGCCAGAAGTTGCGAAGCAAAATGAAGGGCCGACAAGCCAACGGAAGAGTCTCCCACCAACGTATAATCCCGGCCATCGATCTTCAGAAGCGCTGCGAGATGGCTGGCAGGAGCATTGTAGACTGTTTCCGGGAATAAGAGCGGACTCGCAGCATTTGCTCCCTCCGTGACCACTTCGTTATAAAAACGTCGGGTATAAACCACTCCGCCACAGGCAATTGCAAATACGACTGCCCCTTGCTTCGCCTCTTCCAATGGAATCCCGGCATCCGCTAACGCAGCTAAACCCGCAGTTACGCCAAGCAACGAGATATCGCCGGACCGTCGCAACCGAGGCTGCCGGCCGGCCGCTGCAGTAAATTTGGGCGGTACTGCGCTATAATAATAGGTGCGGCCGCCGAACCCCTTAGGTAGAGGTTGCCGGACCGCCTCCGCGCCTCGGACCAGCTCATCCCAAGTTTGTTCGGCGTTCGCGCCTAAAGGGGTAACCGCTCCGACTCCTTGAACGAAAAAACCGGATTTAGGATCCGCAGATTTC
>Ga0209647_1000345_pt1 | contig 43799 bp, 44 predicted proteins | sample GraSoi_2013_60cm_FD_185827 | JGI IMG/M metagenome (GOLD analysis project Ga0209647, IMG submission 185827) | Grasslands soil microbial communities from the Angelo Coastal Reserve, California, USA - Sample 9_17_2013_60cm (SPAdes) (version 2) | ecosystem: Environmental > Terrestrial > Soil >...
GTTTTCAACGAACCGTTGAAGATCTTCAAGATCAGCCGGGTTCAAATAGCCTGGCAAAACGCCGAAGCCGACCTTGTTCATATCGGCGACTAGGTCGATGATCCTTTCGCGTGAGATTTCCGGGACATACGGCCTATTAGCAACGCTGCTCATGGGAGGCGGATCTGGGGACGGTGGTGTAGGTACATGCATGTCGTGACTCAACAGCCCATTATCGGCTGAACAGGTCGATGGTTTAGCCATAATCACCATAATTTCAATTAATCTTTTCGGAAACTCGGCAGATTAAATAGATCCAATGCGAAAACGAAGCCGCCGGCGAAACTCTCCCGCAGGCGACGACTTCGAAAACGCCATAAAAGCTGCCCCGGTAGGAGTCTCCCCGCTTTTACCGGGACTTTTTCGATGAAAGCGACCACCTCGCCCCGAGCGTTCCCGGGTCATCCTAGCGCGTCCGTAGCCCGAGTTCGTTGTGGAGGTGCGGACCTAGACACACTTTAGGAATTTGTTTTGTCTATACACTCAGGTCTTTTTTTAAAGCGGGAGTTCTTTGATCACCTCTAGCGCGAGCTTAAGGATCATGAGAACCGAGACACCGTCCTGAAGTAGTGAATGCCCTATATTCAACGTCCGCAAGCAATCTACGCGCCCTGACAAGGCACGTCAATGGCGTGCCACTCATTACCGAGAAGCTCGTCGGCTCTTCTGTTTTTTGAGGGCGAGCCTTGAATAATAAGTGCTGCCTCGGCGTCCAAATTCCGCAGATTCCCCCCAAGAATGAGGAAACAGACATTGTTACAGCGCTTGGTTGCCGGATTGGCGACAAACGAAGGCGTACAACCCAAGCGGACAGAAATTTGGCTAAGGCTCGAAACTTTATCTCCACGCGAAGTTGATGTGTTGTGCTACGTCTTAGGTGGTCAGATCAATAGACAGATCGCTGCAGAATTAAGTATTACCGAAAGAACGGTCAAAGTTCATCGTGGGCGTGCCATGGAAAAGCTAGGCGTGCAGTCAACTGCTCAATTATTCCCAATGGTGTTGCGTTACATAGCTTGCCCCGCTTTGCCGAAATTCAGACGCCGCCGCAAGAAGCCCCAAAAGCGACAGCCGGCGAGTCGTCAGGATTCCCGAAGGTCATGATAAGGCTCGACCGATCAAACGTGCTGTACGGCCAAATACGGAAGCCGTTTTTGAATAGTCCAGAGAGACAACTAAAAGGGGATATCGTCCCGTTCTGCATCGAGGTCTGGGCTAGGAGGTTGTCTACGTTGCGGCGGTGGCGGACGGTGTAGGACAAACTGGTCCTCGTTGTCTTGAAGCCATTGCCAACCTAGTTCTGTGGGTGAGTAGGATAAGTATGGGTTACCCCATTGTTCGTCTGGTGCAGATACGGTGTGCGTGATAAATTGCTTCGAGGAAAGCTTGTTAAGTCCAAGTGAGATGGCGAAATCTGTTAGACCATTCTTGTCAGCCTCCTTACGAATTATGTATTCCGGGGCTGCACGATCTACTCCAGACAAATTGCCCACAATTGCAGTTATAACAATGCGTTCATAGGCAGATAGGCCCACTTCTCGGATACCGTTTTCAATCTGTTCAATTGGGATAGAAACCGAAGGGTCTTCGTCCACTCGGTAAGCTTCAAAACCTGCTTTTGTGATGGCAGGTTTAAATGTTTCATAATGCTCCTCTATGGTTAGTTTGTCATTCAAAAGGGCGATTCACTCGCCCTGTTGTTAATGCGCAAAATGTAACCGACCCGACCAAGTCTCGTAAACCTTTGATATGGGTAGTTACGGAATTTCCGGGTACTTCCCGGCCCGACCGAAGACCGGTCGTTTCTTGCGGTCAGTGCATAGCGCTAGACGCGTGCCAAGTTTTTCGGAACCCTTCGAGAAAGTTTTACGCCGCCTTTGTGAACGGAACGATTTTCCGTGCCCCTTTGCGCTTTGGTGGGCGGATTGCCCAGAAATCGCTACTGCGCCTTAAATCTTGGCCGAAATACAGCCATCACGTTGTGGTAGTGCAGGGGCATCTCTCCACCAGGCGTGCTTACGATCAGGCGGCTTTTTATCCCGTCACCAGAAGTAACAATGCCGAACGCCGCTTGCTGCTGTTCGTTTTAATAGCCGACCATATCGCCAACTGAGAAGGTGTACGGTGGCGCTACAGTTGTGAAGTAATGACCCATCTCGAACTCCTCGCCAAGTTGGGGAACTGAGAACCCCATAGATCGGAGTTTTTCAAATGGGAAAAACTGCTGCCGATATGAGTGCTTCTCCGACAGGGCCGACAAGAGAGATTTTGTCTCGTCTAAGCTGCTATCGGCACCTAATACGGCTGCTGACGCCGCCAGCACAACGCTAAAGAATGCTCTCATTCGCGCTATCCTCGTATAGGGCGACGCTTTAGCCGCGTCAAGAACTCGACCAGCTTTACGCCGCCTTTGTGAACGGCTAGAAGCTCACCTTCTGCGCTGACTCCTGCGAATGATGGTCGAGTAGATGCGAATACGTTTTGAGCAACAACGCACCACCGTCCTGGTGCCCGAGCCACCGCGCAACGGTCGGTACCGGAACGCCCGATTCGATTGCTCTGGTTGCGAAAAGGTGCCGGAGTGAATGGTGCGTCATTCGTTGAACACCTGCTTTTGTACATGCCGATTCGAGGCTCTCTTCGCAGCTCTGATTGATAAGCACATAGCCGAACCGCTTCGGTGATGCTAACGCCCATCGCTTGCCATCCCGAATTTGCTTTAGCAGATCGGCCATTGCTGGTGTGATCGGGACGTGCCGACCGTGCCCTGACTTTCCAGGCTCGATCCAGATGCGGTTGTTCGCTTCGTCAATAACCTTCCACCTGACCCTGCTCGCCTCGCCCAGTCTGCAGCCACTGAACGCCATAAACTCGACCAGATCGCCGTTGCCCTTCGAGCTACTGGCTCCTTGCGCTACCCGCCTCGACATCCATTCGAGCGTTCCGGGTTTCGTGATGTTTCGTGAGGAGTTGCGAGAGTTTGGTTTTGGCGATAGATCGAACCTTGGTCTTTAGAGAGATCCATTTTGATGAACCTCGCAAATACAACCGAGCATAGAAAATCCCCAGCGCTTTCCGAACATAAAGAAACTGCGTTGCCGTGCGCTCATAGGTGGTTTTCACTTTTGAAACGGCATCACCGAGCGTAGCACCAGAGCAATATTTTTCGCGATTTTCCCTCGTAGAATGCGAGCATCAACAACTTGTTCCGAAGACAACAAAGCGCAGCCTGAATCCCCGGCCAAAAAGTCACCATCACCCGGATCAATCTGCCTGGCACTGATCGCGGTCTATCTGGTGTGGGGTTCTACCTATCTCGGAATCCGCTTTGCGATTGAGTCGATCCCGGGGTTTTTCATGGCCGGAAGTCGCTTCGTGAGTGCTGGGTTGATCATGATCGCGGTAGCATGGTTTCGCGGTGCCCGGTGGCCAGGTCTCGCGGTCTGGCGAGACGCATTGATTGTCGGTGGTTGTTTGATACTCGGCGGAAACGGAGCAGTAACGTTCGCGGAGCAATACGTACCCTCCGGCGAAACGGCTCTAATGGTCGGTTGCGTACCAATTTTGATGACGCTTTTTGCCTGGTTTGCCGGAATCACTCGCCGTCCTGGGGTATCGATTTTCTTCGCGATGGCACTTGGAATAGGCGGCGTCGGCGTACTGGCTCATGGCGGTGCAAGCACGAGCCGGGTGTCGGCGGGCCATCACCTGCTCGGAGTAGTCGCTATCCTGGCGGGTTGTATCATCTGGTCGTTTGGTTCCTTGTACGCTCGCCGGGCACAACGCGCGCAATCGGCCGTTCTAAATATTGGGCTACAGATGTTTGCCGGCGGTGTCCTTCTGTTCGTTGCTTCGGTGCTGGCGGGAGAGCCAGCTTCTCTGAACCTCGGGGCTATCACCCAGCGCTCTTTTGTAGCCTGGATCTACCTAGTTATGATTGGAGCAGTGATCGGTTATAGCGCTTACGCGTGGCTCGTCCAGGTAGCTTCGCCGTCGTTGGTCGGAACCTATGCATTCGTTAATCCGGCAGTTGCCGTCTTCCTTGGCTGGCTCCTCGGCGCTGAACCAATCAGCATGACAACGATCATCGGAGCCGGCGGAATCGTTGCCGCCGTGGCGATAATTGTTCTGTCCCGGCGACAGTGAAACGATAATGAACAACAGTGAACACCAACGAACGCCAGTGAACACCAGCGATGGACGAGCGCTTGCTTCGCTGTCGTTCGTTGGTGTTCACTGTTGTTCGCTGTTGTTCACTGCTCACCCGGAATAGACCAGGAATCCCTTCAGAGCATCTACCGCTCGCTCAAGTTGCGAATCGTGAGCGTGCAATACTTGCTCCTTTTCGGCGGCGCTGGAAAAAGCGCCTCGACGACGAATCAACAGTGCCCGCTCGTCTTCCCGGCTTAAGATGCTCATAATGTCCGGCTCGACTCCTTTCTCCTGAATTGTTTCATGAGCGGGCGTGTAGTAACGCGAAACGGTTAAACGCATGCCTGATCCATCCGGTAATGGAAACTGACCTTGCACCAGGCCTTTGCCAAAAGTGGTTTCGCCAACGATAATCGCCCGCCGCCAATCTTTCATCGCACCGGCAACAATCTCGGAAGCACTGGCACTCTCGCTGTTGACCAATACCACGAGCGGAAAATTATCTCGCTGTTTACTCCGAGGATCAGTGAAATATTCCTGATGGGTGCTCGGGTCGCGCCCTTCGGTATAGACCACCATTGTTCTCGGCGGAAGAAAAACCCCGCAGGTGTCGATCGCACTTTGGAGCAGACCTCCCGGGTTATAGCGGAGATCTAACACCAGACCGCGCATCCCTTCTTTGAGTAACTCATCTACTTTTTCCCCGAGTTCGGCCGCAGTGGGTTGATTGAATTCGGTGATGCGGAGATAACCGATTCTCGATCCCCCCGCGATCGAACTCTCCAGCAGATGGGCGTCACGCACCGTCGTTACTTTGTAGATCTCGCGCGTCACCGAAACGTCCCAATTCGCCTTCGTCGAAGGCCGAAAGACGTTCAGGTTCACCACTGTTCCCGGTCCCCCCCGTAAAAGAGGAGCGATGTCCTCGACTGTCTTTCGCTCCACCTTTACGCCGTTAATCGCCATAATTTGATCGCCCGCCATCAGACCGGCCTTAGAGGCCGGAGCATCTTCTACCGACGAGACAATGGTGATGAAGCCGTTGATCGCTGAGACGACGATCCCAATTCCGGTCACCTCTCCTTTGTTCTCTTCCTGTGAATCCTGGAAGTCGTTGGCGTCGAGATAGATGCTATGTGGATCCAATTTCGCGAGCATCTGTTTGATCGCAGCGTGAATCAAACCTTTAGTGTCGGTTTTCTCCGGGTCGACATAATCCTGGCGGATGAGCTGAAAAGCTCTGGTGAAAAGGCCGAGACGCGCCGCGAGCTCTTGACCGGTGTCATCCGCACGTCCGGAAGTAAGGACTTTTCCTCCAACCAAGAGGTCCAAGCCGACTAACAAAAAAAGAAAAATCAAGCCGAGTTTTCGCCTCATTCCAGGACGCGTCTTTGGCGATGGTAACTGCTGCAGCCAGCAACGCAAGTGCGGGTAGACCTTGACGGGGATGGAATGCGGAATGCGGATTGCGGAATGTAAGATGCGGCCTGGCCACCGCCTCACTTTTCTTAGAGAGCCGTACCCGAACTGTTACCTATGTCTTAAAACGTAAAGACTTGCTGATGTCCCGAGCACGCCTTTACAATTCCGCGATCCGCATTCCGCAATCCGCATTTCATCTGAGGCTATGATTTTTCTCTGGGCGAACAAGCGCGACTGGCGGCACCCGGGTCCGATCGTCAACGTTGGTCTGCGGAACGCCTATCATTTGGCCGCAGCCGGTTTCGAAACCCATCTCTGCCTCGGAGCTGGTCCAGACTCGGAGACAAACGAAGATCTGAAAACGTTCTATCGGCTCGCTCCAATTCCCTCGCTGCACATCCATCGTATCACTCGGAAAGGGTTGGTTGACCTTCGTCGTGGAAGACATCAGGCGACAACCAGTCGCCACATCTTTTCTCAGCTGTCGCATTTGGTGAAGCGTTTTCTCGCTGAGCAGCCCGGCCCAATCATCATTCTGACTCGCGAACCATCGCTCTTGCCACGCCTGGCCTGGCTTCGTCGTCGTTACGGCAATCGGGTCCGGGCGTTCTACGAAGCACACTATTATTACGCCGATCTTTCCTGGAAGAAAACGGAAGGTATCGGAATCAAGTCAGCCGACATTCGGCAAAGTTGGTTGGAGCGGCTCTTCCTTCCACGCATCGATGGCGTTATTGGCATTACCAACGAACAGAGCCAGCTGTACGCCCGCCAGTTTCCAAGCCTGGCTTGCACTTATCTTCCACTCGGCACGGAGATCAACGCCGACGAATCGAATATCGACTTCGAAAAGCGGCGAGCCCATCGCCAGCTGGTTTATGTCGGACGGCTCGCCCAAAGCAAAGGTTTACAGTCCCTCCTCCGGTCTACTTCCCTGTTAGCTGCCGCTAACGTCCGTTTAGCTTTCTGGGGCGGTAACGTAACCCAAGGACAAAAAGTTAAAACAATGGCTCGCGAATTCGGATCCGAGCATTGCGTCGAGACCGTCAGTTCGCGATCACCAGAAGCGCTGGCGGTAGCTCTGGCCACAGAAGCGAGTGCAGGATTGATCCCCCTGGAAGACAACTATTATAACCGCAATCTTACCTGTCCTGCCAAAGGACTCGATTATCTCGCCCATGGCTTACCGACTATCGCCAGTGATTTGCCTTCTACTCGCGGCCTTCTCGGCTCCACCGGTGCCGCTCGCTACGTTGTCGCGGGCGATCCCAACGGTTTTGCGCAGAAAGCGATCGCTTTGCTCGATGATGCCAACACCTATCGAATCGCCACCTTGGCGTCGCTTGTCCGCGCACGGGAAGTGAGCTGGAAGTCGCGGACGAGCAGGTTGGTGGAGTTTGTGAAGGGGACGCTTCGCTAGGGACGCAGGCACAGGAGGACGCAGCGCGGCAAGCCGCAAACCACAGAAGGCGATCGTATCGGCGTATGTGGTTTGCGGCTATGCCGCGCTGCGACCTCCTGTTTCAAAATCTGTCTTTGCGTCCTCCTGTGTGGGTACTAACCAACTTGACAACTATATCGTCCGATATATATCTTACGATATACATATGAGAACCGATTGGAATCAATATTCTGGCGGCGCCCATTTCACGCACACCTGCCATCCCGGTTGGCGCCATGTCGCCAAATGGCGAATGCGATATGCCAAACGGCGCTTCGCCCAGGCGTTCAGCGATTTTATGGAAAATTTCCGTGGTGAAATCAGAGATTTCATGGGACGCTCTCGTGAAGAGCACCGCGGTTGGGGGCCCTGGGAAGATTGGGGGCCGTTCTCGCAATTTGCCGGTGGACCTCGTGGCGGCCGATTTTTCGGGTTCGGCGAAGCGCGCCTGGCGATTCTCTCCTTGCTCAAAGAGGGGCCGAAACATGGTTATCAATTGATCAAGGAACTGGAACAGCGGTCAGGAGGTCTCTACCGCGCTAGTGCTGGAACCGTCTACCCTACTCTCCAACAACTGGAAGACGAAAAGCTACTCCGCTCAGCAGAACAGGATGGAAGAAAGCTTTACACCCTGACCGAAGAAGGTCTGCAGGAAATCGAAAGAGAGAAGGAAGCGATCGACCGCATCTGGCGAAGGGCAGAGCGCTGGGGTGATTGGGGTCGCTGGAGCGGGCCAGAGTCGTTCGCATTCTTCCGTCCGCTCGCTGCGATGGTCAAAGCCACCTTCCGTGCCGCCAAATGGGCAGCCGGCGACTCCCAGCGCGAGGAACGCCTGTTGAGCGTGCTGGAGAAGACTATCCAGCAACTCGATGACTTGCGAAAAGAGTAAGCGTGAAGGTAGCGCGAAACAGATCCGGCGAAAGCAGGATCTGTGAGCTTTAAGACGGGAGTATTGGAGGCGCGACCTCGATTTGGCAAAAACCTCGGCCTGCTTTTTGGGTTTGAGAGAACTCGCCTTCGAGCATTCTGGGTTAGAGCCGTCAACTCAACGGTCCAAAGCCCATCGCTGGCCGCAACCGGCGTCTTGCGTTTTGTTCGACGCTTGGTTTAAGCCATGCGTCCGTGCCATATCATACGATGGCGACTGGAGTTTTTGGTAGTGCCGGACCGGCGGCTCTGGTTGAGTTTTACCAACGAGTCACATTCTAAGGCCTAACGGGACAGTCGCCGCTGCCGAGAAGCGACACGCTGAAACGCGGAGGGTTGCCATCGCCCCTTGGCTATTGGCTATTGCCTATTGGCTATTGACGATGCCGTTTGCTTGGCTATCGGCTATCGGCTATTGGCTATTCACGATGCCCCACTCCGTCGAATCTCACTTACAGTTGCAGGTCACAGAATATGACGAGCTGATTCGAAGATTCATTCCTCGGTACGATGAGATGTTGGATGAAGCTGTCCATTTCATTCGCAACTCGGTTGTGGACACGGGCAAGCTTGTCGACCTCGGAATTGGAACCGGGTCGTTAACCGAACGGGTGATCAGAGCGACTCCGAAAGCGCAGATAATCGGCATCGATACCGATCCAAAAATGCTAGAGGAAGCGGCCCGACGGCTGTCATCAATCCAGGACCGGATCGAACTAAGATTGCAGGATTTTCTTTCCGAATTGCCACCGCGGCAAAATGCGTATTTTGCGGCTCTTGCTCTGCATCACGTTCCTAATCTATCCCTGAAGCAAAAGCTCTATCAAAAGATCTATGACGCGCTTCTTCCCGGTGGTCTCTTTCTCAATGCCGATGCTATGTTCGACGAATCGGATTCAAACCAGAAACGAAAGCGTTGGGTTGCCCATCTTGTTTCTGCCGGCTTCCCGGAAGCCGAGGCCCTTGATCATCTCGAAAGCTGGAGGACGGAAGATTACTATTTTGGGTTGGAGATCGAGCTGAGCCTGCTACGAAAAGCTGGATTTAGCGACTGTGACGTCGCCTGGCGTTACGGCCCGATGGCAGTTATGGTCGGAAAAAAGCCAAGTTAGAATATGTAAGTTGCCCGCAATCAGCGTGCTGCGGCTTTGTTCAACTCGCAATATCAATTCCATTTTCGCGGGAACTTAACTTTGATCGATTTGAACGCGGCAGCCATCATCAGGCTGAACCAAAATTGGCAAATAGTCGCCTGCACGGAGCCAGTTCGCGAAGCAGTCAAACATGTCGCTAGAACTTTGCGGATGCCGATGATTTGTCTCCCGCTGCCACCCGCGCGGCTGGGAACAATGAAAGGGTTTGAATCGGATCTGGTCGAACTGCGGAATCAAAATGCTTTGATAGCCGATTCCCTAGTCTGTTTTCCGGCCGGTCACGTCGCCGGCGTTCCGTTGGCCAAGGAACTAGTTCATCGCTCGGACGTGGTCGATGTGCTGGCAGGTCTACCCCCAGTTGATCAATGGCGGAATGCGGATCGCGGATCGCGAAATGTAAAACCGGCGAATTTCGAGGCTACATTCCGAAATTCGCAATCTGCATTTCTCTTTGTAAATTAGGCAATGCCAAGTCATACCTATCGCCTAACCACACGGTGGACCGGCAACCTGGGTTCCGGCACTTCCGGCTACAAGGCCTACGGGCGCGATCACGAAATCAATATCGCCGGCAAACCGGCTCTTCTTGCTTCCTCCGATCCGCACTATCGCGGCGACCCGAGCCGGCACAATCCGGAAGATCTACTGTTAGCAGCAATCTCCGGCTGTCACCTGCTTTGGTATCTTCACTTTTGTTCCGATAGCCAGATCATCGTAGTAAGTTATCAGGATGAGGCCGAAGCGACTATGGAAGTAGCGGCTGACGGTAACGGTCGATTCACCAAGGCCGTTCTTCGCCCGCAGGTAATGATTACTGCAACCGAAAAGATTCCGTTAGCCGAGCACCTTCACGAAAAGGCACATAAGTTCTGTTTCATCGCCAATTCAGTGAACTTTCCGATCACGGTTGAACCGCGCGTTGAGATTAGGCATGGGTAGCCTGATGCTCCAGCCTCAGGGAACTTACCGGTGATTGGTGATAGGATTGCCACCGGCAACGCTGTCGCGTAGCGACTGCTGGCTCGAGGGATCAGGCTACATCGTCGCAACCGGTTGCGCGACCGGCTTCGCCGTGTCATGGGCGGCCGCCAACAGAACAGTAAACTCCGATCCTTTGCCGGTTTCACTCCGGACCGTGATCATGCCCGCGTGCGCTTCGACAACAGCTTTCACTAAGCTCAATCCGAGGCCGAGACCGCGTTGTGATCTGCTTTTATCACCGCGATAGAGTCGGTCCCAAATTCGGCTTTGTTCGGCCAGCGGGATGCCAATCCCATTGTCTCGAATCGTGACGCGAACACCCTCGGCAACGCGGTTACAGCCAATCTCGACCGTCCCGCCCGGCTCGGTGTATTTGACCGCATTATCGATCAAATTCGCGAAAGCCTGGCGCATTCGGCTCGGATCGATATCGGCCCAGCATGCTTCGCTAAAGTCTGTCTTGATCTCGATTTCTCGTTCCTCCGCTATGACTCGATAGATCTCCAAGACTTCTTCCAATAGCTCCGAAAGTGAACAATGCGTGCGACGCAATCGCATCATGCCGTTCTCTGCCTCGGTAACATCCATCAGTGTGTTGAGCATCGTCAGCACGCGATCGGATTCCTCGACGGAGTCTGCCAACGCTTCTCTGGCCGCTTCCGAAGTATCCGCTTGCAACGCCAGCTCGGCCGTACCGCGAAGCCGCGATAACGGAGACCGCAAATCGTGGGCAACATTATCGAGTGCCTCTCGCATTCCGCGGATCAATGTCTGATTCTTGTCCAACACCTGGTTAAATTGACGTGCCAACTCAGCCAGCTCGCTTTGAGCCTGACTTACCGGAACGCGCTCACCCAGATTCCCCGTGCTGATGATCGAGCGCGCGGTCTTCAGCATTTGTCGAACCGGAGCAGTTGCGCGATAGGCAAAGACCGCCCCTCCGGCGATCGCCAGGATCAATGTCGGCACGATCACGACCAGAAAGGAGGTTAGGAATGGCCCGAGCAAAGTTTCTGGTCGATTGGTACTTCGCCCGACTCGTAACGTCGCGCCATCGGAGAGCTGGGTGGACTCGATGATGAAATCACTGCGTTTATCTTTGGGAATACGAAGCCAGGCCGAGTTCGAACTGCCAGTGCCCCCAAACATCGAGCTCAAATTGCTGAAGTCGACCCAATCCGCCGGTGCAACTAATAACGCGACATTGCCCAGAGGATCGGTTACTTCGACAAAGAACGGGCCTTCGTTTTCTGTGAACTGGCGCTGATTTACCGTGTCCTTAAGCGCGCGCAAACCTCGGCTTTCGTAGACGGCGGCGCATTCTTTCAATCGCTCCTGAATGATTTCCTGTCCACTTCGCTCGAAAAAGGAAATCAAGAGAAAGTAGAGTAACCCGAAGAGAACGATTGCGCTAACCGTGAAGGTCGCAGCGTACCAAAGGCTCAGTCGGAAAGTGAAGCTGTGCCAAAGCCGCTCAATCCGCTTTAATGACATATCCCACTCCTCGAATGGTGTGGATGAGCTTGACCGAGAAGCCTTTGTCTACCTTAGCTCGAAGCCGATGAATGAGGACATCGACAACGTTGGTCTGCGGATCGAAATGAAAATCCCAAATATGTTCCAAAATCATCGTCTTGGTCACGGGACGTCCAACGTGGCGGAGCAGGAACTCCAGCAACGAAAACTCCCGGGGATGTAATTCGATCGCTTCTCCCCCGCGAGTGACTTCTCTCGTCACCAGGTTCATCGAAAGATCGGATACGCTCAAATGAGTCGGTTCCTGCGAATGGCTAGCTCGGCGAATCAACGCTTGAACCCGCGCGAGTAATTCCGAAAACGCAAAGGGCTTGGTCACATAATCGTCTCCGCCGGTTTGCAGACCGATTACCCGGTCATCAACGTTCGCGCGCGCGCTCAAAATCAGTACCGGTGTTTGCACTCTTTGCTGGCGTAATCGGCGAAGCAAGGAAAGCCCATCCAGTTTGGGCAACATCAGATCGAGGATTGCCACATCGTAGGCAATCGTGCTCGCCAGGTCGAGGCCCCGTTCCCCGTCATTGGCGCAATCTACCGCGAAGCCGTTTTGCTTTAATCCCTTACTAACAAAAGAGGCGATCTTTTCGTCATCCTCAACCACGAGCGCTCGCATAGACTGAGCTTCAACATGGCAGAGATTTTCCGACTCAGAAAGAGAGATTGTCGTTGGGGCAGATGACTCAGAGTAGTTTCCGGACATACGGCCTGAAAAAAGAGGGTGTTCTCGATTTGGCCGACTCCCTTTGGTGTGACCAACCCGCGCCCGCCTAAGGCGGACGCGGGCGGCCTGTCAGCAAACCAACCCGATTGCTGTCTTACTCGGAACCTTCGTTCACGGCTACATACCTACTTCCACCGTTCCGGTAGATCTTGACTAGGGTTGCACCGTTCGGCTTGCCCGATGTTGCCTCGACGGCTTCCTGTGCGCTCTTGATCGAGCGATGATCAATTTCAGTGATTATATCACCCACCTTCAGTCCTGCCTCGGCCGAAGCGGAAGACGGATCAACCTCCTCGATCACGGCACCCTGAACTGTGTTCGCAACCTTCAATTGCGTCCGCAACTCTTGGTTCAGGTCTCCGACCGTAACTCCATTGAGCGAACCTTGATCCGAGCTTTTGGGGGCGTCGTTCTGAGCGACAGTTGCACCTGACCGCTCCTTTACGACGACACTCACGGTCTTCGTTTCGCCGTTCCGATCGATTTGCAATGGAACATTGGCTCCCGGACTTGTCTCCGCGACTCTCAACTTAAGCTGCATCGAGTTATCCACCGGCTTGTTGTCGTATTGCAACACAACGTCTCCACTCTTCAATCCCGCGGCCTCAGCAGGGCCATTCGGGCTGACTTCGGAGACGAGTGCGCCTACCGATCGGTTGGTCTTGAACGCCTTGGCCAAATCCGGTGTGACATCCTGAATGACCACTCCAATAAATCCGCGAGAGACCTTGCCATTCTTCACCAGGCTGTCCACGACCCAGCGGCAGAGATTCGAAGGAACGGCAAACCCGATCCCTTGGTTGCCACCGGTCCGCGATAGAATCGAGGTATTGATTCCAACCAAACGACCTTGGGTATCTACCAACGCACCACCAGAGTTGCCAGGATTAATGGCGGCATCCGTTTGGATGAAGTCCTCATCCTGATCGCCTCCGCTAATGTTCGTGCGATCCTTCGCGCTGACGATTCCCTCGGTCACGGTCTGACCAATACCAAACGGGTTCCCGATCGCCAGCACCACGTCGCCGACTTCCACTGCATCACTGTCCGCCATGGTTACTGCCGGCAGATTATTGGCTTCAATCTTCAGCAGCGCGACATCGGTTTGCGGATCCGTACCGATCAGTTTCGCGGTGAAACTGCGGCCGTCATTTAGCGCCACCTGAATTTCTTTGGCATTTTCAATAACGTGATTATTCGTCAAAATGTAGCCGTTTTGCGACATCACCACACCTGAACCCAGCGCATGTTGGTTGGGGTTTTGCTGTTGTTGGTCGAAATCCGGAAACATCGGTCCGAAGAACTTCCGGAACTGTTCCATGTCCGCTCCCGACATCTGCTGATGTTGGCCTCCAGTCGTGACAAAAACTTTCACGACGCTTGGGGTAACCGACTTGACGATCGGAGCGAAGGAATTCCCGAGTTTTACGTCTCGGTTGAGCGGCGAATTGTCAACCTGCAACTGGAGATTGGCTTTCGCCCCGTTCTCATTCGGACCGGAAGCACTGAAGGCGAGCGTACCGCCAGCCAGGAACGCGGCCGCGGTCAACGCCGCCAAAGGCGGGAGTATAGCTTTCTTAGGATTCATAAATGGATTGTTCAACTATTGGCCAAACTATGCGCGAGCGCATCTAACAAGATCCTTGCTCGAACATTACAAAGGTGAAAGGAAACCCCGCGTGCAAGGTTCGCTAGGTATGCGCTCCCCCTCACAATTCCCGATGCATCACGTACACATCGACATGGCCAAGTTTGGAGTGACGAAAACCTCTCGGAATCGTACCGATGATCGCGAACCCAAGCTTCTTCCATAGGGCCACCGCACCCGTATTGGTCGAAACCACAAAATTGAATTGCATCGCCTGATATCCCTGTTCCTTCGCCCAAGCGAGAGCATATATACCCATCGCTCGGCCGATCCCGGCGCCATGTATCTCGGGGTCGACCATGAACCCGGCGTTTGCGACGTGCGATCCGAGACCGGGCTGATTTGGCTTAACATAAAAGGTACCGACCACCCTCCCCTTTCCCTCCGCCACAAAAACCTCAGCACCTGGACTGAACCAAATTCGGCGCGCGTTCTCCTTGTCTAGATCCGGGGAGAAGGCGTAAGTGTCACCGCCTCGTACTACCGACCGAAAGATCTTCCAGGTCGCTGGCCAATCGCTCGAGCTGGCGGGCCGGATCTTCCATTCGAACAAAGCGGACTCTCCTGATTCGCGTTTATTAGCTTCCATTCGCGATTCAGCCTCGGCTATCAGCTATCGGCTATTGGTCAATTCGTTAGAGGAAAGCGTTCCGGCCTGTTCTTCACGGTAGGAATGCCCTCCGGCGCGTCCCTGCTGCGAAGAACAGACCGGAACGCTTTCCTCTAACGAACCAGCCTTGTCTCACCCTCCTCAAAAACCTTTAAAACCTCTTGCGGACTTGACGCCGAATCTAACGCCGCACGCAGTTGATCGTCGCGAAATACCCGCATCAACGCACCAACCAGGCGGAGATATTCCGCGTCCATGGTCTCGGGAATTCCGATCACCACCACGTAACGAATTTCATGTAAAGGAGTCTTCAGGGGAGCCTTTAATCGGCCAAAAGCCATCGCCATTGCCGTTACCGAGTCAGTCCGGTTGTGGGGGATCGTAAGTCCCAACTCGCAATTGGTCTGTGCACTCCGGTCAGATTCGGAAAGCGTTTTGTAGAAAAGCGGCCAATCGGCTATCCGACTGTCGCCACGAAGCGTCTTGGCCACCGCGTGCACAGCTTCTTCCCGGGTTTTCGCGTCCAACCCTAGAACAATATGCTCCGCCAGAAGGATTTCCTTGATTCGAATCATATCGCGCTCCCACTCCACCGCAGTTTGGATCGTAACACATCGGCGAAGCTGAGATGTTTAGGAAAAACCAGTGGTAGTGGAATATTCGCTTTCCGTACTATGACACAGTCACCGGGATGAAACTGTGTCGCTTCCTGGCCATCTACACTGAGGAATAGCGGTTGATCTCCGCGACTTGGTTTCAGGTGAATCACAGAACTGTCCGCGACAATTACCGAGCGATTGGTCAGGACATGGGGACAGATCGGTGTCACCACAAAAACTCCCGAATTCGGAGCTACGATTGGGCCCCCGGCTGACAATGAGTATGCGGTCGACCCCGTAGCCGTTGCGACGATTAGTCCGTCCGCGTTATATTCGGTCAGGAAACTTTCATCGATGGTCACGGCGATTTGCACCAATCGCGATCGTTCGCCTCGACTAACCACAATGTCATTTAGCCCGAGCGCCGTGATTACCGGCTGGCGGTCACGCTCAATCGTGGTCTGAAGTAACGCGCGCTCTTCGATTCGGTAGTTCCCTGCGGCCAACGAGTTCGCCACTTCAGAAAAACCGGGACCGCCAAAGGCGGTCAAGAACCCCAATGACCCGAAATTGATCCCCACGATCGGTTTAGACCCTCCGTGGAGATCCCGGACCAGGCGAAGCAACGTTCCGTCTCCGCCTAACGCTACGAAAAGATCAACTTGTTTACGAAGCCACTCAAGCGGCTGCCCTTTTTCGCGCACGAGTTCTGCCGTGTTCGCCTCGAGCAAGAAATTGATTCCCTCCTGAGCGAGCGCCTGGCACAGCTCTCTTAATGATTCCGCGGCGCCTGGCTTTCGCCAATGCGCATAAATTCCTAGCGTTAGCGAAGCCATGCTAAAAACTCTTGGTTACCCTTGGTCCCGAGTATCGGTGACTCGATCAGGCCAAGCCATTGTCGGCCAAGTTGTCCAGTCACGAAACTCTGAATTTTTTTCACTGCGGCTGCCCGGTTGGTCGCGTCACGGACGACTCCTCCCTTGTCAACCCGTTTTGCGTCCAGCTCAAACTGCGGCTTGATCAATAGCACGATTTCTCCGGTTTGCTCCAAACATTCAAAAATGGGCCTGAGCACTAGAGTCAGCGAGATAAATGAAACATCGGCTACCGCCAAGCTAAAGTTTGCACCAAATTGCTCGGCTGAGAGGAAGCGGGCGTTGATTCCTTCAAAAACTTTCACCCGTGAATCGGAGCGAATTTTCCATGCGAGCTGGTTGCGGCCGACATCGACTGCCACCACTTCGCTCGCGCCCCGTTGAAGCAGACAATCAGTAAAACCGCCCGTGGAAGCCCCTACATCAAGGCAGCGCCGGCCTGCCGGATCAATACCAAACCGGTCCAGGGCGGCCTCCATCTTATAACCACCGCGGCTGACGTATCGTTGCGAAGCGGTAACTCGAATCGAAGCGTCGGGTAGAACCAGAGTGCCGGGTTTATCAAAAACCCGTTCCTGTACCAATATTTCGCCGGCCAGGATCGCTCGCTGGGCTCGTTGACGCGAGTCGAAGTATCCGGAATCAACCAACAACTTGTCTAATCGGATGCGCTTATTCGAGGCCATTTTTGCGACTCCAACAAGAATTACTCAGCAACTTTACGCTTGATTAAAGATTTAATCCGCCAAATCTATTCGGTCCCGTTCGGTTTTACGTTTTATGGCGTCAGAAGATTTGAAGGAGCAAATTAAAGATATGCTGATCACCAATTTGATGCTTCGCACTCCCAAAGAAGAGATCAGCAATGATCTGCCGCTCTTCGGTCCGGACGGTCTAGGGCTTGATTCGATCGATGCTTTGCAGCTCGTCGTCAGCATGGAAAAAACATTCGGAGTCGGAGTGCCTAGTTCCGACGTAGCCCGCGTCGCGCTGGCTTCTGTGAATACCATTCACGATTACATCGTCGAACAAACCGGACGCTAGAAATAACGCCGGTATCGGCGTTATTTCATCTCCCCCGCCAGCTCCGCGCCATTGATCGCGTCAATCAACTGACGCATTCTCCCGAAGTTTCTTCGGTGGGGTCCGCAAATTAGCCGGGGAAGCCGGCTTAGCTCGGGTTCGTCGCGCTCCTGTCGAAGCGGCTTTCCCGCGTGGAGCGGCTGCCTATTTAGAAGATCCGCAAAATCGTGATTCAACTCTTCGATCGCTTGAGCGCTGATCGATCGCTCCAGACGAATCACCATTTCTGATCCAACCCAGCGATACGAATGGAAGTTCTTGTAGAACTGCAGGATCTCCGCGACAGCTTCGTCCAAGTTATCTGTTGCTCGGAAGAGATGAAAATCGTCCGGCGACACCAACCCTTGCCCGAGCAAATGGCGATGCAGGAACTCCGTCCAGGTTTTCCAATATGCGCCGGCCGGTTTATCCACCAACACGATCGGAATGATTCGGGCTTTGCCGGTCTGCATGAGAGTGAGGCACTCAAATCCCTCGTCCATCGTACCAAACCCGCCCGGAAAGAGCGCAACCGCGTGGGTTTCTTTCAGAAAATTGAGTTTACGAGTAAAGAAATAGTTGAAGAGGACCAGCTTAGGGTCTCCATCGATGATCTCGTTGGCTCGTTGCTCGAACGGCAGCCGGATGTTCAGTCCGAAGCTGTGCTCACGGCCGGCGCCTCGCTGGGCCGCACCCATGATTCCGTCTCCGCCCCCGGTGATGATCATGTACCCGAGATCGCGCATGCGCGCCGAGAACGCCTCGGCCGCTTGAAATTCCGGCGATGCCGCTCCGGTTCGAGCTGAGCCAAACACCGCGACCTTTCGAATCCCCTGGTAAGGGGCAAAGACCTTCGCCGCCTGTCTTAGTTCCTTGAGAGAGCGATTAATCAATTTGAGATCCGCGACCGGAACGGCGTCGCTGCCCATACGCAGCGCCGTCACAATCATCTCAGCAATGAGATCTTGGTTTTCCCGAACACCCCACTCGCTCACCAACTCGCGAATCCGCCGATCAAATTCCTCGTTTCCCGACGAAGCAAATGAAGCGCGCAGTGCGTTAGTACCGCCCGCCGTAAAATCTTGCACGCTAGAGTTCTAGAACGAGAAACCGTCGGATGCATGCGAAATTTTGCAGACACCGACTTCTTAGCAATGCCCGCTCAACTTCGGCTATGGGCTATTGGCTATCGGCTATTTTCCCAGCACGGTAGTCAGAAGTCCGTAAACTCCCACGCTCAAGGCTGCCAACGAATCTCCTGCAATCAACCCACCACCCACCAGCGACATCGTGCTCATGTCGGGCGGTAAGGAGGGCGCACCTTCCAGGGCGGATTTTGCCGCTGACCTTGTCTTCACTGCGTTGTATAGGGCCGACATCAAACCGCCGGCGGTCCACCAAAGCACAGTCGGCAATTCCACAAATCCGCCAAAAGAAGACGCATACGGGCTCGAGAGCACCACAGCATCGAGGAGAAAATCGGTGGTCCGACCGGTGCGCGAACTGCTAGCAAACTGTTGATAACCTGGCCGGCTCTTGATCAGTTTGCGGAGAACTTCAATGATCAAGCCCAGGACAATGCCGACTTGCAATGCCTTCAACACATGCGGTTGCGAAGTCGTGATACCCTTGAGCGCGCCGACGAATTTGTAAGTCATGGCCGACTGCCATTTTTGGGCGCCTTCCAGATGTGGATGCGTGAACTGATCCTGGGTCAGTATGGGATAGGCGCTCATGAACAGCTTCGCCAGCACGACGGCAAGCACCGCGCCCATGATAATGCCAATGACCTGGTAGCGGAATTGCACGACGCGGTTGGTACTCAAGCGCCAACCGGTCGAACGATCCTGCTGCATGTCACCGCCCGAGCTGCAGGCGATCAGCAGGATGGCAGCGCATAAAAGACCGACACCAGGGTCCCGCAGGCCCATTGCAGCCAGAATGAAAACGGTCAACACAAATGCGCTGGAAATCGGGTTCCAATCGGAGATACCCAATGAAATGCCATTGACCAGGACAAAGAGAAAACAGAGGCAGACGGCAACGGTTAGGAAGAACCACGGCTGGTGGAGGAACTGACTGCCGACCCATACGATACCAACACCCCAAAACAAGACCCAGATCAAAAGCCCAACCAGATTAACCCGCTTCCAGTCCGCGGGTTCAGAGGGGGCGGAGTCTTTTTCCTTAAACCTCCGGACGGCTTGAACCAGGATAAGGCAGATATCGACCATGGCCGCACCGAGAATTGTACCAAGCGAGATAATGAAGCCGATTTTGCGGAACGGGTCGTCTGGCCCAAGCCATCCGATACTAACGAGATAAGGTGTTAGCCATTTCCCAATGAGGGCCACCACCAATGCGGGAATCGCAATGCGAGAGCCGACAATCATGCCGGCACCGAAAGTCGACGCGGAAATGCCTGCTTTTCCCAGTGTTTCCAGCGTCGCGCTGGAAAGACCAAAACGGGCAAACCAAGGAATGTTTAGCGAGAACAGTCCAACGAGATACCCGGTTCCCATCCCTCCCCCCAGCTTGGCGACAGAGCGCTTGAGCAGGTCCTTGTCCGTGAGCGCCCGCAAGATGTTCGCCACTGCGAAGCCCGACGGAAAGGGCAACTGCATGCGATCGACGAGGATCGGCGTATAAAACATGCCGATACCGACTCCGAACATGCCAATGCAGGTAAAGTACAGAACCAGTTGCCAGGCCGGTGGTTCGGGCAGACCAAGCCAAATCATCGCCTGAATCAATACACCTAGCCCGCACATACCGGCGACCGAAGCAGCCATCGTCTGCATGTAGTTGGCGCCATGCTTGCCTTCCGGCCCGTACGGCAGCGTTACGACACTTCCGAGAATGCCGGCCAACACCTGCCCGCCAATAAAAAAGCCGATCGAAAAATTCATGAAAGCCGCAGAAATCCCTCCAAGCGGACCAAGGATCAAAATCGCTACTGCGGTTAGAAGCAGGTGATATCCCGGCGATCCTATCCGGGGCAGAAAGCGATTGGATCGAACCGAAGTTGTCTGAGCCTTATCGCTGGGGGAAGCCGTTACGCGGTTGGTCATATTGAAAATGGGGGGACTTACCAAAGATCAGGTCGAGTGCAACTATTTGAGGAAGAAAAGATTGGAACGGCAATAGCAAATCGCAGATAGAAATTCGGAAGTAATCCAGCGCTCGGAGGGTGCGTCGCTTGCGACGCCCGGAAGCGACTCAGTGTGCGTCCGAGGAATCGAGCCCATGATGGATTGGCTCCCTATAGCAAGTTGTTCATCGCCGAGTTGTTTCCGGGCGTCGCAAGCGACGCACCCTCCGAGCGGCCGCCGGCCCGCTATTGAATCTCCTATTTCCCATTTGTCATCGGCACGAAGTGGCGCTATGGCTTTCGGTTCTGCATGATTATCATCCTCCGACCAAACACACCCAGCGACCAAGTTGAGATCGTAATGCAGGAAGTCGCGAAGCTGGGATACACACCGCACCCGATTCGCGGGGAACTTCAGACGGTGGTCGCTGCTATCGGAGATGAACGTACCCATCATACCCTCGAATCTCTCACCGCTTTGCCGCAAGTGGAGCGCGTGCTTCCGGTACAAAAGCGCTATAAGCTGGTCAGTCGCGAGTCCCGTGGCTCACAAACGATGGTCAACGTGGATGGAATCGAGATTGGCGGCGACAATTTTGTTGTTATGGCCGGTCCCTGTAGCGTCGAATCGGAAGAACAGCTGCTCTCGACCGCTCATGCGGTCAAGGCGCGAGGCGCAACCATCCTCCGTGGCGGGGCCTACAAACCGCGGACCTCTCCCTACGAGTTTCAAGGTCTGGGCAAAGAAGGTCTGCGTCTGCTGGAACTCGCCAAAAGAGCAACCGGCTTGAAAATCATCACCGAAGTCTTGAGTGAACGCGACGTCAGCATCGTTGGCGAAAGTGCGGACATTCTTCAAATTGGAGCCCGCAACGCCCAGAACTTTCAGTTGTTAATTGAGTGCGCTCGATCGAAGAAACCGATCCTTTTGAAACGAGGCATGAGTCAACGGATCGAGGAATGGCTCCTGGCCGCCGAATATTTGCTGACTCAAGGCAATCCGAATGTAATGCTTTGTGAGCGCGGGATTCGGACATTCGAAACCTACACTCGCAACACGCTCGATCTGTCCGCGGTCGCTGTTGCCAAGCAAGAATCGCATTTGCCCGTGATTGTCGATCCGAGCCAAGGCTGTGGCCGCGCTGATCTGGTCAAGGCGCTTTGTCGCGGAGCTGCCGCTGTCGGTGCCGATGGCCTCTTGATCGAAGTCCACCCAAACCCAGCCGAAGCCTTGAGTGACGGGCAACAACAAATCGGCTTTGACCTTTTTGGCGAACTGGTCACAGAACTAAAACCTTTCCTAACGGCCGCAAACCGCCGACTGGTATAGCCTGGTCCCGCCGTCGCTTCGCCAGAGCGCGGCTTTATCGCTTGGCGGGCGCGTGGCCTCCCGGCTCAGGAACCCAAGGTGGCAGCGATCGTGTTTCCTTCTAAGCTTTTGGCAATGGTTTCTTTGCTCGCTACAATCCGCCGATGCTTGAGTTCGGCCAACTTCTTGCCATCGCGCTCTCCGGCCAGGATCGCTTCGATAATGGCTAGGCCGGTCTCTCCGGTGATATCGCTGATGACATTAGCCAATTGCACGTTCGTCTCGAAGTTGAAGGCATCGCCGAAGAAGAATTGAGCGAATAGTACAGCATAAAGCTCGCGTTCATGGATCGCCCGGCCTGCGTTGCCCAGCTTTCAAAAATTACTGGTGGTACGCAGATGCGTTCGGAAAAGGATTATAGAGGCCACGGCTATTCCGTTCCGGGGCGTACACAAATCCGTAGAGATCTTTCTTGATATCGACCGGCTCGAGAAGCAGGTGTTGGTTGCGAACCTTCTTGGTGTATTCGATCAAAACTCGTGCGGTCCCATCGATGCCCCACATCCTAAATCCCGTCCCAAGAAATCCGCCGTTAGGGTAAAGTTCTTCCAGCCCCGCCATCGCATGGAAACAATTGATCGCGACTCGATCCTTGCGAGCAAGGCGGTCATCGGCCCGATAACGGATCGTTCCTCCGTCCAGCAACTCCTTCCGTTTCACGGCAAGATCAAACGCCTCTTTCTTGATCTCGTAGGGCCCCCACATACCCACGGCATTTTTGACATTCACAGCAAGCTTCAGCGTCTCATCCAGCCTGAAGTTTCTCCCTGCGGAGATAGGACATTTGTTCCATTTCGGAACAACGCGGCTGCCGACGCCATCGAAAACGCACAGATGCGGATTAGTATCGAAATCGTGAGGCAGCCAACTGATCGTAAATGCTTCAAAATTCCGGTTCTTGTACCTCCCTCGTCTGAATCCCGATCTGAGGCTGGGCTGCTTGCCGTCGGCTAGCACCCGTATGACCGAGATGAACGAGTGCGAAAATTTCGGATTATTCCAATAGTTTTGGTAGGCGAAAGGAATAGTAAAATAGCGGTCGTGTCTATTTACGCCTTCTCCCAAGCGCGCTGCAACCTTGGCCTTGATGCGGTTAACGATCTGCTCGTATAACGGCGCATCATAGTTCGTGAACTCGACATCAGCTTTTAGCAATCCTGCCTGAACGGGAACGCACGGGCTGAAAAGCAAAGCACAGGTTGCGACCCAAATAGCAAGAAGTTTGACGCGTCGGCTGATTTTCCACTGCGCTCCGCGGCCGCTGGGCAGCAGCCACTTGCCTTGCTTATTCACCAACCCATTGGTAAGCCGGGCGTGGCTAGCCGCGCCTCCGTCGGTGTCATTAATGCGATTCATTGCCGCTAAGTTCCGAGCAGGCTATCGCCGCCGCGCTTGGTCTCGCTATTGCACCTTAGTCCCACGTGATTTGTCCAGCTCAGTTTCCAGGAAAAGCACCACTTCATAACTTTCCCTATTTTGCTTTTTCATAAACTCGCAGCTGTGTCTTAGCACGCGGACTTTTGGCCGCGCCAGCTTAGAGTTAGTTTTTTTGGCGGATGACCACAGATTGGCTATCCTGTCTGAGTGGGTCAGAGCTTACAACATTTTCTTGAGATGTATGATCGTCCCACATATTGGCTTCCAGCAGCTTGACGAAGCGTCGAACCGCCCTGGTCACAGCCTCATATGTACGCCGCCGGGCAATTCGCCCCGCTCTCGCAAGGTCTTGTCCGATAATTCCGCTAAGGTAGAACTCTGAAGAACTGATGTTTCCGTCCTTCTACGGCGAATGAATCTGTCGGGTCAAGCATCAGTTTTGTGCGAAAGGTTTTGAGAGAGGTTGAAGAGGAAGAAGTACCACCCGACGAGACCTTGTTTTGCCTCTGTCAGCGCAACCGATGCGTGCACACCCTTGGACGCTAAGTCGTTCAAACGCTCAAGAAACTTGCCGAGAGCCTCGAGCTCGGCCTTCAACAGCTGCTTGGATGTCGAGTTCTTTAAGCGCTCTGCGAGAAACTCCTGTAAACGGTTAAGATATTTGTCTTCTCCGAGGTCGCGTTCTTTACCATCGGCACAAGTTACCTTTTCGATGAGGATTATTCTTGCATCCTGAGCTGTTTAATGAGCCGGAAGAGAAAGGGCTCGGGATACCTAAGAGCCGGAGTGCGTCAATCGCTCTCGACTACGACATTAAATAGTTAGCTGTCCGTTACGCCCGGAAAAAGCCCTTCTGCCGAGTCTCTTAGACGTGAAGTTTTTTTGGAGCAATTATAGGAAGTTAACAACTATTGTTAGCAATGCTTCTCGCTTAAGCAAGCGTGCACGTCGATGGCTGCGGATGATTCGAGGCAAACGAGCCGGCCCTGGCGATTGCTTCTTCTTTCGCTCGCCTTGCGTCTTGCTAAGCTTCACTGTCCCATCTTCAGCACCGGCGAAAACCGCTGGCCTCCCGTCTATGTGGCATGCGTTTTAAAGTCTCGCCTCTTTTTATCGCGCGCATCCGATTTCGCCTGCATCTCCCCGATGCGGCCGTCAAGTGCCTTCTTCAATGCGTCGAAGTCGCTGAAGATGTTGGATTCGGGAACGACCGCTGGGATCACCTGCAGCTTTTCGAGAAGATCGAGGTGGGCCACGGAAATGCCCACCACCAGCACGCGCACGCCGGCCGCATTCAGTCTCGTCAGCGCATCTTTCAGTGCATAGACCCCTGTCTGGTCCATGTAGGAGATGCGGTCCATGCGGAGAACCAGGAGCCTGCTCTGGGCTGCTGCCTGACGGGCGATGTCGAGAAACTGGCTGGCGAAACCGAAGAAGAGCGGCCCATCGACGTGCTTGATGAAGAGCTTGTTGCGGATCGTCTCCGGGATGGTCACTTCATCCGCCCAAGGTTCATCGGCGACCGGCGTGAGCGTCGTCTGCCGTTCCGTGATGTCGCTTACCTTCTTCATGAAGACGAACGATGCCACGATGAGGCCGGCAGCCACCGCGATGATCAGATTGGTGAACACGGTCAGCACGAGGACGAAGAGCATCAGGAACGCATCCGACCGAGGCACCTTAAGGAGATGGCTAATGCCGCGGTAGTCGATGATGCCAATCCCGACGGCAACGAGCAGACCTGCAAGGATGCGTGGGGAACATGCTGGACGAGGCCCGACAGGCCGAGCAGCACGGCGGCGAGAAACAGGCCATGGATCACACCCGATAAGCGGCTTCGCCCGCCGGCCTCGACGTTGACGACGGTGCGCATGGTGGCGCCGGCGCCGGGAATGCCGCCGATCAGACCGGCGGCGATGTTTCCCAGGCCCTGCCCGACGAGTTCGCGATTGCTGTCGTGCTGCGTGCGCGTCAGGTTGTCGGCGACGAGCGACGTCAGCAGCGAGTCGATTGCCCCAAGGAACGCGACCTGGATCGCGGCGGCCATCAGCAACGGCAGCCGCTGAAAGTCGAGCAACGGCATCACCAGGCTCGGCAGCCCTGACGGTATCTTGCCGATCACCGAAACTTCAAGCGCCAGCAACACCGCCAGGGCAACGAGCGAGGCTGGAACCGCTTTCGTGAATCGCGGCAATATGAAAACCGTTGCGATGGTCAAGGCGGATAAGGCAACGGCGGCCCATTTGATGTTGCCGCCCAGCAGATGCAACTGGCGGAGGATCGACAACGGCTCCGAAGACGGCGGCTCCGCGCCCAGCATCGGGAACAACTGTTGAAGGATGATGATCACCCCGATGCCGGTCATGAACCCGGAGATGACGGGGTAGGGAACGTAGCGGATGTAGGTGCCGATCCGGAACAGCCCGAGAGCGATCTGCAAAAGACCGGCGAGAACAATAATCACCACAACGCCAGGAAGGTTCACCGCGCCGGAAGGAAGAGTGTTCGTCGCCACGATGCCGGCCACGACCAGCGTCATCGGCCCCGTCGGGCCGGTGATCTGCACAGGCGTGCCCCCAAACACCGCCGCGACGATGCCGGTTGCGATGGCGCCGTAAAGGCCCGCCACTGGCCCCAGTCCCGAAGCGACGCCGAAGGCGAGCGCCAGCGGCAGCGCTACGACGCCAGCCGCCACGCCGCCGAAGAAATCGCCGCGTACAACGTTCCAGGACGACGCGGGGGCCCGAGGATCATCGCTCACGCTCATGGCTTTGCGACTCCATGATCTCTTGCCCGTCGGCGTTGCAGGCGTCACTTCGCCCACGCCGGGTCGTACGGCAGTGCGGATTTGTGCGTGCAGAGCCGCAACTTGCCGTCGCTGTTCCGGTTGGCACGGTTGGTGGGGTCCAGTCGGTTGGGGTATTCCAATCCGAGCTGCTCGGGGCGGCGAGCCAAGTCTCCTGGGCAGAGGCGGCAAAAGAGTAGAGGTACAACCCGGCCAGCAGCGCAGCTACTATCCTGGCTTTTCTGAGGCTTTTAACCCGGCGGTTCCTGGCGCCGGGACCGAAGCTAGCAGCCCGAAGCCTGGAGATAGTGGAGGGAGAGAAGAAAAATCCCGCCCCAGAAAATAGCAGGACCGATAAGCCTCTTTGCAACGGAACCTCCTTGGTCGCCGTGCATCTAGCCAAGGTTCGTGATCAATTCCAAGAAAATATTGAAATTATGCTTTTTTCAACCTCTGCGAGCCGGGGGATATTGAAAGGAATAGCGCCCTGGGAAAAACCCTTATCGCCGAGCTGGAAGCCAAGCAGTTTGATCTCTTAGAGTCACAATATAACTTTAAAAAACCAAACCTAACCAGACGCTACCCCGAAGCTCTGGGTTTATTTCTCGATGTTTGATTTGTATCCGTCTTACTAACTACACGGCGTCGGTGCCACGCCGACGATTGTCCACGCCGCCAACCATTCGCGTCGAGTATTCGTCTGCGAAGCGCAATAGCGACTCCTGCACCTCCACGAGCAATTCGGCCTGCTTGTCCATTTTGCCCGATTTGCCAGGGAAGAGCCGGCCGAGAATCGGCACGGCACCTTGTAACACGCCGCAGTTTGCGCTGAACGCGAGGAGCAGGAGGCTTAGATAAAGCAACCTGTGGCGAGTTCCTGGCCGCGGCCCGCCTCGCGTCGCGGAGGCCGCTCGAAAATTCTGCTCGTGAGTTTTCATTCGTTCGTTGAAGTAAGATGAATCCCGCCCTCTGAAGTGGGCCGCACCCGAATGTCTGATCCTGGCGACAAGAAATCAGCAAAAGGAAATCAGCAAAAGCTGCAGTCCGCGAATGGCGAAGAAGCCGCTAGCCAAAAGCCGCTCCCCGTATAAGCCGTTCAAGCTCAGATTAGAAAAAAGAAAAGGCCAGCGTAATGATTTAGATGGTGGGTGGGTGGGACTCGAACTCACAACCAACGCCTTATGAGGGCGTGGGCTTGATTGGATCTTTCCCGGGTTTAAAACCCCGGGCTGAGTCCTCCTGCCCCTTCCTCCTTCGTCATCCTGACTACGGCGGACAGGTCGGAGTAGAGAACCCACTCCAAAAAACCTGAAGTTAGCCGATCCCTACCGGATTCCCGTATTCGCTATTTTTCTGGTTTACCTCGGCCCGCTGCAGCATCATAGAGACGTAGAATGACCCATGACGTCGCAATCATCGGTGGTGGACCAGCAGGCAGCGTGGCTGGCGCAGTGCTAGCCCGCAACGGTCGCCGCGTGGTGATCCTCGAAAAAGAAAAATTCCCCAGGTTCCGCGTTGGTGAATCCCTGCTCCCGGCCAGCTCCGACACGTTTGAGCGGATCGGCGTAAAAGAAAAACTAGATCGTGCCGGATTCCTCATCAAACATGGCGGCGAAATCTCTTCCGCCTGCGGCGCGCGTGGCGTCTATCTCTTTCGGAACGCTTTAAATCCGCGCTGGAAGACTTCCTACCAAGTCGATCGCTCAAAGTTTGATCAAGTTCTATTGGATCACGCACAGGATTGCGGCTGCGAAGTCCGTTACGAGGTAAGCGTGGACAACTGCGCCTTCGAAAACCAAGAGGCGATACTCTCCTGCAACCAGAGCACCCTTACTTTCAGGCCGAAGTATCTGATCGATTGTTCTGGTAGAAACGCGATTCTGGCCAACCATTTGCAACTGAAAGAACCGTATCCGCATCTACGCAAATTTTCGGTGTTTGCGTATTTTCAAGGTCCACCATTGCCACCCGATCCTGACGCTTCCTTAACCCGGATGATTCGTGCCGATGATTGCTGGTATTGGGTAATCCCCATGGCAGAAGGCAAATGGAGTGTCGGTGTGGTCATGGATCACGAGCGTTTCCGCTGCTTGCAACTTTCGCCCGAGCAAGCATTCGAAGAATGCATCCGGAAGCAGCCGCAAGTTTACAATCGGATTGGTGATGCCAAACGGTTTACACCGGTGCGGGCAACTGCCGATTTTTCCTACCGAACTAAGCGGATGTTTGGCGATCGCTGGTTGATGGCTGGTGATGCCGCCGGCTTCATTGATCCAGTATTTAGTAGCGGCGTTCACATCGCCGTCTATTCCGGCGAACAAGCCGCCATCGCGGTCCAAGCCGCCTTGGAACGTCCACGCGCTCGAAGCTTCGCATTCCGCCGATACCAGAACCTCGTCCAGGAAAGGCTTGCTACTTATCTCAAATTATCGTCGGGATGGTACACCCAGGAATTCATTGAACTCTTTTTGCAACCCCGAGGCCGGATTAAATTGGTACCCGCCCTCAGCACCGTTCTGGGCGGAAACCCGGCTCGCAAATTGGGAATTAAACTCCGTCTGCAATTGTTTTATCTTTTAGTGTATCTGCAAGGTCGTACGGGAAAAGTGGTCAACAAATTATCCCTACGACCTGAGAAAGCTGAAAGCGACTCCGACAATCCGACAGTAGCCCCGGCAGGAAGGAGCTCCGCGATAGCTCAGCCACCAATAGCCAACCTCCAATAATCGATAATTGAGCAGAATAGTGACCCGTGATCATGCGTCGAAGATCGTAGCGTCATTCGCAAATCCTCTAAATGAGCAAAGTGAACACATTCCGATGAAGAATCGGCCCGGCCGTACGATCGGCCGTTTCTCACCATCTTTGGCCCGTCCTCTGCGCTGCGCCCAACCGAACCGGTAGCATTCACCGAGGGCAGAACTTTTCCATGATCTATCGCTTACCGGCCCTCCTTCTTTCGCTACTACTACTCCTCTGCTCCTGTACAGTGAGTGAGCTTCCTGGCCTCGGAAGTGACGCAAAGACCCGCGAAGGACAGATGGTCTACACCACCAGTAGAAGGTCCGTAGTGGGAGACGTGATCCTGCGGACGCGCTCGAACGGCGATTACGACTTAGCTTTTTCCAAGGGCGGCGTCTCCGTCTTACAGTTGCAAAGTCATGGTAATGAATTGGTTGCGACCGGTCTGTTCGCTAGGACGGGCTGGAAAGGGCCCGTTGACCGAGCGATCGGCCCGCTCCATAGCTGGGCGCTCCTTAAACAGGTGATTCCCTATTTTTACTCCAATCAGAGCAGTGCGCGTAATGGCAGAAAATGGAGTGCAACATTTACCCGGATCAACGGTAAACTGACTGGGACAAAAATTGACTTTGCCCGGCACGAGTCCATGGTCTTCAGCTTTGCCCAATGAGCGGTTTACACGAAACGGCGCCCCGACCAATCACTGAATTCGAAGCGCCGGCGCGGCCTCGTTCGCTGTCGCGCATCGGCTGGTATGCACCGTTATCCTTCGAGATCGGCAACCGGATTGCTCGCTATGTTCCGCGCCCGTTCAGCCGCGCTTTTGCTGTTTCGATGGGCCACCTAGGCTATCAATTTTGCCGGGAGCGGCGAGAGGCCCTCATGAGCAATCTGGCTGTATTGACTAGTGATCAGGCAACCCAGAAGAAACTTTGCCGCGCTTGCTTCGTCAATTTTCTGCGGATGCTGCACGACTTTTGCGATTCCGCGGCTGGCGGCGTGCCTCGCTTGGATGAGCTCATCGTAGAACGTCGCGGGTTCGAGTTTCTCGAGACTGGACGAAAACGCGGGAAAGGAACTCTCTTGCTTACCGGACACCTCGGAGCCTGGGAACTTGGTGGTATGGCTCTGGCCGCGGATGGATTTCCGGTCAGCGTGGTAACGCTCGAAGAGCCGACTCCCGAGCTGGACGCCTGGCGTCAAAAATATCGGGCCAAGTTCGGAATCAAGACGATCACAGTCGGCACGGACAAATTTGCTTTTCTCGAGATCATGCAGGCGCTCCGCCGGAACGAGCTGGTCGCGATGCTGGTCGATCGACCTTATTTGAACAGTGGCGTTCAAGTTAAATTCTTTGATCAGCCAACCCTGTTTTCGGCGGCGGCCGCGCGCATCTGGCAACACACCGATGCGACCATCATTCCAGCATTTGTGCTGCAGCTTCAACCGGGACGATACGGATGCTACGCGTATCCTCCGATCGAGATGACCGCTGAACCGGGTCCGGAGGAAAATAGCCAGCGCGTCGCCGAGGTGTTCCAAGCAATCATTCGCGAATTTCCAGACCAATGGTTTAATTTTGTACCGATCTGGAACCGTTAAGAAAATCCCTATGATTCGATGCCTCATCATCCTTGCATCCTTCGTCGTCACCTCCCTGGCTTCGGCCGCCCCGATGAGTTCCGATGAAATCAATGATCTGGTCAAAAAGCTGGAGTCCCACTACGAAAACCGGACCTCGTTACAGGCCAATTTTCGCGAGGAACGCCACATGTCGATCCTCAAGGAAGCGCTGATAAACCAGGGCAAACTTTGGTTTACGCCGCCGGACAAGTTCCGCCGCGAAATCGAAGGAAACCAGCCAAGTACGACGGTCATCGATGGCAAACAGATGACCATTTATTACCCCAATCTCAAAACGGCCGAGCGCTACAATTTGGACAAGCGGCCCGAACTTAAAAACTCGATTCAAGCAATCCAGGCCGGGTTGAATTTTCAGCGGCTGGCCGACTACTACAACATCGAAGGGACCAAAGAAGGCAAAAACTATCACGTGACGCTGACTCCGAAAACCGCTTCCATCCGAAAGATGGTCAAAACGGTGACTATTACCGTCCAATTAGATTTGACTCCGGAGGCGGTTGATCTCGAAACCGCGCGCGGCGAAAAGGTCAATATCACCTACTCGAACGTCAAACGAGACACTGTTTCGGATTCCACCTACCAGTTCAATCCACCGGCGGGCACCAATATTACTACGCCGTTTGGGAGCTAACCCTTCGTAAGTATTCAGTGATCGGCGATCCGTATTCGATAAGTATGCGCTCCCGCGCGTCCGAGGCATTGGCCTTGCGCTTAGATGGAAAACATTGACTTTACTCGGTTCTGAAGTACCGAATTCCCCTCCCTTTTGCCTCGTAGTGTAACGGTAGCACAAGTGACTCTGGATCACTTTGTCATGGTTCGAATCCATGCGAGGCAGGTTGTTCCTAATCAGTAACTTACGGCATTTACTGAAAACGTTCTAAAAAGCATCTTAGCCATTTCTTAGCCATTTTTCACGTTCGCGGATAGAGTTTCCTGTTCCGGCAGTTTCAGGCAGAGGTAGTATGTGACTTCGGATCATAGGGTTGCAGGTTCGAGCCCTGCCGGGTGCAAACCAAGTCCTAGAGCCGATCGGTAGGCAATTTTAAGTGTTCACCAGTCATCAAAAACTCTCGAGGATTTGCCTTAATTCTGCCTTAATTTCCGGCCCGACTAGAGCCGCGAGTGGAGCCAGATCTGACGGCTTGAAGCTCTCGAAGGCTTGGAAAGCACCACCCAGATTTTGACCAGAACTCAATTCAAAATGAACTCCGCCTCTGCGAAAAACTTGGATCCCCTTGCCTGATCCGATCCAAGAATCCGAAATCAACCTCGAGCTTAGGACTTTCCCGCTTCGCGGTCGACCGACGAGAGCATTTATTCGGGGCGTTCTTCATTCTAGAACAGATGCTCTAGCTGTTATAATGTCCGTACACAATTATAACATCCGTATACAAAATAAATGCACCATGGGGGTAAACGTGCGCTTTTGTGTTGTCTTGTAAGGCAAACTGGTCTGATTGTCCGGTCCTGATTCGTCCGACTTCCTCCTCCGATGCTGATAGGGTTAAAAACTGGAGCTTTCGGTCCGGGGTTTAGCTCGATGTAGATAGTCACCGCCCCCGCCTGCGCCTTTAGCGCTTGGTGAGGAGTTTTAAGCCCGGGCTTAAAGGCCGGTTACTGCGAGTTAACAAAACCGAACAGAGAACACCCTACTATGAACTCGTTTCTCGTATGTCACAAAGAACTGCATCGCTTTTCTCCCTCGCAAAACCCGGCTAAAGAGGCCCCTTTTGCGGGCTTGAAAGAAGAAGGGGGTTTGCTGTCGCGCCCTGGGAGCACCCGAACCAACCCAAGCCGCTTAGGACTGGCTCAAGGAGGTGGCCTCGTGAGAAGATGCCGCCCGTGAGGAGTTATAGTCGTCTGCGAACCCTTCCCTACGAAGGACTTGGATCCGTGAAAGCAGAAGCCACATCGACTTGCCAAGCCTGTGGCGCGCGAGTTCCCGCCGGCTGCCAAGCCTGTGGCGCGCGAGTTCCCGCCGGCCTCGACTTTTGTCCGGTTTGCGCGTTAAGAGGCGCTGTCGACGACGCGGGCGAGACCAGTCAGTTTGATGTTGATTTGAGCCATTCCTTGTCTGGGTTCCGATTTGATCATTATGAAATCTTAACGGAGGAAGATGCAACGCCGCTCGAGCTCGGTCGGGGGGCGATGGGAGTGACTTACAAGGCGATCGATATCAATCTGCAATGTGCGGTTGCGTTGAAGGTGATTAACGCCCGGTTTATTGGCGACCAATCGGCTCGCCGACGTTTCGTACAGGAGGCGCGAGCTGCGGCCAGCGTTCGCCATCCGAATGTTGCTTCTGTGTTTCATCTGGGGCAGAGCGGTGACGGCTACTTCTATGCGATGGAGTTTGTCGAAGGGGAGACGCTAGAGAACGTCATCAAACGCACCGGTCAGCTTGAGTTAAAGCTGGTGCTAGAAATTGCGGTGCAGGTTGCAAGCGGCTTAGCAGCGGTACACAAGGCAAAGCTCGTTCATCGGGATATTAAGCCCAGCAACATCATGGTGAGCCTGGAGGAGGGAGGTAGCCTAACAGCGAAGATTATCGACCTTGGCCTCGCGAAGGTCGTGGGTGAAGCTGCTCCTGAGTCTGCGATTTCTGCGTCTGGCGCCTTTGCTGGAACACCGGAGTTCGCCAGTCCGGAGCAGTTCGCCGGAGTAGGAGTCGACATCCGCTCGGACCTGTACTCGCTGGGCGTGGTGCTCTGGGAGATGCTGACTGGCCGTCCGCCGTTCCGGGGTACGCCCGCAGAGCTAATTTATCAGCATCAGCACGGCGTCTTGCCGCTCAAACAATTGAAGGGTGTTCCACCGCAGGTAACGACGGTGCTCAAGGCACTGTTGGATAAAGACCCAAAACGGCGTTTCGAGACTCCGGTGCAGCTCTTGAAAACGCTGTCGATGGTTAGAAGTGAACTAGAGAAAGCCGCCGACCAAAAGCACGAGGTGCAGAAGCCGCTAGCCCAGAAGTCGACGGTGATCACCGAACGACCGCGACCGGAACCAGTCTATGGCGAAGGCTTAATCGAAGTCTCGAGCGATGGATTCGGTTTCTTGCGTGATCCTAAGAGAACTCGCAAACCCTCGGCAAGGTCGAGACCGAAGAAAATTTCAGTAGCCAGATTGCCGGTAACGGGAAGTGAGCTCTTCGGCCGAGAGGAAGATATCGCTTTCCTGGACGACGCATGGGCAAACAAGGATGTCAATGTCGTTACCATTGTTGCCTGGGCTGGTGTCGGGAAGTCGACGCTCATTAACCATTGGCTGCGAAGAACGGCTGCTGACCATTATCGTTCTGCGGAGCTTATTTTTGCTTGGTCATTCTACAGACAGGGCACCAGTGGAGACACTTCGTCTGCAGATGAATTTCTTGACGCTGCTCTCGATTGGTTCGGTGACCCGGATCCACGGATTGGCACGGCGTGGGAAAAGGGCGAGAGACTCGCTAAGCTCGTCGCGCATCGTCGAACCTTACTGGTTTTGGATGGCCTGGAGCCGCTCCAAAATCCGCCTGGGCCACAAGAAGGACGGCTGCGTGAGCCTTCTCTACAGGCGCTCTTGCGCGAACTCGCTGCCTTCAATATGGGGCTTTGCGTCATTGCCACGCGAATGCCGGTCGCAGATATTGCAGACCACGAGCACACCTCGGCCCCTCGCCGCGACCTGAACCAACTATCCAGCGAGGCCGGTGCGAAGCTGCTCCGAGCACTGGGCGTGAAGGGAGATGAGGCGGAGCTGCGAAGTGCCAGCGGCGAGTTCCATGGGCACTGCCTGGCTCTTACCCTGTTAGGTAGTTATTTGACAGACGCCTACAATGGAGAAATTCGTTGTCGCAAAGAAGTATCAACGCGCCTTGCTCATGACCTACGGCAGGGAGCCCATGCCCGAAAAGTCATGGAATCGTATCAGAGATGGCTTGGTGAGGGCCCTGAGCTAGCGATCCTCCGGATGTTAGGTCTGTTCGATCGGCCCGCGGACGAGCAGACGTTTGGTGTTCTACTGAAATCGCCTGCGATTCCGGGCCTTACAGAGTCTTTGACAGATTTGAGCCCCAGCGCCCGGCAAACGATTCTAGCCAGGTTAAGAAGAGCAAGACTCCTCGCGGGAGAAGATCGGCATAATCCTGGACAATTGGATACGCATCCTCTCGTTCGTGAATACTTTGGCGAACAGCTTCGGAGTCAACAAACGAATGCATGGAAGGAATGCAATAGGCGGCTCTATGTATATTATCGAACGCTCGCGCCGCAGCTGCCGAGTAGTTTCAGGGAGATGGAGCCACTTTTCTCAGCCGTCATCTGCGGCTGTAATGCCGGTCTATTTCGAGAAGCGCTGCATGAAGTTTACATTCGCCGGATTCAGCGGGGGGATACCTACTTTGCGGCTAAGGTTCTTGGGGCAACAGGGCCATTGCTCACTGTTCTAGTTCATTTCTTTGAACACAGACGCTGGGGATCGCTCGTTGAAACGGCCGTCGAAGGGCAGAGCCTCACTGCGGAAGATCGGCTCTTCATTCTCATGCAGGCGGCAGCATACCTGACAGCGCGAGAAGTAGGATCACCAGAAGCCCGAATTTGTTACGTGCGAGCCGAGCCCTTGTGTCACTCGCTCGGCCGTCCGCTCCTGCTTCACGTGGCACTCATAGGTCAGTGGCGCTATTCCCTCCACAGGGACAAACTGACTGCGGCAATGCAGATTGCCGAACGAATTTACTCGCTGGCGCAGGAGCAAGATGACGCTACGGTGATGATTTGGGCCTACAACTGTTTCGCCGCCACGCTCTACTTTTTGGGCGACTTCGAGGGCTCGCGACAAAACGCTATGCGCGGCATTTGGATTTGGCGCTCGGGGAACGTCCAGTCTCGTCCGGAAGACGTCGATACGCCAGTCGTCAGCTGCTTGGGCTACAAGGCATATACAGACTGGCATCTCGGAGAGATCGCTTCTTGCCAGGTGACCATAACGGAAGCGATCTCACTATCAAAGGAGCTAAATGATGAGAACGCATTGGCCATTGCGCTGAATAATGCGGCGATTCTCGCTAGCAATGAGCGTAATCCTGCTGCAGTTGACCGCTGGGCGTCGGATTTGATTGAACTCTCCACGCGTCACAATTTTTTGAATTTTCTAGCCCTAGGAACCATTCACCGAGGTTGGGCGCGCAGCGCTTCCGGTGACACCAAGGAAGGTATTTCGTGGATCGAGCGGGGAATAACAGATCTTCGGGCAATCGGTGCGGTGCTCGGCATGCCAATTTACCTGGCACGAAAGGCCGAAACATTACATCTAGCGGATCGTACCTCTGAAGCTCTAGAGGCAATTAACGAGGCGGAAGCACTGGCTGAAAGATTTGAGCAGCGCGATTACTATGCCGAACTGCACCGGCTTCGTGGCGTGTTTCTCGCCGCTTTGGGTGCTGACGAGACCCGGATTGAGGCTTCGTTGTGCACAGCCATCAGAATTGCAAAGGAGCAGAAGTCGGTTTCGCTAGAGAAACGCGCAGAAGCAACCTACGCGGAATACCGCAGGCAAAAAGCGAGTGCGTCAGGAGGACGTGGATACCGACTACCTCTTTGGTAGTTTCTTGCAGCGATTCGAGCAGCACTTTTGGTAACGCGATAGCGCATTAAGCTAATTGTGTTCTTGCCAGCCGTTGGGAATTCTGACCCACTCAGGGTTCGGAAAGGATTCTGAAATGAGAGCGAATCTCTTCCGCGGACTTAGCATCCAAGTCGCCCGTCGGTTCATCCGCGACTATAATCGTGGGATCGGTGACGATGGCACGTGCGATTGCGACCCGTTGCTCTTGTCCGCCTGAAAGCTGGCGCGGATAATGATCCATCCGCTCCGCCAGACCAACCGCAGCGAGGGCGGCTCGGCGTGGGTTTTCCGTTGAGCTTTACTCAGGTCAAGCCCCACCCGTTGGCAAAGTGTGAAGCAGAAGGGCTGGAGTGCAGTGCTTAGCAGTGAAGCCACCAGCTTCAGCCGACCGTTCGGTCGTAAGTGTGCATGGGTCCCGGAGCATAATCGCAAAAGCCACTACTGAGTCTTGGTGCCATCAAGCATAGGTGCTGCTTGAATAAACACCCAGTAACTGACACTGGCGAAGGCCGCGCTGCAACACAGCGTGAACACAACGTTCTTGAATTCCTTCCCAACCAGTACTCGTCGATCGACTATCCAAAAGACAATTGAAAGCAAAAAGAGTCCGATCGCGTACAAGCTGGACAAAACCGAAGAAGTGGCGCAGCCGACGATCCAGCCGAGCCACAGTTGATCGTGGCTCATCGCGAATCCAACGACCACAGAAATAGTCAGATTGCAAAACGTCCATATGGGTCCGAGGACCATCTTGAGTCGACCGAACCAATGAGCCGTCGCTTCATCGGAGGCTTTAAAGAGCACACTTTTTGGAAAAAATGCCCTCAAGACAAAAAACGCCGGGGCAACAAGGGCGTACATTGGCGCTAACCAACCACTAAAAAAGCCGAGGAATCCGCTCGCGATCGTTACTCGCCAGTCCGCGAGCAGCCTCTGAGCACAAGTTCCCAAATACAGCGCGAAACCAGATCCGCAGACGACACCGAGAGCCACTAACGTCACCACAACGGTAATGGCAGTCCGCCACGGGCGTTCCGGCTCAGTACTACAATCAGTCGCTGCAGGGCCGGTTTGTAGGGGTTGTAGTGTAATACTGCTGGTACCGCTCGCTGGAGTCTCTGAGGCGGCGCTCGCTTCGGTTGCAGCTGCTGCGTCTCTTTTCGTCTATTAGTCGATCGAGGGCCTCCTGAAGCGGCGTTCGTTTCTCGTTTGGACCTGCGATCGAACGCTCCGATCGTCTGTGAGCAACATCCATTTCGAGGGCACGAGCTCCGGCGTCGGCAGACTCCTCGGGGCTCAGTTTCGGCAAATCCTTCGCCCTTTGAAGCATCCATGCGCATGCTTCTGGCGAGAGCTTTTGTTCGCCGTTCGCATCGACGGCCATAGCAGGTCCTTTGTAAGGGAGACCAAAATGTTTACAGAATGCCAACTTCTGTATCTCCTTCTGCATTTGCTCATCGCTACGGTGTGACTCCACAAAAATTGACTCTAACCTTTTCTGATTCGATTTGGAAGCCTGGGGCGCCGGCTACTACGAGGCTGTGTTTCGCTATTTGGAATGCCGGGCGTCCCGATATTGACCGAGCACCTTGATATTCTCCTTCTCGATCTCGGACATGGATTGGTCTATGTCTGAGAACGTGATGTTGGGATTCGGGTGGTACCAATTAAATCTCTGAAATTGCCGCCGGATATCGGGACTGTTAGTAAAGGCGGCCCCATAACGAGCGTAGATTTCGTTGATTGCATAACGTAATTCCGCGACGCTCATGCCCTTTAGATCAACTGCCGATAGCAAGCGAAGCCTGGTTTGGGGAAATCTCTCACCAATTAAGGAAGACGGAGATTTGCCCGCTGAGTCGAAGGCTCCGGTTTCAGAACCTGAAGGGGCTAAGTATTCCCGGTTAACCCAGCCGTTGACTTGTCCAACCACGACAGGGGCCCACGATGTAGTTCCGTTTGTAACACTAGTCCCAGTGATCGTTACCCCATCAGTTTCCGGCGGTAGGTAGCCTATGACCTGATAACTATCGCCGGGGCCGGCATGAACATTCAGGTAGTCTCTGGTGAGAACTTTGATCACGTGAAACACGAGCGAAGCCGGCATTACTGTCGCGCTGGTGCTTGGAGCGGGTGTAGCGTACGGGGACGGCAGCATTGCTTTTAGCGATGGCGGTACTGTCCCTTTTAGGGACGGTAGCGGCGCAATAAGGGATATTGATGCAGTGGCGGTCGGGCTTGAGTTTGCAAGATAGGCCGGCGTCGAAAGCTCCGTATTGTTCGGAACTGGAACGTTTTTGGTGCCAGCGGGTGACTTCGCTGATTGGTTCCAATAGCTTCCGAATATTATCAAGCATACAGCTATTACGCTAACAGCTACTATGCCGACGCCTACGAGCTGCGTGGTAGGTAGCTGTTTGGATTTTTGAGGGGAGACTCCTACGGCAATCTTTGAAGAGCCTGCTGAAGCCTGTATCGGGGAAATGGAAAGAGCAGACGCGTTTTCCCGCGCAACTGGCGCTGCGGCTTCGCCGGTATCTGAAGAACGTCTTGGCGATTCCTCAAGCGCTGGATTTACTGCTTGCCCGAGACGCCTCGCGCGCTTTTCGGGTAGCGCCGGCGGTAGCTGGAATTTCATCCCCACGAATCATCTCCAAGTGGGCTTTGAGCCATAAACACAGCCCATTTCCAGAATAGTCGAATTGGAGTGGACGGTTGCAGCAACATTGTCAATTGCGTCCAGCTTGTGTCCGATCGCGAAGTGAGCCCAACATAGCCTCGCGTTTGGCCACCTTTCGCAAACGTGCGGGGTTGCACCCTAACCGGACCATCAAATGACTGTGGGCGTCGGCCATACTTGATTCAGGATTATCAGGCGGCTCGCAGGTTGCCGCCCACGCTTCGACCAGAAAAGGAATGTCAGCATACGGTTCAGCGCGGCCGGCGCTGAACGTCCCTTGCTCGCAACCATACCCGTCGATTAGTTGCTGGTGGCGCCACGCATCGGCTCCCATCGCTCCCAGTTGTTTAGGCTTAAACGACGTGGCGGCGTGCGTTTGGAGCAGATCGAGGAGTTCCACGCGCCAGTGCTGCAGCCAATCTTGCCACTTTGGTTCGTTGTTTGGGTTTTCGAGTTGGGAAGGGTATCGGTTGCGCAAATCTCCGAGAAGAGGGACTCAGCACAGCCCCTCTAATTTTAGTAAGGATCTTCTCGAAGTTCGTGTCCTTCGCGTAAAAATAGTCCCCCGAACACTGACTTCTAATCGGCGTGGCCGGAGGGAAGGTATTAGCTTTAATGACGTATGCGTGAATACGCTTACCGCTGGATTGGGAGAGAACAAACAGCTCGCCTTTTAAAGAGGCTGAGAATTGCTCCGCAATGCCGCGCCGAGAGAATCCGCGAACTGCGGATGAGGAAACGCCCGGAGAACGCGCGGTCTCAATAGGGCGAGAAGAATCGCGGCGCTACTCCACTGTCGGCAATTGGTTGGCGCCCAGACCCTCGCGGACGGCATTCGCGAGCCGAATCAATTCGGGTTTTGGATGATTTCGGCCAGCAGCGTTCAACGATTGAAACAACTGTTCGCGAAGACCGCGACTCAACTCCAGCTGAACACCGGCACCGCGCCTGTTGCGATTGCAGATATTCCTCTTAGCCAAGCCCTGCAATTGAGGATTGGGGTGCTCCTTCACAGTAAACCCTGCCTTCGCTAAGGCCTCCCGAATGCGTCCTCCCAGCTCGGTGTCCCTGCCTCCAAGATATACCACCGGCTTTTTGTGATCTTCGCCGTGAATTGTTAACACGTGGTCGGCGGCTTCAGCCAGCGCTATACAACGTGGCTCGTCAAAGTTCGTGCTGGTAATGTGAAGAGCTCCGTCGCCCGTCGACTTAAGGCCGGCAAAATCAGCAAATGACAGGTCGGGTCCCGCAATCGCCTCGACGATTTCAGACGTCCCAGGCTCAATACCGCCCCCGTGTGGTGCAATGATAACGGTAGAACCCGAGGTTCGTTCCTTAATCCGCACAAGGAAATCTACGTTTTCCTTTTCTGTTCTGCTTAGCGCGGCGAAGTTTGGATATTCGCTCATTTACTCAGTGTGTCTCCCGATCTGTTCGCACGATTGTTACCGCGTTCCAATCGCATAACGACCTTTATGATGCCCGATAGGGACCTGAAGAAGAAACATCTTTCCAGTATCCAGGATTGTCTCCCAATCTACCCGCTACCGCGGACTTCGGTTCAAGCCGGGGATCGCTTCCGGCGCAAGAGTGCCGTCCTGCGGCATAAACGGCGTCCTTCCCCGTCTTCGCAAGCTCGCGATGGCGCCTTCCGTTTATATCCTCGGACCCATCTCGTTTCTCGCGGCTCTTGCACCTCCAGGCTCTTACCGCCGGCCGCTTTGCTTCGCTTCGCTTTCGGCCGAAAAATATGTTTCAACATATTTTTCAGTTCGAAAGCGAACTTCAAAATAGTTCCCAAGAGGCTGCTCCTTCGTCGCCGAGCCTCTCCCCGACGGTGTCCGAGAAACTGGAACGTTACGGTTCTTCCGCACTGTCAGGGGTTGAGCATCTGACTCTGATTCTCGGCAAAGAGGAATTAGCGATAACACTGGTTCGTCACTTCGGTTCCATCAATGCGCTGTCCCGGGCCTCTCTTCCGCAACTGCTTCAATTCCTTCCGCGCCGTAAGGCCGAGACGCTGGTAGCCGCGCTCTCTATGGCCACCATCGCTGAGAGTGAGCACGCGCGTTCCGGAGTCTTCGATAGCCCGGTCGCCGTTTATAACGCCTGCATTGATATGAAGCTCTTAAATCAGGAGGTCTTGCGTGTAATACTCCTTGATACCCGTCAGCGGTTGGTCACTATGATTGACGTCACTAAGGGCAGCCTTAACGAATCGTTGGCGTATCCAAGGGATATTTTTCGCCCAGTGATCGCCCATTCGGCTTACTCTTTCATCCTGGTGCATAACCATCCCTCAGGGGACCCGAGCCCGAGCGAAGCCGATCTTCGCCTAACCCGCAGGCTCAGCGAAGCGGCTCGGATTCTCCAAATCCAGATGCTCGATCACGTGATCATCGGTCAGCCGATGAACGGCAGGCAGGGATATTTCAGCTTCAAGGAAGCCGGAACGATTGGCTAAAAGGGGAGACCACAGTCTGAACGATCGGCCAGTGTTTATTCGGCCAGTAATCGTTAAATTGTTCGCGCGTGAGATCCGAGCGACGCGTAATAAAGAGACTCATCTTAATCGTATGCTGTCCCTTCAAAAGAGCACGAACTTCGTTCGTGCTTTGGTTTTTGATCGAATGTCAACATGATGTTCCATCTCAGTAGTCGAACCATTGATCGATAGCTTGCACCTTTTCTTTCGTGTAAGGTGGAAACAGGTGATCGATAGCTACGTCGGGCGGAGATATCAGGACCGATTTGGCGTGCGTGAGAGAATCGTAACCATACTTCCCGTAATAGTTCCCAATGCCCGAGGTTCCCACTCCTCCGTAAGGCATGGACTCAATGAACAAGAAGACATTGGTCTGATTTACGGCGCCTCCGCCGAAGGAAAGCGATTGCAAAACGTGGTCGATCGCCTCCTGGCTGCGGCTGAACACGTAACCGGCGAGTGGCTTTGGCATCGACTTGATCTTTGCGACTAGCGGACCAAGGTCGGAATAGGTGAGGATAGGCAAAAGCGGCCCGAAGATTTCGTCTTCCATGATTTTGTCGGACCAGAAAATGGGGTAGAGGATGGTCGGGTCGAGATAACGCGCCTGAGCGTCGAACTTGCCGCCGTAAACGACCTTCTTGGGATCGATCAGGGACGCAAGCCGTTCGACAGCGGCAGGGCTGATGACGCGGGAGTAGTCCGGGTTGCTCCTGGGGTCCACGCCGTAGAGTGCGACGACAGCCTTTTTACATTCGGCTACGAACTGTTCCGCGATGGACTCATGAACGACAGCATAGCCCGGCGAAGTGCACCACTGTCCGCCCCATGTCATTGCGCCCCAGACAATTTTCTTAGCGGCATCCGGGATGTTCGCCGTCTCATCAACAATGGCGGGGTTCTGTCCTCCCAACTCCAGCAATACTGGAGTGATGTGTTCGGCAGCCGCTCGCATCACCACCTTGCCCACAGCCACGCTTCCGGTGAGAAATATGAAATCGAACGGAAGCTTCACTAAATTCGTCACTATTTCGCGCCCACCGACCACAGCGCTCAGAGCTTCTGGGTCGAAATACTTGGGAATCAATTCCAGGAGCAATTCGTCCGTCGCCAACAGCGCTTCGGAGAGTTTCAAGATACAGGGGTTGCCGGCCGATAGAGCAGCAACCGCGGGACGCAAAGACAAAAGCAGCGGTCCATTGAAAGGACAGATGATCAGCGTGACCCCGTAAGGTTCACGGTACACCATTCCTTTGTGCCCGGATGCAACGAGGAACTTTGGGAGGGGAGCTTCGACCGGTTTCATCCATTCCTTCAACTGAGATTTTGCAAATTCACTCGTTGCAATGGACGCAGACACCTCGAACACGTTCTCTTGGGAGGCGGTCTTGAAGTCCTTGCACGAGGCGTCGGCAAAGCGTTGATAGTTTTCCTTGAGCATGCGTACAAGGCGCTGCAGCTGATCAATTCTCCACTCGTAAGTCTTCGTCGCATCTGTGGTAAAGTATGACTTCTGTCTGCCAAACAATTCTTCAACGGAGCCCCATGCAGAGGCGGGGTGACTAGGGCCTGTTTGAAGCTCACTCATCTTAGGTTTTGATGGAGTAGACATATTTCTCTCCTTTTTGCTCTGCTCCTGTTAATTCCGATTTGCCTTACTTCAGCGGCGCACTTTGACCGGCGCCGTTCTTTGTGACCAGCACCATGCGAAAGCGCGCCTTTCCGGCCATCATCTTGGCGTAGGCTGCAGCCGCTTGGTCGAGCGGGACGGTCTCGATCATTGCGGACACGCCGCTCAGGGCGCTGAAGCGCAGAGGGCATCACCGATCGCAGGCGTTCCCGTCAAGGCACCTTCGACCTTGCGGCTTGCAAAAATCAGATCCATGCTCGTGACCTCGATTGGCTCCGGCCCGACGCCGAGGGCGATCGAGACGCCCGTATTCCTTTCCACTACGCTTACAGCGTCAGCACCCTGAACTGATATAAAGATTTCGCGGCTCAATGGCTGGCCTGCAAGCTCCCCTGTCAACGCTTCGTCTCGCACCTCGCGATGCGTTACGCATGACTCGGGGCCAGTGTGGCTTGCTATTCCTTTACTGTTGAGGACTTTCACCTTTTACTCTTTGCGCAGTCTCCCGGCGCACTAGCGTACGATTTTTTCCGTTTCGTGAGCAGACCCCCTATGGATTCAAAATTTTCGCCTCCCGAGGCAAGATAGTGTTTTACTGCAATGAGTGAGCAGCACCTTTGCATCTGTGGGTTGAAACTTACTTCGGCTCGGTCAGTTTGAGAATCTATCTACAATGGTTGGGTCTTTGCGAAGCCACCTCGAGCTGACCAATAACCCTGGAGCACTAATAATGGGCATGCCGTTTCGTAGAATCTTTAGCGCCGCGTCGTCCCGATCGCTCTCAACAATTAGCGTTCCGTATAAATGGGGTCACCACATGACGGCGTGTTGCCCAATCGGGCTGTGTAGCGCGCGCATTTTAGGGTTGCAATGCCGGCAATCAACATGGCCTGTTCTTATAAACCACTTCATAGGTTAGAAACCAAAATCGACCGATTAATCACATGCTAAAGTCCGAAGAACCCTCCGAAATTACCAGTGGTACGCTGAAGCGTTCCGAAATGGATTATAGAGGCCACGACTATTCGAGTCCGGGGCGTACACAAATCCGTAGAGATCTTTCTTGATATCGACTGGCTCAAGGATCATGCCTTTGTTACGGACCGCCTTGGTGTATTCGATCAGAACTCGGGCGGTACCATTGATGCCCCACATCCGAAAACCTGTCCCAAGAAATCCGCCGTTAGGGTAAAGCTCTTGCAGCCCTGCCATTGCATGGAAA
>Ga0209647_1000346_pt1 | contig 43765 bp, 27 predicted proteins | sample GraSoi_2013_60cm_FD_185827 | JGI IMG/M metagenome (GOLD analysis project Ga0209647, IMG submission 185827) | Grasslands soil microbial communities from the Angelo Coastal Reserve, California, USA - Sample 9_17_2013_60cm (SPAdes) (version 2) | ecosystem: Environmental > Terrestrial > Soil >...
AGGGCAGCGAGACGCTGACGCGCAGCACCTCTTCGCGCTCAGCGCGGTTAAGCGCCAGCACGCGATGGGGGACGAGTTTTGTCACGCTTTCGTTAAAGTTGTAGTAGAGCTGATAGACACCGTTAGGGTCCTTTTCTGTGACTTTTTCGGGGTCCGCGACTTTGGCGGTGATCGTGGAGCGTTTGAAAAATGAGGTGCGTACGCTGCCGCGTACGTTGGCATCTTCGGAGATTATCTCGGCCGCGATGTCACGCGCACCTGCGTACGCTTCCAGGCTTGTGTCCACGCCCTTGTCGGCATCCAGGAAAGGGCGCGCATTTTCTTCAAGGATAGTGTTTACGTCGCCTTTCAGTTCTGGCTGTTGCAGGATGAGTTCAGCTAGCGGAGCGAGGCCTTTCTCACGGGCAACACTGGCGCGCGTTTTGCGTTTGGGTCGATAGGGTAAATAGAGATCTTCCACTTCTTGCAGCGTGGAGGCGGCAAGAATGGCGCCGGCCAGTTCGGGTGTCAGTTTGCCCTGCGCATCGATCAGCCGGCGTACATCGGATTTGCGTTCATGTAGCGCACGCAGCGCTCCTGCACGAACAGTGATGGCCTGAATCTGCACCTCGTCGAGGCTGCCGGTTACTTCTTTGCGATAGCGTGCGATGAAAGGGATGGTATTCCCTTCGTCCAGTAACACGATAGTACGAGCAATCTGTCCGCTGTTTAGTTGTAGCTCGGAGCTAAGTATGTGGGCTAAGGCCACGATGGAAAGGGCTTCTTCGGCGGTTGTTGGTGTGAGAGATGTTTCCTGGTTTGTCAAATACGTTGCCTACCTTCCCTGGCTGCTTTGAAATGGTTGTGACAACAAAGATAGTAGCACAGCCAGTCAAGCATGGGGGAGGCGGGACGAGAGCAAATCAGAAGCGTCCCATGATGATGTTTGCTATGAGGTTCTCTGGGCCAGACAAGATGGGTCTGCTGCGGAACAGCACGCGCATGTAATCAAGCTCCAGGATGTCTGATTTACGACCGAGCCTGGGGGAGTAGTAGACGCACAAGCCATCTTGTACAAATGACTCGTAGCGGCTAAGATCCTCTGGTTCATGAGTATCGACCGATACCTCGAAGAAGGTGCCGCTTCAGCAGCGTAAGGGTTCAAGGGTGATAGTGAGTACCCTACTCCCTAACTGGCGCAGGTGCGATTGCAGTTTCTCGGAGATGATTGCACGCATTTAGGGATAGCCCTTTCTCTGCATTCTGGCCCTGTATCTTGACTTACCCAGCATGCCGCCAAGCAAGCCAAATCCTATTGCGCATAGTAATCCACTTACAAGGAAAATTGTCAAGCCTGTCCCTGAAGGCTGCGTTGCCACGTGATTAGGAAAGGCAGACTCGACTACCTGCAAGGCGCGATTCAGTTCCCTGGTCATATTCAGAAAAACACCATTTTGTCGTGCTGCTACTGTGTCAGCCTGAATGCGCTGTGTCACCAACAAGACGAAACCCACGGCCACCACTACCCAGAATACAATCGTGCTGGCTATGCCTGCCCAGAAACCCGCCAATGCACCTCGCGCTGAACTTCCTCCCTTGCGCGTGGTAAAGAAACCTGCGAACAGGTAGAAAAGAAAGCCCTCGACTATTGCCACATAAAAATATGTTTCTTTTTTCAGAACCAGCACGATGAGCGCACTCAGCACTCCCTGGAGTAACCCCCAAAGACAACCCTGGCTAAATGGGCTGGGTAATGGCTGCAAGCTCTGCGCCGTCACTCGCGGCTGCGGTACAGCCTGGGGGTTAGCAGGCAGCATAGGATACACAGGTGGATTCGACGGGCGGCTTGCCAGCACAGGGGCAGGGATAGGTCGTGGCATACTTTGTCCACCAATATGAAATGGCTGCGCTTGAACCTGTGTATGCGTATTGGCAGGCCACAGGCTGCTATGTGCAATGGTTGGATCGGCATAAGCAGTGAAGACTGGATTCTGCAAGGCTTGAGCAAACTCGTCCATACTACGGTAACGTTGATCGACGTCCATAGATAGCGCTTTGAGCAGCACGCGTTCTGTGTTCGAAGAAATGGCCAGATTGAGTAGACGCGGGGCTACCAGTTCATCGTGAACGCTACGGCTGAGCGATGTAGGAGGAGGTCTCAGAGTCAGCAGGAAATACATCGTTGCTGCCAACGAGTAAATATCCGATTGTGGGCAGGTTTTGCCAATATATTGCTCGATGGGGCTAAATCCCTCTGAAACAGCCCGTATCATGGTATGGGTATCGCTGTTAGGATCATAGAGCTTGGTGAGTCCAAAATCAACCAGAACAGCAGTCTGATTGGGAGTCAGGATGATATTGCCGGGTTTAATGTCACGATGCATCACAGCAGGGTTGCGGCTATGCAATTCTTGCAAAACGGCCATAACCGGAAGCAGCCAGTTGAGAACTTCTTGCTCACTACAAGGTCTGCCTCGTCGCTTGACCAGTTGGAGCAGTGTCTCCCCCTCAATCAATTGCATGACGAGGTAGAAGCGTCCATTAGCTTCAAAGGCGTCATATACCTGGGGAAGATGCCTGCTCTTGATCGTGAAGAGGACTGCAGCCTCCATCAAGGCCTGCCGGCGCGCGGACGGAGTAACGTCGTAGGTTTCTTTGATGGCACAAGGCCGATTACCTTCGCTGGTGTCGATACCACGGTAGACAGCACCGAAACCACCTCTATTGATGAGCACATCGATGATATAGTGCCCACCGATCGATGTCCCCGGATCCAGCGGTAACGCAGCGGCCATTTAAGTTTTCCTTTGAGAGCTATTTACAGACCATAGCATATTATAACGCTTTTTGCATAATCTCTACTAAATAAGACGTTCAAACCTATGTACGATACAATGGTCGAAACAGTTACATTCATTAGGAACAGAAGTCGAGCGAATTCCAACTTGATGGTTATGATTGTTTGCAATAACTCAGAGGTGTGATAAAATGACAGCGTAGACAGCTGATCTTTCATGCACACTGCTTGGGACAACAGGGTATACTATGTACTGTATTCTTGTTTCACCTTGCGGAGAAGCGAACGAGGAAGAGAGCAAGCATTTGGAACAGGAAGTTATGTTTGAAGCCAATAAACCAGTTGAGCCAGAACGTGAAGCCATACAGGAGTCCGATTTGAATAGCCTGGCGCAAAGCGATAGTTTGCGTCTCTACCTCCGCGAAATTTCACGTATTTCACTGCTCACCGCATCCAGAGAAGCAGTGCTTGCTGAACGCGCCGAGCAAGGAGATAAAGAAGCCCGTAACCAACTGATTGAAGCCAATTTACGACTGGTTGTGAGTATCGCTAAAAAATATGTTGGGCAGGGACTTTCCCTTGAAGATCTAATCGGTGAGGGAAACATCGGGCTGATCCGGGCTGTCACCAAGTTCGACTACCGCAAAGGCTTCCGCTTCTCTACCTATGCCACCTGGTGGATTAAGCAGGCCATCACACGTGCAATCTTAGAGGGAACGCGTGTTGTACGCCTACCGGTCTATATTATGGAAGAGGTTATGCGTGTGAAGCGCATGACACGTCAACTCTATCAAGAACTTGGACGCGAACCAACTCCTGAAAACATTGGTGTGCGCCTGGGCATGAGTTCTGAACGCGTAAGTGAACTATTGATCTGGGCCGAAAAAGTCTTCTCGTTAGATGCGCCTCTGTCTGAGGAAGAGGAAAATACGCTGGGCGATATCATTGAAGATATGCGTGAACGCGGGCCTGTTGAGGTCACCGATCAACGCCTGCTGCGTGAGGAGATTCGCAAAGTGCTTGGCCAACTCACGTTACGCGAACGCCAGGTAATCGAATTGCGCTTTGGCTTGTTAGATGATCACGATCATACACTCGAAGAAGTCGGGAAGAAGTTAAAGGTCACCCGCGAACGAGTACGCCAGATCGAGGAACGCGCCATTCGCAAGTTACGCCATCCTCAGGCAAGCCGCATCCTCAAGGACTATCTCGATTGAGCGGTAGGAGTAGGGATAGGATTCCCATCAAGGGCGATGCTTGAGTCCCAGGAAGCCCCAGGTTTCCTTGCTCCACGTCTATCCCTCTCTTACCCCCTACGGGGTTTACCAACAAGAAAAGAGTACCTTTATCAAGGTAAATTATAACTCAAGTACTTATACATTTAATCTTTATAGTAGAGAGGCAATATTGGACATTCGATCCGTGTGTTGTGCCACCACGACGAGACCCACCACTGGAATTGAATGAATAGGTAGGGAAAGGAGGCCAGCGCTCCCTGCCCTGGGGTTGTATGCTGTTTAGCCCTGGGTCCATGCGCTGCAAAACAAATGAACGAACTGGCTGGCCAGAGCCTGGGCGGTTATATGTTGGAAGAAGAGATTGGACGCGGCTCCATGGGGATGGTGTATCGAGGCAAGCAAATCGCGCTTGGACGCGAGGTAGCAATCAAGGTATTACCTCGCTCCCTGGCAAAAGACGCCTCCTACGTTGCACGCTTTATTCGAGAAACTCAAATAATGGCTGGGCTGAATCACCCAAATATCGTGCAAATCTATGACGCCGGGCAACAAAGCGGTTTGCTTTATTTCGTTATGGAATACATACAAGGGCCAACTATCGGAAGTTTACTGCAGATCGATGGGACCATGCCCCAGCACCTGGCTGCTGAGTACGGAGCACAGATTGCTGACGCGCTTGGGTCCGCCTACGAAGAGTGCAACGTCATTCATCGCGATATCAAACCAGAAAACTTGATGCTTGATCGCTGGGGCAAGATCAAAGTGATGGATTTTGGCCTGGCTCGAGCTCCAGGGCACCAACAAATTACTATAGCGAAGACGCTGGTCGGTAGTATTTACTATGCCTCGCCCGAACAAGTCTGGGGACAGCCCCTGGATAACCGGAGCGACATCTATGCACTCGGGGTCGTCCTTTACGAAATGGTCAGCGGGCATCGACCATTTACTGGTCGGACCCTACCAGAACTGACCCAGGCCATTGTGGCAGGCCCACTTCGTCCACCCAGCACGCTCAATGCTGAGCTTGCGCCGGAGTTTGAACCGATCATACTTAAAGCAATGGCCCGAAACTGCGACGAACGCTATGAACATGCTGCCTTCATGGCACAGGAATTACGGGCACTTAACTTGAGATCGTTCACCGCTACAGCATCGCACAATCCCACATCGCCTTCACCTACACGCCAACAAGGGCCACGAGAAGGCATCGTAATTCGTCCTCCCAAACGTCCCCGGGTAAAGTCGAAACGGTACCTCGAGCTGGAAGCAACACAGCCACTACCTGACGAATCCACGCAACACTCCTCCAGGCAGCCACACACAGAGCCTGTGTATGAGCAGCCTACCAGCCCAGACAGGACAGGTGAGTACGAGGATAAAGTTCCAACGCGGCCCCTTGGTCCCATTACGAGTATGGCTACAAATTCCAGGCGAAGCGAGCAGGCCACAACGAATCCAGCTATACGCCGAACCTTCTGGAGGAAGGTGCAACGGCTATTTAAATCCACCTCGTAGACCTTTTTTCTTGCTTGCTTTCCCTTGCAAAAATGTTGCAGAGTTCTTGCTTTCACGCTATATTACTTGAAGTAACAAGAAAATCCGGTAGGTGGAGATTTTACTGGCATGATTTCATCGCAACTGACATTTGGAGTTGCTTTTCTAGCGGGGCTGGCATCTTTTCTTTCTCCCTGTGTGTTACCACTGGTGCCAATCTACCTGGCGCAGCTTGTCGGTCAGGGTGTGTATCAATCAACGGGAGGCCAGGAAGATCGCCCGGCACGTCTGACCACATTCCTGCACGCGGTTATGTTTGTAGCTGGTTTCACCCTGGCCTTCGTAGCGCTGGGTGCTACAGCCAGTACATTGGGGGGATTCCTGCGAATTCACCAGTTCCTGCTGCGCGAGATCGGTGGCATTCTGCTGATCATTATTGGATTGCACCTGACAGGACTCTTGAAATTGCCATTTCTCTACTGGCAAAAGCATTTTGAGTTTCGCCCGAACCGTCCAAGCTATCCGGCATCCTTCGTGATCGGCCTGATTTTTGCGATTGGCTGGACTCCTTGTATCGGGCTTATCCTGGGGCCAATTCTTGTGCTAGCTTCCAATGCCTCAACACTCCGGCAGGGAGTATTCTTGCTGCTGACCTATTCGCTCGGCCTGGGGATACCATTTCTACTGCTCGGCCTCGGCCTCAACCATTTTAGTAGGCTTTTGAAGTGGCTGAAGCCTCATGCAGGAAGGATTGAAATTGGCACTGGAGTGATTATGATCCTGATAGGTATAGTGATCTACTTCAACTGGCTGATCTATCTCAATCGATATTTCAACTTTGGCATTTCTGTATAGATAATCCGGCACAACACAGAATCGGGTATAGAAGATCGCCATCGGATGAATAAGTACTACAAAGACAAGCGATGTTCTATTCTCCAATCCCTTTGGTAATAAGAAAGCAGAACATCCCCGTCATCTACCAGGACTATACATATTCATCGACATCCGCTCGAAGTTCCATCTCCAACTCGGGATCAAGATCGATTGGCTCTCCAATGGGCGTGCGGGCCAATTGCAGCACAGCCTCGCGCAGGTGCGCAGGCGCACGCTCGATTGTACACCGTTCATGAATCAGTCGTTTGATCTGTATATCGAAATGAAAGCGACCTTCACAATCCGGGCAGGCCGTGAGATGTTGCTGTACAATGGATACTTCTTGAAAGCTGAGTTCCCGATCAATATACAGATGAAGACGCGCAATAGCCTCAATGCAGTCCATACATTCTTCTTCCATAATTTCCGATTCCTCTGAAGCCCAGGATCAATAGCCTGTGCCGATTTGTCCTCTACAAAATTGCTACCTGATCACTTTAACATAATGAAGGTGATTTTCATTCCCGACGCCAGGCTAACAATAGTTCCTAAACTCTAGTATTATAGAGGTCGACAAGTGCTTCGTACTCCTTCCAGGATGGGAACATAGAAGAATAACAAATTGACAAGAAACTACTGAGGACGTATGCTCTGTGTAAGAGGATTAATTCCCATCGGTTTCCCGCGAGTCAGTTAAGGGAAACATTACCAGGAGTTACTATTAAGGGGATTGTTGAATGTCTGAAGAGCCGAAGGTTTCAGCGGCACCTATCAACGAAGCCACAGGGAATCCAGCAGCAGAAGATGGGGTAGCTAATAATGAGGCCACGGAAAATGCAATAGTAGAAGAAAATGCAACACCTGTACGTGCTGAAGGGGCTAAAGGAAATGCAGTAACGGAAGATTTTGAAGCCGGAGTACTGGCCCAGTTGGATAGCCTCTACCGCGCAGCACTGCGCCTGACGCATAACCAGCAAGAAGCCGAGGACCTGGTCCAAGAAACCATGCTCAAAGCATTTCGTTTCGCCAACAGCTACCAGCCAGGCACGAATCTTAGAGCATGGCTCTTTCGGATCTTGAACACTTCTGCGATCAACCGCTATCGAAAACAAGCCACTCACCCTGCGACGACATCGCTGCCAGAAGGTGAGGACTTCTATCTCTATAATCGTATTCGAGACATCAGTGGACAGGAACTGAGCGCGGGGGCAGAGGATGAGGTATTGAGTAGATACCTGGACGAGGATGTATACAAGGCATTAAATGACTTGCCCCTCAACTTCCGCATGCCAATCATCCTGGCTGATATCGAGGGTATGTCATACAAAGAAATCGCCCAGGCGCTGCAGATTCCCATTGGAACGGTCATGAGCCGCATCTCTCGCGCCCGGCGTCAATTACAGAAATCGCTCTGGCAATATGCCCAAGATAAAGGGTTTGTCCCTGTACAAGCGTCTGGTAAATCCGACGAAGAAGCGTCTGGTAAATCCAATGGGAAAGGAGCTTAGATGCTGATATTATCTGCCATGCACATAGCAAGTATCTCTAATTGGCATGGGGTAACGTTGGCAGCCCTGTACCTATCTCCTCACCTACCATCACACACTTGAGGGTAAAGGCAAAAATGCTTCCATCTCCTGGCCTGCCGGAACTTTCTACCCAGATACGCCCGCCCATCGCTTCAATCAGTCGCTTACTGATATAGAGTCCTAAACCAGCACCTCGTACCGAGCTGTTCATATCACGTTCAAGCCGTACAAAGCGTTGAAAAAGGCGCCCTTGATCGCCTGGTGAAACCCCTAAACCAAAATCGCGTACGCAAAACGTCACCTCCTCACCGTGAACACCAGCGGTAATATCGATCCTGCTACCTGCAGGCGAATATTTAAGGGCATTTCCTACCAGGTTCAGCAAAATCTGGCGCAGGCGTAATTCATCAGCCAGGACCGGTATTTGCGCGGGCATATCCACGTGGATATCTCGATTTTCCTGCCTGGTTATCGCTTCCAGAATTTCTAAAATATGCTGGACCGAGTTCGCAAGTGATACCTTGCTGAGTTTGACTTGCTCCACATCAGCATCTACACGACTGACGTCCATGATATTGCTTATCATCAGCGCTAATTCGTCGCTGCCGCGTTGCGCCTTCGCGATAAAGTCTGCACGCTCCTCAGTTGAGAGGCTGGCATTATAATGATCCAACAAATCGATATAGCCCTGAACGGCTGTGAGGGGAGTGCGTAGTTCATGCGATGCCGTCATGATAAACTGGTCTTTTAGGTGATCCAATTCTTTCTGACGCTCATAGGCGCTACGCAGCGCGATAGTAATCTGCGCGTTTTCCATAACGGCGGCGCATTGATTTGCAAACATGCCTAGAACTCGCTGTTCTTCTTGAGAGAAGATATGCGGGCGCTGATAGGTCAGCACGAGTATACCGTAATGCTGCTGTCCCTTAGCCAGCGGGATCCAGGCGAAAGGGAAAGAGGGCGTTTGTGCCAGGCATGGAGGACCATCTGCCGATGGACTTTTCCCCGATTGAGCGCTATTTCCGTCATAAAACCTGGCCATCCAGTCGTATTCCTGGAGTGATGTCAAACTCTCAAGAGGGGTCAAGCGTGGACCTGAACCCAGGTGTGTGACATGACGCAACGTCCGATCGGCTTCATCATACAGCCACACTTCTGCACCGGCTGTGACAGCGCCAGCAGCCACCGTCGCATAGGCACTAGCGACCTCCTCGATGCTCTGATATGCCTTCTCTAGCGTAGCGCTGGCGCTGTACAAGGTATCCAGTGTCGCCACATGCCGGCTCGCCTGTTCGTACAAACGTGCAGTCTCCAGCAGCGGGGCGAATCGGGTGGTAATGAGATCTATGACCTCAAAATCAGGTCCGGCAAACGGTTCATGGTCTGCACGCTCACCCAAAACCAATATACCGATCATCTTGCCCTGTGCCCGCACAGGCGCCAGTAGTGGATCAGGGCGATCAGAAATTGTGGTTGCCAGGTAGCGAGCCAGGCCCGCCGGCTGCTCTGCACTGGCTTTAGAGGCTTCGCTGAGCAAGAGTGGACGCCTGGCGTGCGCAATATTTTCGATTTTAGGCCCCTGCACACCTAACCAGTCAGCATGCTGCAACAGAGTCGCATGCTGGGGTAGTTGCGCGTTCCCATTTGTAGCTGACGCGCCTACCCGTAAAAGATGTTGTACCAGGCGTTCGCGGCTTGCATCGTCCGGATCATCCTCTTTGAGGGCAGGAGAGAGGCGATAGTAACCGGTATCCCCATCTAGAACAAACAAGCAGACCTCCTGCGTCTCAAACGCATTGACCACGGCGATGGCGAGCAACTCGGACGCTTCGTCAAGGTCGAATGTCTCACGAGTGAGCAAAACAGGCGAATCAACCAGTCGGCGGTAGTGCACAATTTCGCTGAAGAAAAGACGTTCAGTTACTACATGTGCTAGCCACCAGACACAAGGCCCCAGTATCAACAGAGCGACGACAACGCTAATGGTCCACGCTGCCGCATTGCCAGACCAAAGTAGCCGGCAAAGCATAACTACCAGATAGCCGGTCACAGCTAACGAGACACCTCCTGCTATCCAGGCCACTGCACGACGAATGTAAGTATCGAAAACCAGGATCTGGTAGCGTAGTATCGAGTAACCAAGCGCCAGAGGCAACAGAACTGCTGTGAGTGTACTGACCTGGGCATTAATCATGAATCGCGGCGGCAAAAATAACTGGGGCAGCAGCGTCAGGAACAGGAAAGGGGCAAACGCCAGAATGACACCAATCACAAAGAAACGCAGCTGCTGGCGTACTCGCAACGAGGAAGCCTGTCGATACGAGATAATGATAGTGGCCAAAATACCTATGAGCGCCAGCAAATAATAAATGTACACAATGCTATTCAACCAGTCCGGAATCTGCAGAGAGAGTAAATCGTGAAGAATAGAATACAGCACAGCGATGATACTCAAGAGAACTAATACAGCTACATACCCGCGCAACAGAAGACTGTAATAAAAGCGCGAACCAGGTTGGGAGATGGATTCTGGCACTGTACCTGGTTGCTTATGAGATGCAAGATAATTTTTAGGAAAGATCAGTAATAGAACTGAAAAAATGATAAACGTAAGCGAACTGCTGGTGTCGGCAATAGCATAGATTCGAGGATCATTTGTTTGAACTGTCGCTGTTTCTAAAGCAAAAACTACCATCATGGTAAAGGAAAAGCAAAAGAGAAGGAAAGCCACACGACGATCGCGTGCAAAGAGCCAGACCAGTGCCCCAACAGCCAGGTACAAGATAGCTATAAAGGCTGAGAAGCCAAAACGCGCCCAATCGAGGGGAGAAACACTAGTAGTTGGTGAGAAGAAATGCAGACCATCTACGATCAAAAGCAGTACATAGAGTACGACAGCGATCAGGATTACGAGGAGACGTCCAGTCCTGATACGCGCCCATGACCCATATCTCATACATTTCCTCCCGAGCAATTGAAGCACAGCTTCAACTATCCCCCGCCACATACTTTCAAGTCTGTCACTCAAGCCCTGTTAAAATACGTAGTGCAGGAGAAACAGGTCTCAGAGATTCAAACTCTTGCAAGCGGTCGCGGGCGCGCTCAAGATAAAGTAGACAAATACCCCAGGTAGCAAGCATACCTTCCTTCAGCGCACGCAGGTACTCATTTCTCTCTTCATCGGAAAGCTCAGATATTTTCTGAAGAGCATCATCCAAACTCATAGCCGTCATGCCCCGCGTTTTTGCTATCTCTGCAGCGGCGAGCACGATAGGCAATGTTTTTTTCCCGCGTATCAGGTCGGATTTCTCACTACCAGGGGTGGCTCCCGCATCCCCTGGTAATATGGAAGGGATCACATCTTGCAATAGATGATACAAGTCATGATAGTCATTGTCAAGTTGCGCCGCGATGCCGAGCAGCAGGCCAAATTCTGCAAATTGCCCGCACAATGCCTCATCTGCGCCTGCACACTGCGCCCCCAGCCGGCAAGCCAGTTGCAGAATCGCCCCGGCCTTGACTGCCGCAATATCTATGCACTCCTCGAGGGTGAAGTCTAGAACCGACTGCTGCTCCGCCAGCAAATCCCGGTGTTGACCGGAAGTAATGCCAAGAGCCGATTCCTGAAGCGTCTTGAGCAGGCGTAGGATATGTGCAGGGTCAACACCCAGTTCTGATAAGGAGAGTAGAGCCTGCTGGGCTTGGGTCAAAAGAACTGTTGTGACATTCAGAAGTCGGGCTGTTCCTAGCTCTTGCATAATGGCCGTCTGATCTTCGTCTTCCACATCATCAAGAAAGTCAAGAGCAGCGCAAAAACTCTCAACGGCTACAGCCACGCTGCTTGCGTATATGGGATCGATATCAGGGGAAATATGTTGCGCCACGAGCAGGGTAAGCAATGACCAGGTGCCAGCGGGACGTGTAGTACGAGGGGAAATAACGCCAGGAGGAGATTGATAGAGAAGTTTGCCCTCCTCCTGAAAGGCACGGACGACATCAGCATACATTGCAGGATGTACCGCCGTCAAAAGAAAGTTTAGCCGCTCTTTAAGCATTTGCTGTTGAGCGGCGAATGGATTTTCGAGTGGTTGAATAACATTATCCATAACTGGAGGGATAACAATTCTACTAAAGTTTTTCTGCTAATGCCACCAAGGACTTTCAGAACTAATAGGCTCATCTAAGGCCAGGTGGGGTACAAGCCGTGCCACGATCTGAGCAACTTTGGGCGAAAAGCCCTCACGCAAAATCACATCATCAGGGTCACGCGTAAGTTCCTCGTGCAATTCCTCATTCGTGGAGACACGATGGACAAAGTTCTGGATCTGCTGCTCTTCCATGCAGGTAACGGTCCTTTCTTGCTAGGGTTGCTAAATAGACATTAATGATGCAAGCCTACTGCTTGTTATACAAGAAACTATGTGTTACTTTCTACAGTTCAACAAAACGGGAAGCTTTGAGCAACTTGGTCAGAGGACTAAGTAGAAGAACACTACTTTACCAGTACATGTGACTAAAAAGTTTTCAAGCTAACAAGCAAGTAACCAGGTGACTCTATTATACTTAATAGTTGTGAAAAATACAAGAGTCTAGAAAAAGCGCCTGGCAATTGAAACGGGTTCGGCAGTAAAAACGACATAAAAAAAGAAGGACAGCCATACTCTGAGACAGGCTGCCCTTCGCATATTACAAGCGAGAGTTACTCGCCTCCACCACCTCCACCGCCGGCAACGCCCTCGACGCTGACAGTTTCGCCGACGCTTTTCTCAATGGCTTCGAGTTCAGCCTCGGAACCTTGAATGATTGGCCCTTTGAACCAGAAGCGCGCGCTGACAAGCCACCAGATCGTGACAAGCAGGATCACGCCCAGCACCACTACAGGCGTATAGTTAAAGTTACTCGCAGTAATGGGTGTGGCCGCAGGCAGCATAAACAGCACCGAGATGAAGACAACCCATATCACAGCGATCCAGCCAATCGGCCTGCTCCAGGCTCCCAGGTGCCATGGTCCAGTCTTGAAGTCAGGTGCAAACTGGCGCAGGAAAATGGGAAGCGCATACGCGATATAGAGGCCGATAGTGGCAATGGAGGTAATCGCCAGGTAGGCTGTGTAGTTCCATACAGTGGGGATAGCCAGGATAAAGGCACACACCACCGACAGGAGGATGGCATTACGCGGCGTGCGGCCCCTGTTCAGACTATGCCAGAGATTGTGTCCAGGCACAGCGCCATCACGCGAGAAGGCATAGATCATACGTGAGTTCGACGTGACCGAGGACATACTGCAGAAAAACTGCGCAACAAATATCACGGCGAATAAAAGGGTTCCCAGTAAAAAGCCGATACGGCTTTCCAGGATGTACAACACTCCATTGACAAAGCCGCCGGCCGCTGCCAGGTCGGGAGCAGCCGCTAACAGGCCCATCAGCAGAGCATAGCCTGCAATAGCGGACACGACCACAGACATGACCACACCCCACGGCGCTCGCGTCTCAGCGCCTACGGTTTCTTCGGTCATATGAGCCGAAGCATCATAGCCTGTGTAGGTGTACTGCGCCAGCAGCAGACTCAAGAGGAAGGCATACCAGATGGGGAAGCCGGTCGCATTGAAGGCTTGATTAATCGAGAAAAGCGTGCTACCGTTATTAAGTCCGTGAACGGCAGAGCCTGTCACCTGTACGGCGGGTGCCACTCCTCCAGCGCCAGGATTGAACTGAAAGCCGATGATCGTCGCACCTACAACACCAACGACAATCAGAACCACGCCCACAATGTGCCACCCGACACTGACATCATTCAGGAGAGCCACAAGGCGCACGCCAAATATATTGAGCAAGGCAACCGCAGCCAGGATGATGGCGTAGATCAACAGGGTCGTCCATTGTGTTGCAGGATCTGCAAAACCGGGGACTCCTGGAATAACGTTAGGGATCCAGGCATGCAGCAACTGGTCAAGGGTAACGGCAGCGCCATAAGCGATACCTGCGGTGATCGCGACCTGGCCGATCAGGTTAAACCAGCCGGTATACCAGCCCCAGGCAGGCCCACCACGCCCTCGAAAACCGAGCTTGGAAGACCAGTAATAGAGACCGCCGGCCGTCGGGTACGCGGAGGCCAGTTCAGCCATGCCCAGCGCGACGATGACCACGAAGATAGTGATGAGCGGCCAGCCAATCGAGGCGGCAGCAAAGCCCACCGTGGTGGGTACAAGGTAAAAGAGGGTTACACACCCACTCAGGATCGAGATGATGGTGAAGGAGATCGCGAAGTTGGAGAAGCCACCCATAGCGCGAAAAAGTTCCTGGGCGTAGCCCAGGCCGTGCAAGCGTTTCATATCTTGCGCGATGAGTTCTTCTTTGGCCGAGCGTTTCGATACACTCAAGAGGCACCTCCTAATTAATAAAATGGTGTGAGGTAAAAATACTTAAGAAACATCCTTACAAGAACGATGATGTTGGTCTAAAGGATGTTAAAGACTGCTCAACCTCCCTTCTTACCAGGTCAGTAACTTCATCAAGAAACTTCAATGAGAAGAGAATACCACAAAGTGGTATATATTTCCTGTACAATACCGCTATTTTGGGGATGTTCTTACTGTGCAGTTTTCCTATTTTGCGCTAGCATGAGCTTTACGTCAAGTCCTGGTGAACCAATTTGGCTAGCAATCAAGTATAAGAGGAGTGGTGCGAGTATCACATAGTATGGCGACTACATCCTTCACGCTCATGTAGTATGATCAAATGCAGACCATGTAGGTAAGATGGTTGACGAAAGCATGTAATGTCGCTACAATCAAGGCGGTCGCCATGAAGCGTAAGGCATCATCCCGACTAGAGGAGAAATAGGTGTGACAGATAGCTCAATAAAGACTGCATCTTATCAAGATAATCCTTTTAAACTTATTGAACCTGATGATCTAGGAGTGCTGGGTAGTACACGCTGGGTGGTGGAACGCGCTGACAACGTCTGGATCAATAGAGACCGCCTGGAACGTGCTTGTAATGAATTTCTCACGCAATACACCCCTCCATCAGAAGCTACCTGGTATGAACGTTTTCATTTTCATGATGGAACCGAGCGTACCGTCAACTGGCTGCTGGTACTGGACGCTCTGAATTTCTGCTTCTGGGCAGAAAAAGGCCAGCCGCGCTGGCGCATTGATTACCAGGGCGAAATCCTGGATGGGTATTGGGCAGAAGCGGCAGCGCTGACCCGAGCAGTGGAAGAGGGTATCGCGCTATGGGATGCCAGGTATCTCAGTAGCATGAGCCGTGAAGACCTGGCGCATATTTTCCGCAGTGTCCCGGCAGCGGATGGCGCTGCTGGTGCGATGATCCCACTTTTCGAGCAACGTTTAGAGCATGTTCATGAAGTAGGGCGCGTTCTGGTGGAACGCTACGATGGTCAGTTTGCGCACGCGGTTGAGCATGCGGGGGGCGATGCAGTCAAGCTGGCGCTGCTGCTCGTGCAGGATTTCTCTTCCTTCTGCGATGTTGCTTTCTACCGCGGCCGCGAGGTACGTTTCTTCAAACGCGCGCAAATATGTGTCGCTGATTTGCATGGCGCCTTTGGCGGCAAGCATTGGGGAACTTTTACTGATCTCGACAAGCTTACTATCTTTGCTGATTATAAGTTGCCGCAAGTATTGCGGCATTACGACGTGTTGGCATATCACGCCAACCTGGCAGAGCGTGTCGATAACCAGGAACTGCTGAAACCCGGCGGGGAGGCCGAGGTAGAGTTGCGGGCAGCCACGATCTGGGCATGCGAGTTGCTAAGGCGTGAGATGTCACGTGCAGCAGGTAGAGAAATTACAGCGGTTGAGATCGATCAATTATTATGGTATCTTGGCCAAAACGCCTCGGGAATGCGACCATACCATCGTACACGAACGATATATTATTAAAACCTATGCATATCAGGGCACGATGAGTCGCACCCATACATTGTTTATGTAGGATACACATGCAATTACAAACCCTGCTGGCAGCATTAGAACAGCTACCGCTGGCATTTTACAATTTTAGCGTACAGCATGAACACATCGAGATTGCTGCACTGGCCTATGATTCACGGCAAGTCATACCTGGTGGACTTTTCATTGCGGTACCCGGAACGCATACCGATGGTCGCCTCTTCCTGGCTGATGCAGCCCTGCGTGGAGCCGCGATTGCGCTCGGCCCCCAAATTGAAAATTCGGATCTGCCATTACCTTACATAGTAGTGGACGATGTGCGCATCGCACTGGCAAATCTTGCCTGCGCCTTTTACAGCTATCCGGCCCAGCAACTTTGTACTATAGGGGTCACCGGCACCGACGGCAAGACCACGACGTGCAACCTTATTAGCTCACTGCTGGAGGTAGCGGGAAAGCGCAGTGGCCTGATGACGACGGCCAACTTTAAGATGGGCGGGCAGGAATGGGAGAATACAACCCGGCAAAGCACATTGGAGGCACCTGATATCCAGCAGTTGCTACGACGCATGGTTGATGCTGGCGTATCACATGCAGTGATCGAAGCGACTTCGCATGGACTGGAGTTACAACGCACACGCGGTTGCGCCTTCGATGTCGGCGTGGTCACCAACATTACGCATGAACACCTGGACTTCCACAGGACGATTGAGAATTACCGGCGGTCCAAAGCACGACTCTTTGAAATGCTCGATCCGGCCCGCGACAAGGGCCTGGGAATCCGGCCAATCGCCATTCTCAATCGCGATGATGTGTCATACGAGGTATTGAAGCCTTACTGTAATGTTCCTGTGCTCGACTATGGCTTCGACCCGGCAGCGGCAGTACGAGCAGTGAACGTGCGACTTGATGCACATAGTACACGTTTCCGCGCTATCCTGCCCGGTGCGGAAATCGACATTGAAACACAGTTGGTCGGTCATTTCAATGTCAGTAATTGCCTGGCCGCGATTGCCACGGCCCATAGCCTGGGAGTGAAGGCAACCGATATTGCACGTGGTTTGGCAGGCGTTACAGGCGTCACCGGACGTATGGAACGCATTGATGAAGGGCAACCATTTACGGTAATTGTTGATTATGCCCATACTCCTGATAGCCTGGAAAAGGTTCTCAACATGCTGCGGCCTCTTACTGCCGGTAAATTAATGGTAGTATTTGGCTCCGCCGGCGAGCGAGATGTGCAAAAACGTCCTATTATGGGGCAAATTGTAGCACAGAAGTCTGATTTTTTCGTTATTACTGATGAAGACCCTCGCGAGGAAGATCGCGAACACATATTACGAGATATCGCCATGGGCGCCGAGTCAACGGGGAAACGCGAAGGGCGCGATTTTCTCTGTATCGCGGATAGAACACAAGCAATCGCAACTGCATTTGCTCGTGCGCGGGAAGGAGATACCGTTCTGCTGGCAGGTAAAGGTCACGAGCAAAGCATTATTATAGGCAGGGAGAAAATACCGTGGGATGATCGGCAGGTAGCACGCGGACAGTTACGACTGTTATTTTGAACGTTACCGTCAATATGGGTTTCACGTTTCAAGATGTGAAGCGCGGGAGGAGGTTCACCGAACCTTCTTACTACTTGAGAAGCGGATACTTACCGGGAGTAAGCAGCCGCGATGATAGGCCTTATAGGGAGTTGTTATGGTTCCAGTTCCAGTCTGGTGTTTGTTGATTTTCATCACTTGCGCGCTAGTGAGCCTGCTTTTATGCTGGATAGCGAAGTTATTATTTCCCAAGTTTCGCAGTGGTGAATTTAAACCTGGCCCCCATCGCTCCGATATGCCTTCGCTTCCGGCGAGCGGACGAGAAATTAAAACGATAGAATTGCCCCTGGTGGGTGGTCCTGCACTTACCATTGCTATCATTGTCACCGGTATTGCAGCGGGCTTCATGTTCAAACTCGAACTCGATCAATGGAGGCTTTTGCTGATTGGCCTGGGGGCTACCGCCGGGTATATGGTAGTTGGCTTTATCGACGACTGGCACAAAGTGCATAGTAACGAAGGTCTATCCGAACGTACAAAATTTGGCGGGGTACTCTTCGTCTCGATGGCGGCTGCTTTCCTCTACTGGTGGCTTTATCCCAGTGGTAAAGAGGCTTATTCACCCTACACCGATATAACTGGACCACTGCTCAAGAATCCTTACATCTGGCTGATCTTCTTGATGCTCCTGACAGGGCTAATAGGCAGCGTGACATCCCTCTCGGTTGATTTTAGCGACGGCCTGGATGGCCTGGCAGGTGGCCTGGTTTTTAGCGCCGCCCTGGCATTTGGTATTATCGTTACCGGTTTTCTCGACGCGAAACATCCGCAGGGCATTGTTCTGGAGACTTTATCGCTGCTGTGTGCCAGTGCCGTACTGGGCTTCCTGCCATGGAACTGGCCTTCTTCGTGGGCAGCACGTCGCGGCAGCGCACGCCGCCACGCCAGGATCTATATGGGAGACAGTGGCGCCCTCGCCCTCGGCGGTATGCTGGCGATGATCGCTATTTTTTCACGCCAGGAATTTCTGCTGTTGATGATTGGTATGGCCTTTGTGCTCGAAGGCCTCTCTGCCGTTATCTCGGCAAAAGTATTGACGCGCTTCTTCCGCAAACAACTGCAATTGTTGCGTTTTGTCAGCCTGCGTGAGTTCGTGCCACACACCGAATTTCCCTTGCCTTTCCTGGCTACACCGTTGCACCACCACTTCGATTTGCTTGGGTGGGACCGACGCCGCCTGGTTTACGGTGCCTGGGCTCTGGGTGCAGGCTTCGCAATACTGGGCGTGATAACTGTGTTCGCACCACCAACCTGGGTACGCTACCTTGGCCGTATCCTGATATTGATCCTGGCGTGGGCGATCTGGTCAAGCGGCTCGTGGTCACGACGCTATTTTGTCGGACACACAATTACTGAGCGCACGCGCCGCCGTAGGCTGGCGCTTTTCTACGGGTTCCCCTATCGTTTGATGGGGATGCGCTTGTATCATCTCGTGGAGATTATCGAGGCCAATGAGGACGTGATCGAGACACCGGTCGAGGAGATTGCCCTCTGGCAGCGCATGAGCATCTATGATGCGCGCGCAATGCTCGGCCTCTACTGTTACCGCGCAGGCTACTTTCCGGCAGCGCTGGCCCAGTGGACACGTATACCCGAAAGCAACCGTAAATTGCGTCCAAATATCCAACGATTACTGGAAGAACTAGATGAACGTCTCGCATTGGAGAAGCAAGAGACGCAACCAATGCGGCGCGATCAGATTCTACGCCAACCGCCGCTTATCACCGGCAATCTACCGCCAGCCGACTTGCCTAACCCTCATGAGCCGATCCGCAGCGAGGAAACTTTCGATGCCCGTAGCGGAAATTGGATAGAACCGCCCCAGATTCCCTTTGAAAGGCACGCGGACTGGCCAGCTTAGGACCATACAGCGTCCTCCTGGTCAGAATAATCTCCTTCTCGTATACCAGGGGCGATGGGTCATTTTCGTAAGCATACGTATCGAGACTCGCTTTCGTTCCCTGCATCTCCTAAAATAATTGCTCTTCTGCGTTCTGCTAGTAGGTAAATTGTCATCTTCCTTATTCTTTATAGATGTGCTATAGTGCGTTTATCATACATTTAATGTTCTCTTAATATTTTATAGCACATTTCACATTGTATCAGTGAGCCGGTAAACAGCCAGCAGACTCGAAAGCTGATACACTTAGAACAACGACTTTTATCCTGGTAGATATTACAGTAGCTTTATAGGCTTGTCTAGAAGAGGTCGAGATGCGTTTCTGCTTTATCGTTGAAGAACAATATCGAAATGACCCTATGCCGATGGTGATCGCCGACCAGCTTCTCCAATGGGGCCACGATGTCGACCTGTTGGAACCACAAACAGCAGTCACATGTTTGTCTGACCTGGCAGAACAAGGCTATGATGCTTATGTGCTGAAATCGCTGGCTGATGGGCCTGGACTCAGCATATTAGAGGCGGCAGAAGCTGTAGGTATCCCCACCATCAATAATTCGCGCGCTATACGCCTCGTGCGAGATAAAGCGGTAGCAGCAGCCTTTGCGCATGCTCACGGCTTGCCCATCCCTCCCACCTATTTTGTTGCTCACCCACGGCTGCTCAAGCAGATTCCTCCCGAGGAGTATCCGATAGTTGTCAAACCTAGCGATGGGAGCTCCTGTCGTGGCATTTATCGACTTGACAGCCCCGCGGACCTGGAAGCTTTAGAGATTGCCGAAGCCAACGACAGCTTCTTCCTGGCACAGCGTTACGCGGAAAATACAGGTTTTGACATTAAAGTGTACGTTACCGGCCAGGAAGTCTATGCTGCCATTGCCAAGAAGTCACCATTACACACTGACGTGAAAGAACACTTCGTGCCATTAACCCCACAGGTACGCAAACTGGCTCTGCAAGTCGGCAAGCTCTTTGGGCTGGATATATACGGGTTGGACGTCGTTGAAACACCCCAGGGTCCGGCAATACTGGATATCAATGACTTCCCCAGTTTTGGGCGTGTGCCGCGCGCGGTTGTACGTGTCTCGGAGTACGTGCTGCACGCAGCCAGGCGTGCTGAGATAGAACGAGCCGCACGCATTGAGCATGCGCGGCACCGGCGAGAGGCGCTTGAGGCCAAAAAATCAAAGCCAGCAACAGAAGCAATACAAAAAAGACTATTAAAAATGGCAGGCAGTGAGAACGTACGGAGTGATCTTGCCGGCTGCAATCTGTAGAGTAGATAAAGGAGTTAGTAAGCTCATGAACATCTGCCTTATCATGGATAATCCTGAAACACCGCATCACCCCGTAATCGCCGTAGCGCTGCGACAACTCAGCACTACGCATAATGTCCGGTTGCTGGATGTACGGACACTGGCGAGCGCCGAAGCTATTGCAGAAGAAGAGAGGCACCCACTGGCCGACCTCTACTTACTGAAATCGCATGCTCCGCAGGCCTTAGATGTTGCGCTCGTCCTGGAACAGAAAGAGGCACTGGTAGTAAACAGTTGGGCATCGTCGGTGGCTTGCCAGGACCGCGTGCTCATGGCACAACAAATGCGCGAGGCGAACCTGCCCTGGCCTTATACCTGGAGCTTTGCAACACTGGAAAGTCTGCTGTCTGACCACGACTTTCTGGCAAGCCTATCCTTTCCGCTGATTATCAAAAGCCACTACAGCCACCGAGATGATCTCGTAGGCAAGCTAAACAACATTGAGCAGTTACAGGCCCTCGCGGCAGAATGGAGCCAGGAGCCGGTCGTGCTGCAAGAGTTCGCAGCAGGCGATGGATGGGATATCAAGCTATGGGTTATCGATCAACACATATTCGCAGCACGCCGGCGCACCCCTTTGGAAGCAAACGCGTCGAAGGAAGATTTCCCGATCCCGCAGGCAGAGTTACCGCCTGATTGGGAGCATATTGCGCTGGAGATTGGGCGCGTTTTCAATTTGCGGCTCTACGGCGTCGATCTGCTGATCACCGGTCGGGGACCGGTGATCGTTGATGTCAATTCGTTTCCGGGTTTCCGTGGTGTACCAGGTGCCGATATCGCTCTCGTGGCCCTGGTGGAACGTATAGCGCAGGAAAGGAAGGCTACAGCATGAGTGCTCCAGGCGGCAGCTTATCTATACTTGACCTTCCGGGCATCATTACGCTGTTTTACGAACGCGCGCATCGCCCCCTGTTACCCGGAGCGCAAAAGCCACTGGGCTTGTTTGTACGCTACCTGCGGCGCAAACCGGCACGGGGCCTGGCAGTCATCTACAGTGTAGATGAGGTAAGGCGAGGCGGCAAGGCGCATTCCAATGACCCTAATCGCTCGGTCAGCCTGACACTCGACGAGCAGGCACTTGATGGGGCACACATACGCTTCACTAGTGCCCAGGCGCGAGAAGCACCACTAGAAGTACAGGCAACGGGCGTACTAAGCGTCAAAGACATCGGACTCTCAGTCCAGGCTTTTCCAGCCGACGCAAGTCTGCCCGCGCTCGCGGCAAGCTGCGACACTACACCAGAGAGCCCCCTGTTCGGGGCTTTGCAGTCTGCTGCACGAACGCAACTGGGCGATGATAGCTGGCGGCTCATTTCTGCAAAAGCCATACCTGTACGCTATAAACCAGCTAATCGCTGCGTCATTCGCTACCAACTCTCGCTGGAACACGGCAAAGATGAAACCGTTTTGGAAAGAAACTTGACTCTATTCGGAAAGGTCTACGCTGCTCCTGAGCAGGCACGCAGTGTCCAGGCTCTACAGCAGCGGCTCTATGACGAGCAGTTCAACAAGACTGGCGGTTCGCCGTTCCTGCCACGCCCACTCGGCATGATCGACGAGCTCGGGCTGACCTTCAACGAGGCAGTACAGCCTGCCAATGCCGGTGATCGATTGGTGACGGGTACGCGTGTCCTACGGCCCCAAATGAAGCGGGGACAAGGCGGTGAGATCACAGAACTGGTGATTCCAGTGGAGGAGTTACGGCTTACCGCAATCGCCCTGGCTCGCCTACACACCAGCACAGTACGTCCTGAGGAGAGTGCTCCACGTACAGGAGCAAAAGAAGCGAAACGCGCTCGCGAACGGGCCGCACTGATTGCAAGCCACAATCCGGCCCAGGCGGAAGAAGTGCAGCGACTCGCACAGCAACTTGCAATGCGCTTAGAGACGCTGCAACCGGATGCCTATCGACCGGCACACGGAGGTTTTAAAGCCAGCCAGTTGCTCTTCCACAGCCAGCGCGTGTTTGTAGTAGACTTTGATGGGTTCTGTTTGGCAGACCCCGCGCTGGATGTTGGCTACTTCCTGGCCTACCTGCGCCCAAGTGGACTCTGGTATCATCGTCCCGGTATGATGCCATGGTTCCAGGCCGCAGCGGAGGTGTTCACGACTGCATACCGTCAAGCTATGCTCGAGCTTGGTGTTCCCCAGGCTGCCGTTGACGGCATTTTGCAACGTTCACGGCTTTATGAAGCTGCACTCTTATTCAAAATTGCTACGCGGCGGGTCAATCGTCTCAATAGTCCACGACCCAAAGAATTGGCAGCCATGCTAGAGGAGGTCGCAGCATGCTTATCGAACTAAGACCGGGAGATGTGCATGTTATTCAAATTCTTGTTTCGTAATTTAAAAGGATATCGTCTGCTTGTCTTGATCGCCATTTTGGTGACAATCTTGCAGGTAGGATGCGATATAGGTACTGCTTTTCCACTCAAATTTATTCCAAGCAAGGTCGCTAATGCAGGAAATGACCCATCCTGTACCTTTCCTTTCCTGAATCCTATTCTCGACAAGTTTGATATCCCCCTTTTTGACCCATCGCTCCAGTTAGATAAATCACAACCGCCAGTACAGCCAGGAATCACTCAATGCCCAATTTCACCAAGCGATCCCAATCCACAACTCATAACGAGTCATCATAGTGTCAACGGCGTGATTGTCTTTTCAATACTCATGTTGATCGTCTTCGGCACGTTGAGTGCACTACTGGCCTACCTGGATCTCTACCTTGCCGCTTTCATTGGGCAGAACCTGACGGCAAGGCTACGAAATCAACTGTTCGAGCACCTGCAGCGCCTATCATTAGACTGGCATGGCAAGCAGAAAAAAGGTGACCTGGTTCAGCGAGTCACAGGCAACATTGCTGACATCGAGAAATTTGTCACGGATGGGCTGGTAGATTTGCTGGGAGCTATCCTGACACTGCTTAGTGTTACTGCTGTGATGGTGTTTATCAGTCAGCAATATACGTTGATCGCGCTTGCAATTGCACCAGCGCTGTTCATGATCGTGCTTGGTTACACTAAAAGCATCAAGGCTGCCGCCAAGAAGGCGGCGAAAGCGACCGGACAGGTCGCAGACGTGGCTACCGAGGATATCAACGCGCTGACCGTGATCAAAGTGTTCACCCGTGAGGAGAAGGAAGCACTGCGTTTCGGAGGATATGTCGAGAAGAACCGCGCAGCAGGAATGCGTGCCGGTAGTCTGCAAGCGCAGTTTACGCCGCTTGTCACTTTTCTCGTCATACTAGGTACCGCTACAGTGCTGGGTGTAGGCGGATTTGTTGCCGCGGGGAACGCATTCAGCATTGGCTTCTTTACGATCCCCCCATCCACTGTAGACATTGGAACGTTAGTCTTATTCCTGATCTTCCTCAAATTGTTGTACCAGCCGATGCGTGATCTTTCGAAGCTAGCAACGCTTGCAAGCGCCGCAGGCTCGGGCGCGGAACGCATACAAGAGGTGCTAGACCAGGCGCCAGAAGTCATAGAGAGCCAGGCACCCTATCATGGGCCTACCAGGCTGAGAGGAGAGATTACGTTTGACTACGTGGTGTTTGGATATACCCCGGAGAACCCGGTATTAAAGGGTATCAACCTGCACATTCCCCAGGGGAAAAGAGTCGCGCTCGTAGGACTTTCGGGAGGCGGTAAAACGACACTGGTCAAGTTAATTCCACGTTTCTACGAGATTCAGCAAGGGTCCGTTAGAATCGATGGCGTGGATAATCGTATGTATCCTCTTAAGATATTGCGCCAGAATGTGAGTATGGTGTTACAGGACTCGGTGCTGTTTGAGGGGAGTATCCGCGAAAACATCGCTATAGGAAAACCAGGGGCAAGCGAGCAAGAGATTATCGAGGCGGCGAAAAAGGCGAACATTCATGAAAGTATCTTGAAGGATTTGGGCGGATATGACAGGCTGGTACGCGAGCAGGGCAAAGATTTGTCCGGCGGTCAACGACAGCGTATGGCGATTGCCCGTGCCATTCTGCGCGATGCCCCTATCCTGATCCTGGATGAACCCACCGCGGCCCTGGACGTTGAGTCCGAGGCCGAGGTGATGCATGCCCTTGATAAGCTGATCGTTGGTCGTACAGTGTTGATGATTTCCCACCGCCTCAGTACCCTGGGCAACGTTGAAGAGATTATTGTACTCAAGGATGGACGAATCGCCGAGCAGGGAAACTTTAAGGAACTGAAGCGGCGTGGAGGTGTGTTCGCGCAACTCCTTGAAGAGCAGAATCGTTACAACCTCGAGAAGGCTGGGGACCAGTCCATGATTCGCTCGGCTTTTGTTCCCCTGCCAGATGTCTATGATCAGCGCCAGGTGCAGCCTCCCCGCTGGGCACCAGCAGGACCAGCTTCACCTGCACCAGCAGTACCCCAGAACCGGCCTTATCCAGCGGCACCTTTTCCCATGGTTGCACCTGCTGCTCACCTCGTAGGGAGACAGGATGGTAACGGCGGGCAACAGATACAACCAGCCTGGGGAAATAACGCACAAGCAGCGGCTTACCCGGCGAATGCGCGTATCGTGATTGAGGTGGATGGAAAGGTGATCGGTGAACGGCTATTAATCAAGCCGGTACTGACTGTAGGCCGGCTTTCGGGGAATGATGTCCAGGTACCATCTCAGAGAGTCTCACGTCTGCACGCGAAGATACGCGCGGAGAACGGCATGTGGTGGATTGAAGATGCGGATAGCCTGAACGGGCTGATCTATCAAGGACGACGCGTTGACCGGCTGGCGCTTACCAACGGGGATCGCATCTATGTCTCCCCTACGGCAGTGCTTCAGTTCAAGACAACGCGGTAATGCAGGGATAGAGAAAAACAAGAGTAGGACGCAGGGGACATTTCTCCTGCGTCCTACTCTTGTTTTTCTCTATCCCTATATCCCGTTCGGGTTATATCTGGCGATGCGCAGAATCGGTCTACCTCCTGCGAACTGGGGTAGGTAAATCTCCTGGGTCGCCTCATCCATGGCTATGGTATGTGTCCCCTTACCGAGAATGTAGTCACCGAGCTTGTGGAACTCCCCGGCCTTTTCGTCAAACGCCGAAATCCCGCCTTTGCAGGCAACGAAAAGGACATGCCGAGAGTGATCGATCAAGACGATATCCGGGCCACCTGCTAAGCGCGCCTTCGCGGGATCAGTAGGGATAACCGTCATAGTCCGTAGATCAACCCTGAGCAGATTCTGAAAGAGGTTCTGGTCGGAATCGAAATCGGTGCAGGCGATGAATGCAACTTGCTGCTCTGTATCTATATCCATGCCGTGAGGTGTGCTGCACGTGACAGGCAGCGTTATGCGCTGGACAATGGTGGCATTGACGGGATCGATAGCGATAAGTTCGCCTGTGCCAGGCGGAGGCAGTAGCAGTTGATTTGGGTTATCCGCGTTTGGCAAAACCTGGGAAGCCACAAAGACGCGGTGCAGAGGTTCATCATACCTGTTATGCCCCACGTCATGCCCATAGAGTGGAATATTACCAGGCGTAACAGGAACTTTCTTAGCATTCCCACTCGACGATACATTCTCACCCGGCAAAAGCGGTAAAAAGCCGAGGTTGACTTTTGTAATAACCTCATCGGTTAGTGCGTTAATAACAGTAACATTCTCGTTCTTCCTGTCCGCATTCAAGGTTTTCGTAGGGTCAGCCGGAGTGCCAGGATCGGAGACAAAAATCCTGTGATCAACGGGGTCATATGAGATAGCGTCTGGACTTTCATTATCGTCGAGTTGAATCGGTGTGGCTTGCAAGGTATTGATGTTAATATCATAAATGATATTGTCCTGGGCGGCGGCGGCGAAGACCTTGCGCAGATCGAGAGCATCCACAACACCCGCCACCTGTGGAATGTCGAGGCGCCCAATAACCTTGTCTTGATGAGTATCGAAGACAATAATATGCCCATCGTATTTAGGGTCGAACTTAGTGTGAGCAAGCGTCATCAGGTCGGGGTTCGGTCCGGTATGGGCAATGAACAACCTGTGGGTGGGTGGGTCATACGCCTGGAAGTCAAAAGCGTCAAAATCTTGCTGTACGCCAGGGCCCAGCGGGTTTTTCGTACCAGGACTTGTTGCGCCCAGTCCACTAGGGAGCGGGATATCCTGGACGAACAGCAGCCGGTGAGCCGGAGGGGGAACAACGATTTGATATGTAATCTGTACCAGCAAGTACCCCAATATACCGAAGCTAGCTATCCCTATCAGCCAGACGAATATTCTGCTTACCCGAAAACCCTGGGAGCGAGTTGAAGTCGACGATAGTTGAGCCATTGCATCACTCCTCTTTAAAATACCTCAAGTTGTAACTCCAGGTATATTTCTCGTTTTCTCTAGTATTGAGCCAGGGGCGATATTTTACGATGAAATACTTCATGGAAACGATGTGAATATATACCAAAGGCATTGACCAATCTCAGCTATTGTAGCAAACTTCCTTGCTTTATCCAAGAGAAAAATACTCTTCCCTGTCGTATATCTTTGTGGTAGACTTTGATCAGTTCCTTCTAATAAGTTTAACGCCCGATGTCGGCCTTTTTCTCTTCAATTGCATCTAGTTGGTCTCTTGTATCAACGTCCCGGTATGCATTAATTGTCTAAGGTCTCAGTGAGATATGAGCCTGTATCAACAATCAGGCCATACACAAGTTTGAATGGAGAAAGTTATCAACACAACTGCATGCGCTTTATCCATCATTTCTGCTCGTTGTCTCAATTAACCTGACACTCAGGAGAAAGTAATAAGCCGAAGACCTATCCGCCCGGATTAGACAGATCATAGTATATCTTGAAGATGAAGCACGGAGGAGATATAAATGGTACGTTTCCTGTTTCGCAACCTGAAAGGCTACCGCTTCCTGATTGTTATCGCTGTTGTGATGACAGTTGCACAGGTAGGCACCGCTATCCTGCTTGCCTTTCCACTTAAATGGATCCTGGATAAGATTGTACCTCCTACTAAAGACCCGAATATTCCGCCATTTATGAATGGCATTCTTAGTTTTTTTGATCGCTTTGGCACAACACATGGGCTACCAGCGGGGCAAGTGCATACGGTACTTGGCGTGATCCTCTTCTCGTCATCTGCGTTAATCGTATTTGGCATCGTAGGTGCCATCCTAGTCTATATCGAACTGTACGTGGCCGCTTATATTGCACAACACCTTAGTGAACGGCTGCGCAAACAACTCTTTGCGCACCTTGAACGCCTGTCGCTGGACTGGCATGGCAAGCAAAAGAAAGGTGATCTCGTCCAGCGTATTACGGGCAACATTGCAGACATAGAGAAGCTCGTCACTGATGGACTGGTTGACTTAGTGGCAGCCATATTGACGATTGGCGGCGTCATTGTTGTGATGCTGCTCGTCAACTGGCAATTCACGATCCTTTCGATTGTTATCCTCCCAGCACTCATTGTGGTGGTACTAGGCTATACGAAAAGTATCAAGGCGGCATCGAAAAAAGCTTCCAAGGCGGCCGGACAGGTAGCAAATGTTGCTACAGAAGATATCGGGGCCATTACGGTGCTCAAAGCCTTCACACTCGAGGAGCGCGAGGCCGTGCGCTTCACAAAATATGTAGGGAAGAATCGCAAAGCAGGGCTACGCGCTGGCAGCTTGCAGGCACAATTCACCCCGATTGTCAGCATCTTAACAGCTATTGGTACCGCTATTATCGTTGGCGTAGGAACATATGTCGCAGCAGGCAATAATTTCAGCCTCTGGTTCCTTACTATTCCAGCAGCCACACTTACTGTTGGCTCCTTGACAGTCTTCCTGGCTTACCTTTCGCAGTTTTACCAACCTTTACGAAACTTCTCGAAATTGGCAAATCTCTGGAACAGTGCGTCATCTGGAGCCGAGCGCATACAGGAGGTACTTGATGCCGCGCCAGAAGTAACCGAGAGCGAGAGTTCAGCCCGCTATTTTGGTCCGACAAAGCTCAAGGGGGACATCGCTTTTGAGAATGTCGTCTTCAGCTATAGTCCAAACCGTCCAGTGCTGAAAGGGATCGACCTGCATATACCGGCCGGCAAGAAGGTGGCACTGGTCGGGCTTTCCGGCGGCGGCAAAACCACCCTGGTCAAGCTCATTGCGCGCTTCTATGAAATCCAGCAGGGATCGGTCAGAATCGATGGTGTGGATAGCCGCATGTATCCACTCGGGATATTGCGCCAGAATGTAAGCATGGTGCTGCAGGACAACGTGTTGTTCGAGGGAAACGTCCGCGAGAATATCGAGATAGGCAAGCCGGGGGCAAGCATGGAGGAGATCATCGACGCCGCCAAGAAAGCGTATGTCCATGACACCATTATGAGTTTGCCCGATGGCTACGAGACCGAGGTACGCGAGCAGGGTAAGAATTTCTCCGGTGGCCAGCGCCAACGCCTGGCGATTGCGCGTGCAATCCTGCGTGATGCGCCAATCCTGATCCTGGATGAGCCTACGGCTGCCCTGGATGTGGAGGCTGAAGCCGAGGTGATGCATGCCCTGGATAAGCTGGTTGTGGGGCGCACCGTGCTGATGATTTCCCACCGCCTCAGCACGCTTGGCAATGTTGATGAGATCATCGTGCTCAAGGACGGGCGTATTGTTGAGCAGGGCACCTTCAAGGATTTGAAGCGCAAGGGCGGAGTGTTTGCGCAACTTCTTGAAGAGCAGAACCGTTACAACCTGGATCACGCCGGAGATAAGTCGATCATTCGACCAGCGTTTGTGCCCCTCCAGGTAGCCGGGGAGCCATACCAGGTTCCACCGGCTCCTGCACCATATGCGATGCCTGCTCAGCCGATGACACCCCAGCAATGGCCCGCTTCACCTCCATCGCCAGTTCCTGTGCCAGTTACGCCCGTCAACGGGGGGCAGCGTGTTCAAGCTGGAGGATACGGCATGCAGCCTGCGCCACAAGCGGCAAGAGGCAATCAGCCCCAGCCAGGTGCAATCAATCAGAAGGCGCGCGTGTTGATTGAGATAGATGGGAGGATCGTTGGCGAACGTCGCCTGAATAAATCTGTTCTGACCGTCGGTCGCCTTTCGGGAAACGATGTGCAGGTACCCTCCCAGCGTGTTTCACGCCTGCATGCCAAGATACGCTGGGAGAACGGGGCGTGGGTGATTGAGGATGCTGAAAGCTTGAATGGCCTGGTCTACCAGGGACACCTGGTGGACAGGCATGTCCTTGCACACGGTGATCGCATTCATGTGGCTCCAACGGCAGTGATCCAGTACGAGGTATTGCCATAAGGGTAACGTGTCATAATGCCTTCCTTATCTCTTTAGAAATGCAATACCAGCAAGCGCGGGTTTTACAGGACCCTACACCTCGAGCTGCTTGCGCAGTTCCGCGTAAGCCTCTTCGAGATGCTGCTCGGCCACAAGCGTGTTAATCCTGTCCTCGAGGGTCTGGCGTTCGGGATGTCCCAGGCGCCGGTCCTGGGTGAGGGCCTGTACCCAGTCAGCGAGCGCTTCACGGTATTGTCCCTGGAGGTAGCGCAATTCACCCTGGTGATGCAGCACCGCGCAGCGTTCAGCGGGTGTATCCAGGTTTGTGATTATCGTGACTGCCTGGTTGTAAAACCGGTCAGCCTCGGAAAATTGACGCATGGCACGTGCCACGTCGCCTAGACCACGCAGTGCTCGGCCTTCGAGTTGGAGCGCCTCCTGTTCGTGCGCGATCGCAAGGGCATGCTCAAAATGTTCTTTTGCTTCCAGGTACTCGCCTTCTCCCAATGAGACAGCACCCAACGCATTGAGTACACGCGCCAGGTCTACCCGGTCGCCCAGGCTGTTGAAAATAGCGGTGGCTTCGTTGTAATAGCTGCGCGCATCACTGAGCTTGCGTCTCTTACGGGCCACATCTCCGAGGACCAGCAAGGCCCACCCTTCGCCACGGCGTGCACCCTGTTCACGGAAGATGCTGATGGCAGCATTGCAGGTATGTCCAGCAAGGTCCAGTTTGCCCTGGTCGATATACACGGCGCTCTGGTCGGCATAGACCCAGGCCTGTCCGAAGCGCGACCCGATGGTATTGAAGAGACGCAAGGCCTCTTCATAATCTGCCAGCGCCTCCGCATAATTGCCCAGCGCCTCATGGACCGTGCCGCGGTCGCGTAGTGTCCAGGGATAGCCCTCTCCACCGGGCAGGTTACGCAAACTGGCCAGCGCAAGTTCAAAATGCCCCAGGGCATCATAATAGTAGCCATGTCCGCGTCCGACTTCGCCCAGCACCGTATGCATCCAGGCTTCGCCTTCGCTGTCGCCAGCTTCGCGGAAGAGATTCAGGGCCTCCTTGGCATGCTGGCCAGCCTGCTGGTAATGTCCCTCTTCGCGGAAGAGCATCGCCAGTTCATAGAGCGCCCAGGCTTCCTCATCACGCTCATTCTGCTCGCGGTGCAGGGTTAAACTACGTGTCAGGCAACCGAGCGCCTCGGCAAACTTCCCAAGGCGGCGCAAGATGGAGCCCAGGCAATATTGTACCTGGCCCTCGCCTGTTTTATCGCCCAGATCGAGCGCATAGGTCTCTGCCCGGCGCAGCATGGCCCGCAGTTCCGAGGCATAACCCCTGCTATGCAGCGCCCACGAAGCACGCACGGCCAGGTGCAACGCCTTTTGCAAGTCCTGCGCCTCCCCGGCGTCTTCCAGGTGCTCAAAAGCTGCAAACCACTCATCCGGGCCAGGCTGTGGCAAGCTGCTGTAGTAGGTTGCCATGACACGATGCACGCGGCGGCGTTCGTCCTGCGGCAGGTGCGAAAGTGCGAAGTGCCGCACCTGCGCATGGATCGTATAGACACGCCCATCGAACTGGATGAACGAGGCGTCCACCAGTTCATCACGCGCAGCACGCCAGTTCCTGGCAAGCTCCGTGGGAATGTCTATTTCCACTCCCTGTATCGCCTCCTTCCCATTGGAATTCAGGTCTTGCAGGTAGTGTTCATGCTCCAGGCGTACGGCAGCACGCACAGTTGCGGGTGCTTGCGGAGCTACCAGCATCATAATCTGCTCGCGACTAAAGGGCAATTTAAAGGCAGCCAGGTACGGCAGCAGCAACTGCGCCGACAGTGAGAGTCGGCGGTAGGCAATGTCCAGGACGGCCCACATGCCCTCGGGGAGCGTTTCACGCAGCTCGTCACGCACCTCTTCCAGGGAACGGGTAGCAGCTTCCGGCCTGTAGACTCTTCCTGCAATCGCACGGTGGGATGTACCAAAGATCAATTGCGCGCCGAGCGGATAGCCATCCAACAAGGTGCAGATTTCTTGCAAGATGGCCTGCTGGTTGGGATCAGCCAGGTGAATACGCTGATCTATGCCACTATCTGAAGCGAGTTCGGCAAAGAGCTTAAGTAAATCCGCGCTCGTCATTTTGCCGACCGGATATTCATACCAGCGGCATGTCGCTCCCTCCAGGGCGGCGATCGATGCCGGGCTGGAACGCGAGGTCAGTAAGACGACGACTTGCTCAGGTAAGGCACAAAGAAAACGATACCAGCTTCCTACCTCCGCATGTTCTTGTACCTCCTCAAAACCATCGAGCAGCAGCAGGCAGGGCAGATCGCGATTGGCTAACGAACGCAGCGCACCCAGCACGGTGCGTTCACAATGGCTGAGATCAGCGGTATGCATCTCTTTGTTGAGGATACGCAGGTGATGCGCGATTTCGATGAGCGCGTTGCCGAGCGATTTACCTCCTTCTAATGAAATACCGATGATCCCACCAGGGAACTTATCGCGATTGCGCTTTGCGACCTCAAATGCCAGTTCGCTTTTGCCGATGCCCGCAGGACCGGTCAGGGCTAAATGATGGACTCCCGGCCGCAGCTTGCGCGCATTGCCTACTATTCCTGACGTTCCCCGCTGCTCTTCGCCCTGAACAGCTTCAGTCAGGAGTTCGCTCAATGCATGCAGCTCCTCTTCACGCCCGACAAAGGTGGTCGAGGCTCCCAGGTGTGCCAGGGGATGGTCGTGTTCCTCAGGTTCATCACGTGTTGCTAGAAAAGCAACGGGGCCTTCCTGCCCCTCAATCACTTGCCGGTACAGGACCGGCACGAACCAGCTATGCTGCTTAATCGGCAACAGGGCCTGGCGTGCGCGAGAAAGTGCCTCTTCCAGGGTACGCCCGCTTGCCAGGGCTTCGTAGAAGTGATACATGAAGGTTGGGCTGAGATCATCCTGCAAAGAGAAAGGCATAGCTACGACAGCGGGAACCTGTGCCATAACCAGGGCGGTGGCTAAGGTGGCATCGACGGCTACCTTGCGCTGCTGGTGGTGCGGTCTCTCTCCCACCAGCGTGGCCGTCTCGCAGGCAGAGAAGACAGCCAGGCGGACATCACTGCTCACAAGCAGGTCGCGCAGCGATTCGGTGTCAATCAGCCTGCTGCGCCCTTCTTCATCGCAGAAACAGAGATAGGTCTGTGGCTTGACCCGGCCCAGGGAGGTCCCACACGCGTCACAGGTGCGAGCATTGGCATCGTTCAGCTCGTCGCAATCCTCCGCTGGGCAAAGACGCCCAAACGCTCCATGTCCGTCGAAATGAATAGCATAACAGGGGATGGTCGTATCCAGGTCGTCAAAGGTGCTCGCACCTCCAAGCGAGTGGAAATAGCGCACCAGCTCATCAAAAGTTGCTACTGGTAGCGTGTCCAGAAATAAGTGCCCCTCCTCGATCAAGGGTGAGAGCCCACGTTGCAAGGCTTCAAAGCTACGCGCGGTTTCCAATGGTGGACAATCTATAGGTGAGGCTCCAATATATAGTAAGCGCATCGGTGGATGAGTCGGTAATTCACATCCCGCCGGTGCGTCCGGCTGCAGCAGAGCACGCGTAAGCGTAAAGACGCCGGTTGCAAGCAGAAAGTGCTCACCATTATGCAATAGTTCCCAGGGATAACGTACAAACTCATCGCATCCTGGTGCGAAGACGAGCGTCAGCGCAACCGTACCACGGCGCTTGAGTGTGCGTTGAATAACACTGCGCAGCATAGCCTGCACAGATTGTTCTGCGGACTCGCGCCGGCTCGTTCCAGGAGTTTCTGCTCCGCACAAAGCGAGGAAAAGGCGATAGCCAATTTCGCGTAATTCCTGAACGTCACTCTCCAGGGTATTGAGTTTTCTTAAGAGGGCATTCAGTTGCCTGGGTGTGTAAGGCGGAACAAAACTGCCGCTGACGGCATGCCCGGACCAGCTCTCCCTTACCTGTAACTCAAATGTGCCATCCTCACGGCTACGAAACAGCAGGTTCAGTGTCTCTCCCATGTGCCCGGCATCTCTCGCATTCTGTGTTTTAAACTCTGTGATGGTATGGGAATTCGTCAGATGCTCGCACAATTGGATGTCCGAGGGACATAATATGCGCTTTTGCACACTGCGGGCAAAAACATCTACCCCAAGTATAACACACTTCTTGTGTTACAGGGAATTCATTCTCCCCAATACAACTCAACTTTTCCGATCCGTACTTTATCGCCTACCTTGACTCCTGCTTCCTCGAGCGCCCTGGTAACTCCCATCCTGGCAAGCGTTACCTGCAAACGATCCATGCTTTCTTCGCTCTCCAGGTTGGTCATGCTTACCGTTCGCTCGACGCGTTTCCCTCTAACAATATAGACTCCTTTTTCCCTGGTTATAGAAAAAGCATCCTCGGGTTGTGGGCGCAGTACAGGTCCCTCCTTGCCGGTGATCACCTCGGCAGCAACCCGTTCTGCTTCCTCCTGTTGGATCTCCATTAAGCGCCGGGCAGTATACTGCATGAGTTCATCGGTACCTTGATGGGTAACGGCAGATATGGCAAAGGCTGGATAACCTGCTGCTTCGGCCTTTGCTTTGAGCGCGGGCCAACGCTCCTGCGCCTCGGGCAGATCCATTTTGTTCAGCACTACGATTTGCGGGCGAGTCGCCAGGTGCTCATCATACTCGCGCAGTTCCTGGTTGATGGCTTCAAAGTTCTGCCAGAGATCAGGCTCAAGTGATGCTCCATCAAGCATGTGAATGAGCAAGCGGGTACGCTGTATATGACGCAAAAATTCATGCCCAAGGCCAACACCCTGTGCCGCGCCCTCGATCAGCCCTGGAATATCTGCCAGTACGAAGCTGAACTCATCTCCGCTTCCAGGTTGTCCAACAGAAACAACGCCGAGATTTGGTGATAGGGTGGTGAAAGGATAATCGGCAATTTTGGGCTGCGCGGCGGTCACGACGGAAAGCAGAGTCGATTTGCCTGCATTGGGGTAACCAACCAGCCCGACATCGGCTATCAGGCGCAATTCGAGCAAGAGCCAGCGCTCTTCGCCGGGTTCGCCTTTCTGCGCTTCTCGCGGAGCCTGGTGTGTCGCGGTAGCAAAATGTACATTGCCCAGGCCGCCACGGCCACCGCGAGCTACCATCACACGCTGGCTCTCATCCACGAGGTCTGCAATCAATTCGTTGCTCTCGGCATCGCGTATAACCGTTCCGCGTGGGACAGGCAGAACTACATCTTCCCCTTTGGCTCCATGCCTCTTCTGGCTTGCTCCGGCACCACCTGACGAGGCCTTGAAATGTTGACGATAGCGATAGTCAATGAGGGTATTTAAATTAGATGTAGCCTCCATATAGATGCTGCCTCCTCTCCCACCATCACCGCCATCGGGCCCTCCAAACGGCACAAACTTCTCGCGTCGGAAATGAATGGAGCCATTTCCACCATCGCCAGCTTTAACAAAAATTTTTGTATGGTCGTAAAACATAACGTGTTCCAATATAATTACATGTGAATTTTCTGTATGCGTGCAGTGAGTTGGAGTATATCACATTGTAGGATTGAGCGCTATAAGCAAGCGGCTGCGCTGCTAAAACTATAAGAGAGGCCAGCAAAAGACATCTGCCGACCTCTCTTATTATTCCACCACCAACCAGCTACAGCCGTATACCCGTTCCACCACCGCCGAGAATCTGCTTTGCGGCAAGTGCGGCGATACCTGCAACAGCCAATTTCGCACCTGTGCTGCCAAGCGGACCTCCAGGTCCCATGATTTGATGCAGGATATTTTGCTGATTATTTTGATCAAATGGCCACATAGCTCTTCTCCTTCTCTCGTACGTAATACAACTTTTAGCTCGTCTGCTCGATTGGTTCCAACCTTACTGCATTAACACGATTGACACCAAACCAGAGTTTCATTCAGCACTGCAGCCAGAGAAGGAAATATGATCGACGAGGACCCCGACCCAAGTGCAACAGGGGAAACATTCCAGGTGCCATTGCCGCCGGCAGCCGGATTGCACTGACCTGTATTGTCAAGGCTACAATATGTGCCTGAAAGACTGCCGCTAGCACTCCTATTCCCCTGGAAAAAGAGCGGTGCTCCCACCTCCTGGCTGTGAACCGTAAACTGCATAGAGCCTGATGCATTGATAGTCCCGCTAAAATTGCCATTGCCGGCAAGTGGCTGACCTACCATGAAGACGCCCTGGATATTCCCTCCATTTTGCTTAATCGAGGAGAGAGACATGCTTGCAGTACTGTTCGCCAGGGTGTTGTGTATGCTGCCGTTATAAGCCCCATTCAAAGTCGGTATACTTGAACCCGTTGTTGGAGCCGGGCTCGGATTTGATGAAGCGGGGCCGTGACTTGGAGTTGGCGTTGCTGTTGATTTATGAGTAGCTGTGGCCACAGGGTGATGTACGACTCCCGCTGTTGGGGTGATTGTAGGATTAGCACCTCTATGGCCAACTAGCGCAAACACTAGTAGTGCAACGGAGGCTATACCTACCAGTAGCGCAAACAGTAGGAGAAGAAGTGCTCCATTTCTTCTGCGGCGTCCTGCTGGCGGGGTTCTCTCGGCCAGGGTCGTAGCATTCTCAAATGGCCTGCTGGCAACGGCAGGGTTAGACTGGGGAACTACCGGCCCAGGAATAACGAGGGGTGCAGCAGGCGGCTGATGGCTTAAAGGTTGTGCATTGAGCGCCTCCCAGAATTCCTGCGCCGTAGAGAAGCGGCCATTAGCGTCTACGGCCATAGCACGATAGATAGCATCAGCTACGTGTTGTGGAACGTCGGGGGCGTACTGTAGTATTGGTTCAAGAGGATCGGTGCCCTTGCTCCCCAGTTGAGTTATGCGATAGAACGCATCAGAAGGCACAACGCCTGTCAACAGGGTATAGATAGTTGCGCCCAGACCATAGATGTCGGTACGCGTGTTGGTCCCCATTCCGTATTGTTCAGGCGCTCCATAGCCCGGTGAAGCATGACGCACAGCCGTCGTGGTAGCTTCCGGATCAAATTCCTTGGCGATACCAAAATCAACCAGCATCGCTTCATCACCCGAAGTTGGCACGATAATGTTGGAAGGCTTGACATCGCGATGGATAATTGGAGGCCGTTGAGTATGCAGATAGGTTATGGCCTCCATAATGGGTCCCATAATGCTTAGCACCTGCTGCACCGAGAAGCGCTTACCCGGCTGGTGCCGTCGCAGTACTTCCAGGTTTGGCCCATCGACAAAGTCCATGAGCATGTAGGCCCGGTCGTTTTGCTCATCTTCGAACACTCGATAGACCCTGGGCAGGGCAGGATGATCGAGCCTTCTGAGTAACTCAGCCTCGAAGACGAAGCGCTTTCGCTCTAGTTGATGGGGGTCGATCACTTCTTTGAGAGCAAAAAGATTCTGCTTAACGCGCCGATCTCTGACCAGGTAGACGGCCCCAAAACCACCCTTGCCTAGCAGTTTCTCCACCAGGTAGCGACCACTTACTATACTCCCTACGGGAAGAGTTGTCTGTACCTCTGGCACTATACACCTCGAACAACTTACAAGCTATTTCGTATCATCTTATTATAGAGTAATGAAGATGTATATTAGCAAGCTCAGGGATTATTGCTAAGCTTGCATCCATACTGTATTAAAATTTTCTAAGTTTCGTGTTCGTTCTCGAACGTGATGAGCCGTGCACTACGCGAATACGTGAGGTAGGTCCAGGCCCACTGGAAGAGCGCCACCAAACGGTTGCGGAACCCGATCAGGTAATAGATATGCACGACGAGCCATATCACCCAGGCAATGAAGCCCGTGAGACGGATTTTACCGATATCTACAATTGCATAGGAGCGCCCTACGGTAGCCAGGTTGCCTTTGTCGCGATAATGAAACGGCTTATTCGGTTGCTTGCCCGCAGCAACCCGGTGGGCAATCACAGAAGCCACATAGCGTCCGCCCTGCATAGCGACCGGGGCAACGCCGGGAAGTGGTTTGGCGTCCTGCGTGGCGCTGGCAGTATCACCAATCACAAAAACGTTTGGGTAACCGGGGACGGACAGGTCGCTGGCTACCTTTACGCGACCTGCGCGATCCACCTCGGCGTCAAGCCATTTGCCGGCGGAAGAAGCTGAAACTCCTGCGGTCCAGATGATCGTTTTTGTCGGGATACGCTCTCCCGCGACCACAACCCCATACTCGTCTATCTCTGAAACTGGTGCATTTGTGCGAACTTCTACACCCATACTGGCCAGTTTCTTTTGCGTTTTGCGCGCCAGCGACTCTGGAAATGCTCCCAGTATCCTTGGAGCGGCCTCGAGCAGGACGATGCGTGTCAAAGTCGTATCGATATGCCTGAAATCTGGCGCGAGGGCTTTGTGTGCGAGTTCTGCAATCGCACCCGCCATTTCGACGCCCGTTGGCCCGGCACCAACCAGCACGAAGGTTAACAATTTCTTGATTTTCTCCGGGTCGTTCTCCAGCTCGGCAGCTTCAAAGGCAAGCAATATTTTGCGCCGGATGGATGTCGCATCCACCACTGATTTCAATCCAGGAGCGTATCGTTCCCACTCGGGATGCCCAAAGTAGTTTTCGCGAGCGCCGGTTGCCAGCACCAGGTAATCATAGGGCAGCGCACGATCACCCATGAGTACGCACTGCTGCTGCAGGTCCACACCCGTCACTTCAGCCAGCAGCACTTCGGCATTTTTCTGTTTCCTGAGTATGCCGCGAATCGGGGAACTGATGTCCGCCGGTGATAACCCTGCGGTGGCAACCCAGTACAACAGTGGTTGGAACAGGTGGTGATTCTGGTGGTCGATGACAGTTACATGAACAGGAGCGTTGCTCAAAGCTCGCGCAGCCTGTAAACCGCCGAAACCGGCTCCGATGATTACCACGCGCGGCATTACAGCCGGGACACTACCAGGTATAGACTCGAGGCTTTTTGGTGCGCTCTGGGTATTAATATTAGTGGTTGTTGTTATCTTCTGTGTTTCTTCCATTCTCTATCCTCACAAGGCTTTTCTCTCATCTTTTATCTTTCAGTAATAGCTTACCTCAAGAAGATACAGGTAACAACTCTATGATTCTTGTATGCACATTCGAAACACTTGCCCATATTTCTCCACTTGTGCTATAGTTGAGCAGCGAGAGATGCCAGCAGTGCTGGGCCGCTTCGCTCACCAGTTGGCCGAGTAAGGTTTACCTTTGAACTAATGAGCATGTTCTTGAGAGGAGCCTTCGCTATGCACATCGCCATCATCTGCGTCCCCTACCAAATCGATGTTGCCCACTGGGGTTGTGCTCTTGGCCCGCAAGCCCTCCTCGACCATGGCTTATTGCAACAGCTAGAGGCAAAAGGGCACATTGTCTCGCACCCTGTGTGGATTGAACTACCGAAGTCAGAGCGTACACGCGATTCAGTGACGAACTTAGGGCATATTGCTAAACGAACCTCTGCCGCTGTAAGCGCGGCTCTTCAACAAAGTACTGATTTGGTGCTGGTGCTTGAGGGTGATTGTACCCATGCTGTAGGCGCAATCGGGGGACTTGCGCAGGTGCAAGGATCGCCGGGAGTGGCCTGGTTTGATGCACACGGGGACTTGAACACGATGGAAACAACGACGAGCGGGTTCTGGGGCGGCATGCCCTACGCCGTGGCGTTGGGCTGGGATCTTGGGGATTGGCGGTTGGCTGCTGGATTGGAGCAGCCCGTGCGACCGGAGGCGGCTGCTTTGATCGGGGCTAGCGATCTTGATCCCGCAGAAGTCGAGGCGTTGCAACATCACCCGATTTTGCGTATGGATGCCGTGGAGTTGATGCAGCCCGGCGTGGCAGAGCGGGTTCAAGCAGCGCTATCGCCACGAGCACGGGAGGCACAGTCGTGGTACTTGCATATGGACCTGGATGTAGCAGGCCCTGAAGAATCTCCCGGTGGGTTGACGCCTGCTCCATACTGGCCTCCACGCCAGCATATTATAGAAGCTGCCAGGGCAGCAGTTCAGACTGTGTCTGTGAAGGTGGCCTCGCTTGCAGTTTACAATCCTGCGGCGGATGTCAATGAACGTGGAGTCCGCTTTGGATTGGATATGGCGATGGCAGTTGTGGAAGGTATGACGATCCAAGGCAGGCAGAGCCCTGGTTAAATTCACCTTGCATGCCACACCGATACCGAGCCATCCCAGGAAGCTGAAGCGATTTGTTGCCCATCGGGCGACCACGCCAGGGCAAGCACAGGGTCAAAATGACCGTGATAGATATAGAGAGTATCTCCACTGGCAGCATCCCATATGCGCACTGAATTATCTGCCATGTAATGATTGCTGCTTCCCGACCCTGAAGCAATGTACTTGCCATCGGGTGACCACGCGACTGCACGCAGTCCATCTGCATGTCCCTGGTAGATTAAGGCGGGTTTCCTGGTAGCGACGTTCCAGACATGTACCGTCCTGTCATCGCTGGCTGAGGCGATGTACTTGCCATCGAGCGACCAGGCGACCGCACGTATCCATTGGGAATGACCTCGATAAATATTTTTGCCGAAAAAGTTACTGCGCCAGGTTGTAGCATCCCAGATTTGCACCGTGAAATCATCGCCTGCCGAGGCGATGCGTTTGCCGTCCGGTGACCATGCCAGCGCACGAACCCAATCGGAGTGACCGCGATAGATATAAAGTTGCTGACCGGTAGTGGCATCCCATACTCTTACGGTTTTATCATCGCTTGCCGAGGCAATCAGCTTGCTATCGGGCGACCAGGACACGCTATTCACTCTATCGGTATGACCTCGGCAGGTGAAGATGTGGTTTCCGGTATCAGCCTCCCACACTTGTACGGTTGCATCATTGCCTGCGGAGGCGATATGTGCACTATCGGGTGACCAGGACACGGCGCTCACTGCATCGGAGTGTTCCATATAGGTGAAGAGATGATCTCCCGTGATGGCTTCCCACACCTGAACGGTCTTATCGTCGCTCCCAGAGACGATATGTGCACCATTGGGCGACCACGCCACAGCCCGCACTTTATCAGAATGACTATGATAGATACACAGTCTGCTTCCCAGCGTCGCACCACCTGCCGCTGATTGTGAAGTTGAAAAAGATTGCCTGGGAACAACTGGAGATGCATACACATACATGGTTCCCGGTTGTAAAATGCCCACCTGCCTGGTAGTCCGCTGAGCAGCAAAGCGCTGTAGTTCTAGTTTGATGGCATGCATACTGGCAGGCCTTCTATGCTCATCAATCTCAAGCATGCGCATGATCAGGGTATCGAGCCCAACGGGAGTTGTCTGACTGCGTAACTGGAGAGGCGCAAAGCGAAAAGGTGTTTGCGTGGGATCATCCCCTGTCAGCAATTGATGCAGCGTGGCACCCAGGGCATAAATATCTGCACGAGGAGTTGTCTGTGTTTTGCCATATTGTTCCGGGGGAGCATAGCCTGGCGAGCCGAAAGCAATGGTATCCCTGGACTGTCCTGGCTTAAAGTGGCGGGCTATGCCAAAGTCAATCAAGTAGATTTGCCCATGTGGTGTCAGCAAAATATTAGCAGGTTTGAGATCGCGGAAGATGATGGACGGTTGGCGCGTATGCAAGTAACCAAGCACCGTACAGAGTTGAATACCGATATCAAGAACCTTCTCAACCGGTAGATATCTCCCCTTGGATTTACGCAGGTGTTCCTCGAGCGTTTCGCCTTCGATGAAATCCATCACGAGATACCAGTGCCCGGCCTCGCCAAAATAGTCATAAATGCTGGGAATATTAGGATGTTGAAGACCCGCTAGCATATGCGCTTCGCATTTGAAGGCCTCGATGGCCTCGGCTGTCTCCTGCGGGCTCAGGTGGCTCTGACTCATCTCCTTGACAGCCACGAGCCGGTAGCCAAACAGCGTATCCGCGGCCTTGTAGACGGCTCCGAAGCCGCCCTTACCAACCTGGCCAATAATATGATAACGCTCCTTGAGCGGGTGATGCTGAGCAAGCAATCCAGTGAAAGAGCTGATGGCAAGCCCACCCGCGGCAGCCTGCAAAGGGTGCCCACAGGCGAAGCAAAACGCTGCTTGCGTCGGGTTGTCTGTGCCACATTTTGCACAGTAAAGATGAGCAGGAGCGACCATATTTTCTACTCCTCCCCGCTTACATCAGCGCTTCCCAGTGAAGCGAAAATCTACAGCTCAGTCAACATACATATATTATACAACAGCTAACTCGATTTCTCAGACCTACTAATCGTCCTGATATCGGCAGGAGATGACCGATAAGGTCTCATGCCTTTTCTCTAATAAATTACAAGTGTTGCAAGTGTTACAAGTGTTGCAAGTGTTACAAGTGTTGCAAGTGTTACAAGTGCGACCCAGTCCAGATATCTACACTTCCAGGCACTATTCCAGGTGCGCGTGCACAAACTCACCGATATGCGCCCTCGCCCGTGACGCCTCTGGGAATATATTACCCCAGGCCTGCCAGGTGTGGAACATCCCATCCCACACCTCCAACTTCACCTCTACCCCCGCTACACGAGCTCGAGCTGCAATCCGTGTGGCATCATCAAGCAGCAATTCATCCGTTCCCACCTGGATAAGCAGCGGGGGCAGAGTGTGCAAGTCGGCGTAGAGCGGAGAAGCCAGGGGGGTGCACGGGTCAGCTTCGCCAAGATACGCTCTTATCACAGGTTCGAACAGATCTGCTCGCAGCATCACATCTGCCTTGACCTTTGTCTTCATCGACGCCCCGGTCGCAGCCAGGTCAACAAATGGTGAGAGGCAGACAGCAGCCGCGGGCATAGGCTCACCCGCATCCCGTACAGCTACAAGCAGCGCGATGGTCAATCCTCCCCCCGATGAATCCCCGGCAACTACCAGGCGCTTTGGAGAAACCCCCTGGGAGAGCAGCCAGCGATACGCGATCAACACATCATCGACCGCCGCGGGAAAGGTATGTTCAGGAGCCAGGCGGTACTCGACAACCAGAATGCGGGCTCCCGTCACACGCGAGAGATCGACGGCCAGGGTGCGGTGCGTGTTAACAGATCCAACGATGTAGGCACCGCCGTGGAGATACAGCATCACACGCTCCGCTGACGCGCCAGGTGCCATGACCCACTCGGCAGTCAGCCCATCTACATTGACAGATTCATAGTTGACACCCCTCTTCTTGGGGAGGTGTGCTACTCTTGCTTCAATCTTTGCACGCTCCTGCTGGATCGAGTTAGAGTATCTTCTGTTTTGCATGACCCGAAGTGCGAACTTGATAACATGGCTCTGCCAGCTTGCCATGATGCAACTAACCTCTTTCTATCAGAGGCGACGGATGTGCCTCATTTCGTGGATCCTGGGGGAGCTACTGAGAGATCTACTACCAGCCAAATGAACAGTACAGATAATTCAGGATACCATATCTCAATCGATCCATAAAGTTATGTATGAGTCGGGTGGCTCTAGTATCATTGTGCTGTGAGTGCTTGCTCTAGCGATACGGTTCGTCCTTTCGCCCACGCCGTCGCAAAGGAATCCTGTCCCATTTGGGCGCGAGCGGAAGCTACCGCCTTTTCATAGGGAGCACGGTAAGCAGGCGGCATAGGTGCGCCTATCGCAGCACGAAGTGTCGCCGCTTTCCCCCAAAGCTGTGTTGCCCATCTCGGCGCTCCCTGTACTACCACGACCTCCCCCAATCCTTCCAGGCATGCTGCGTTTAGCTCCTTATCGTCGCCCTCTTTCAGCAGCGCCCAGCTTTCTTCGTAGTGAGCTCGTGCCGCCACCACATTGCCCTGGTAAGCCTTCACTCGCGCTAAGTTAATGAGCGACTCAGCTAAGCCGGCACGGTACTCCAATTCCTTGAAGGTCGTCACGCTCTCCTCTGAAAGCATGCGTGCCCTG
>Ga0209647_1000347_pt1:0-7500 | contig 43758 bp, 25 predicted proteins | sample GraSoi_2013_60cm_FD_185827 | JGI IMG/M metagenome (GOLD analysis project Ga0209647, IMG submission 185827) | Grasslands soil microbial communities from the Angelo Coastal Reserve, California, USA - Sample 9_17_2013_60cm (SPAdes) (version 2) | ecosystem: Environmental > Terrestrial > Soil...
CGGCGTGCGCATCACCGACGCCGCGATCGTCGCCGCGGCGACGCTCTCCAACCGCTACATCGCCGACCGCTTCCTGCCCGACAAGGCGATCGACCTCATCGACGAGGCGGCGGCGCGGCTGCGCATGGCCGCGGAGTCGAAGCCCGAGGCAATCGATGAGCTCGACCGCCGCATCATGCAGCTGAAGATCGAGCGCGAGGCGCTCAAGAAGGAGAGCGACGTGGCATCGCGCGAGCGGCTGGGCAAGCTCGAAGGGGAGCTTGTCGAGCTCGAGAAGAAATCGGCGGAGCTCACCGCCCAATGGCGGGCCGAGAAGGATAAGCTCGCTGGCGCGCAGAAGCTCAAGGAGCAGCTCGATCATGCGCGCGTCGAGCTCGATCAGGTGCAGCGCAAGGGCGATTGGGCGCGCGCCGGCGAGCTCACCTACGGCGTCATCCCCGAGCTCGAGCGCAAGCTGAAATCGGCCGAGGCCGCCGGGAGCCACCGCATGATAGACGAGGCCGTGACCGCCGAGCATATCGCCAGCGTGGTCTCGCGCTGGACCGGCGTGCCCGTCGACAAGATGCTCGAGGGCGAGCGCGAGAAGCTGCTGCAGATGGAGCAGAATCTGAAGCGGCGCGTCATCGGCCAGGACGAGGCCGTGGCGGCCGTCTCGAATGCCATCCGCCGCGCCCGCGCCGGATTGCAGGATCCCAACCGTCCGATCGGCTCGTTCCTGTTCCTCGGCCCCACCGGCGTCGGCAAGACCGAGTTGGCACGCGCGCTCGCTGCATTCCTGTTCGATGACGAGAGCGCGATCCTCCGTGTCGACATGTCCGAATACATGGAGAAGCACTCGGTGGCGCGGCTCATCGGCGCGCCGCCGGGTTATGTCGGCTACGAGGAAGGCGGCAGCCTCACCGAGGCCGTGCGCCGCCGTCCTTACCAGGTGATCCTCTTCGACGAGGTCGAGAAGGCGCATCCCGATGTCTTCAACGTGCTGCTTCAGGTGCTCGACGACGGGCGGCTGACCGACGGCCAGGGCCGTACGGTCGATTTCCGCAACACGCTCATCGTCCTCACGTCGAATCTCGGCAGCGAGGTGCTGGCGAACCTGCCCGAGACTGCCGAGGTCGCCACTGTGCGCGACCAGGTGATGGAAGTCGTGCGCGGAGCCTTCCGGCCGGAGTTCCTGAACCGGCTCGACGAGATCCTGATCTTCCGGCGGCTCAGCCGCGCCGACATGACGGAGATCGTCGATATCCAGTTGACGCGGCTCCAGCAGCTGCTGGCCGACCGCAAGATCAATCTAGCCCTCGACGGCAAGGCGCGTGCCTGGCTCGCGCAGACCGGCTACGATCCCGTCTATGGCGCGCGGCCCTTGAAGCGGGTGATCCAACGCTCGCTGCAGAACCCGCTGGCCGAGCTCATCCTCGCCGGCCGCATCGCCGAGGGCGAGACGGTGCAGGTGACAACCGGCGAAGGCGGCCTCGCCATCGCCGGTCGCACCGCCAAGGCGGCGGAGTAAGCAAGTGGGCGCGGCGTCGCCGCGCCCCCTATTTGTTGGCACGATCCCTGCACGATCGCGGTGCAATCCGCCACCAGGGAGAGAGCCGATGACCCGCGCCGAACTCACCGAGAAGATCGCCGTCCTGAAGCGCAAGAAGAGGCTGTCGTGGCGGGACACCGCCGCCAAGATCGGGCCGGACTCGCCGATCTACTATACCGCCGCGCTGCACGGGCAGATGAAGCTGTCGAAAGCCGAGGCCGAGGCAGCGGGCAAGGTGCTGGGCCTCGATGAGGACGATATCGCGCTGCTGCAGGAAGTGCCCTATCGCGGCTCGCTGCCGACCGCGGTGCCGACCGATCCGTTGATCTATCGCTTCTACGAGCTCGTTCAGGTCTACGGCACGACCTGGAAGTCGCTCATCCAGGAGGAGTTCGGCGACGGCATCATGAGCGCCATCGACTTCGACATGTCGATCGAGCGGCAGCCCGACCAGAATGGCGATCGCGTGCGCGTCACCATGACCGGCAAGTTCCTGCCCTACAAGCAGTACTGAGCGCGGCGCTTGCCTTCCCGTGGTTGCCAGCGAAGCCGACGCCGGCCATGATGCCGCGTCGCCGATGACAGGGGAGGCAGCGGTGCTGCAGGGGAAAGTGGCTTGGATCACCGGCGCCGGCAGCGGCATCGGCCGCTCGGGTGCGCTCGAGCTCAGCGCCGGCGGCGCGCAGGTGATTCTGAGTGGGCGCCGTGGCGAGCAGCTCGAGGAGGTCGCGGCGGAGATCGAGGCGGCCGGCGGCAAGGCCGATACGATACCGCTCGATGTCGCCGACAAGGCGGCCGTCGCCAAAGCGGCGGCGGGTATTCTCGATCGGCACGGCCGCGTCGACATCCTCGTCAACAGCGCCGGGATCAACCTGCCCAACCGTTTCTGGAAGAACCTGACTGCCGACAGCTTCGAGCAAATCGTCGCCGTCAACCTCAACGGCGCGCTCTATTGCACGCACGCCGTGCTGCCGGCGATGCGTGCGCGCAAGGACGGGCTGGTGATCAACGTCTCATCCTGGGCGGGGAGGTTCGAATCCTATCTCACCGGACCCGCCTACAATGCGAGCAAGCACGCCATGGTGGCGATGACCATGTCGCTCAACGACGAGGAATGCGTCAACGGCGTCCGCGGCTGCGTCATCTGCCCGGGCGAGGTGGCGACGCCCATCCTGAAGCACCGCCCCAAGCCGCCGACGCCGGAGGAGATCGCACGCATGCTGCAGCCGGAAGATCTCGGCCGCACCATCCGCTTCGTCGCGGAGATGCCGGCGCATGCCTGCGTCAACGAGATTTTGATCAGTCCGACCTGGAACCGCTTCTTCGTCGGCGGCAAGGACATTGCGCGCAACTGAGGCGCGAGGGGCAGACGGCTATTCCGGGAGATGCGGGCCGGCCGCGGCGACCGTGGTCTGGCCGTGCAGCGCGAGCAGCTTGTGATCGATCGCATCGGCGACGGTTTGGAAGGCCGCTAGCTCCTTGCCGGCGAGCTGCTGTCCCGGCTGCATCTTGACCGACGTCGGGTTGGTCGCCTGGCCGCCAATACGCACTTCGTAATGGAGATGCGGCCCGGTAGCGCGCCCGGTGCCGCCGACATAGCCGATGACCTGGCCCTGGCGTACGCGCTGACCAGGATGCAGTCCGCGCGCCACATGGCTCATATGGGCATAGGCGGTCTCGTAGGTGCCGTTGTGCCTGAGCACCACGAGATTACCGTAGTCGCCGTGCCAGCCCGCATCCCTGACGACGCCGTCGCCGGCAGCCATGATCGGCGTACCCGGTGGCGCCGCGAAGTCGACGCCGCGATGCATCTTGGTGTAGCCGAGGATCGGATGGTGCCGCATGCCGAAGCCGGAGCTCAGCCGCGCGCCGTCGACGGGCGTGCGCAGCAAGGCTTTGCGCACGCTTTCGCCGCGCGCATTGAAGAAATCCGACCCGGCGCTCCCCGGCGTGTAGCGATAGAGGCGCAGGCGCGTGCCGCCGAGCGTCATCGAGGCGTAGACGAGGTTGCCGGCGCCCACCGCCGTGCCGTGCTCGTCGTAGAGCCGTTCGAACATCATCTCGAAACCGTCGTCGGGATGGATCTCGCGCTGGAAGTCGACGTCATAGCTTAAGGCGCGGATCATCTCGGCCAGCACGGTCGGCGGCACGCCGGCATCGCTGGCGGCCTCGAACAAACTGGAACGGATCGCGCCGGTCGCGAGCTCGACGGTGCGCGTCAGCGGGCGCTGCTCGGCGCGCGCGCCGAAATGCCCACTCTCGCCGCGCTGGACGATGAGATCGCGATCGAGGGCAGGGGTGAAGTGTAGCTCCTGCAGGCGCTCGGCGGTGAAAAGTAGCGCCAGCTCCTGCCCGACCTTGAGGTCGCGCGGGTTCCACACCGGCTTCAGCGCGGCGATCGCCTCCTGGGCGTCGCCCGGCGCCACGCCGGCATCGACCAGGAGACCCATCAGCGTGTCGCCGGTCTCGACCCTTACCACACGCGAATCCGCAGCCGCGGGCGCAGGCTCGGTGGGCTCCGTAGGCGTTGCGATTGCAGCCATTGTGACCATGGCGGGGGTGGGGGCGGCAGCCGGCGCGTGAGCGCTGGGCGCGACCATGGCATTAACCAGCAGCAACGCAGCAGCGATCGCGAGAGGCGGACGGGGGAATGTCACGCGCGTCCTCTCGCTGTCATCACGGGTCCCGCTTGCCTTGCAAGAAGCCGCTGGGTTTCATAGCCACGTGGCAGGCATCGCAGACGCGTTTCTCTTTGTCAACCGTTAGTTCAACCGCGTCCGCGGCCGTTCGCGTCTGCGATCGTTAGCACGAAAATAGTTAACGAAATCTGGAGGCTGGACCTGGAAATCGCGGCACCGGCTTCTTATGTAAAGTGTCGGCCGTTTGGTGCGGCCTCCCCCGAAAGAGGCGATCGAAGGTGCCGCGCTGGCTGCTTTAGCCGCGCAGAGCGGTGCCGAATCGCTGTTGACTTCGGCAGGATCGGGGCTTATAAGCCCGGCTCCCTCGGGTTGGGGGGATTGTTCTTTGACATTGTGGTTTAGAGTGGAAGGGATGCGCGGGCGGCGGCGCCGTGAACGGTGCTGATTGTCTCGCGTATCTGGATGGAAAGATATCTGTCAATTCCGGACAGTATGAGAGATCGATCGGTGCCAGGCTTGGTCCTGCGTATAGCGCGTGGGGCCGAGGCTAAGTTGAGAGTTTGATCCTGGCTCAGAACGAACGCTGGCGGCATGCCTAACACATGCAAGTCGAACGCGTGGAGCGATCCACGAGTGGCGCACGGGTGAGTAACGCGTGGGAACCTGCCCTGGAGTGTGGGATAACCGAGGGAAACCTCGGCTAATACCGCATACGACCTGAGGGTGAAAGATTCATCGCTCTGGGAGGGGCCCGCGTCGGATTAGCTAGTTGGTGAGGTAACGGCTCACCAAGGCGATGATCCGTAGCTGGTCTGAGAGGATGATCAGCCACACTGGGACTGAGACACGGCCCAGACTCCTACGGGAGGCAGCAGTGGGGAATATTGGACAATGGGGGCAACCCTGATCCAGCAATGCCGCGTGAGTGATGAAGGCCTTAGGGTTGTAAAGCTCTTTCGCCCGCGACGATGATGACGGTAGCGGGAGAAGAAGCCCCGGCTAACTTCGTGCCAGCAGCCGCGGTAATACGAAGGGGGCGAGCGTTGTTCGGAATTACTGGGCGTAAAGGGCGCGCAGGCGGCCTTTGAAGTCAGATGTGAAAGCCCCGGGCTCAACCTGGGAATGGCATTTGATACTCGAGGGCTGGAGTACGGGAGAGGAGAGTGGAATTCCCAGTGTAGAGGTGAAATTCGTAGATATTGGGAAGAACACCGGTGGCGAAGGCGGCTCTCTGGACCGTAACTGACGCTGAGGCGCGAAAGCGTGGGGAGCAAACAGGATTAGATACCCTGGTAGTCCACGCCGTAAACGATGTGCGCTAGACGTTGGAGGACCTAGTCCTCCGGTGTCGCAGCTAACGCGATAAGCGCACCGCCTGGGGAGTACGGCCGCAAGGTTAAAACTCAAAGGAATTGACGGGGGCCCGCACAAGCGGTGGAGCATGTGGTTCAATTCGACGCAACGCGAAGAACCTTACCAGCCCTTGACATGTCCCGTATGGGGCCGAGAGATCGGCTTCTTCAGTTCGGCTGGCGGGAACACAGGTGCTGCATGGCTGTCGTCAGCTCGTGTCGTGAGATGTTGGGTTAAGTCCCGCAACGAGCGCAACCCTCACCTTCAGTTGCCATCGGGTCAAGCCGGGCACTCTGGAGGAACTGCCGGTGACAAGCCGGAGGAAGGCGGGGATGACGTCAAGTCCTCATGGCCTTTATGGGCTGGGCTACACACGTGCTACAATGGCGGTGACAGAGGGAGGCAACGGGGCGACCCTTAGCCAATCTCGAAAAGCCGTCTCAGTTCGGATTGTTCTCTGCAACTCGAGAGCATGAAGCTGGAATCGCTAGTAATCGCGGATCAGCACGCCGCGGTGAATACGTTCCCGGGCCTTGTACACACCGCCCGTCACACCATGGGAGTTGGCTTTACCCGAAGGCGGCGCGCCAACCGCGAGGAGGCAGCCGACCACGGTAAGGTCAGCGACTGGGGTGAAGTCGTAACAAGGTAGCCGTAGGGGAACCTGCGGCTGGATCACCTCCTTTCTGGAACGGGAGGACGAGGAAGGCCCTCACGCCTTCATCTTCTCCTGTCATCCATCAGCGGGTCTGCTTGAGGACCCGCGACACATAGCGGTGCCGCCGTCTGCGCATCCCTTCCCCGATCGTCGTTATTGCAGGGCGGGAGGATTTCTGTCCGCCTCCGACCCCTCATCCTGAGGAGCGCTTGGCTTAGAGCGCGTCACGCAGGAGGGCTAGTAGCTCAGTTGGTTAGAGCGCGCGCTTGATAAGCGTGAGGTCGGAGGTTCAAATCCTCCCTGGCCCACCACGCGCCATGCGCTTCGCGCATGGTCGCGAGCCGCGGCAGGCGCAACGCCAGTTGCGCCGAGAGCGGCCTGGTGCAGAAAAGGCTGCAGACAAGGGCGCGGCATCGAGTTGGTGGCTTGGTGTTTTATCCTGCGCGGCGCGGCTCTCGCGGTTCCCCTCGACAAGAGCTCGGGAGCGCAACTGCTGACGCCGCCCAGGTCTTCGGGCGGCGGGCCGCCCGAAGACCTGGGGGGTGTAGCTCAGTTGGGAGAGCGCCTGCTTTGCAAGCAGGAGGTCATCGGTTCGATTCCGTTCACCTCCACCACCGACCGAACGACGCAGAGCGTCGTTCGTGTCGACCGCGGCAGCGGTTGCGCTCCCGAGCTCTTGTCGAGGGGAACCGCGAGAGCGGCCTGGTGCAGAACGGGGCACCGAGCAACGATCGGGAGAAGCAATGTTTTGCGTCGAGCCTATGGGCTCGAGGCGATTTTTGATCTTTGACAGGGTGAAGAGGGAGTATCTGGGAGAGCGGCGCGACCGTCGTTGTGATGGTGCGTGGCTTTTCCAGGAGAATGGCTGGAAGAGCGGGCGTCCGTCTCGTGACGGAGGAGCGCTGTTCCAGCGCGAGAAGAGCATCTTCATGCGAGACTTGTTTGCTTAGCGGGGCTTGTCCCTGCGGGCGACGGGTTTAGCGATCAAGCGTTGAGGTTAAGGGCATTTGGTGGATGCCTTGGCGCCAAGAGGCGATGAAGGACGTGGCACGCTGCGAAAAGCTGCGGGGAGGGGCGAGCGCCCGTTGATCCGCAGGTCTCCGAATGGGGCAACCCCTCCCGCAAGGGAGATCCTGGATTGAATCCATAGGTTCAGGAGGCGAACCCGGCGAACTGAAACATCTCAGTAGCCGGAGGAAAGGACATCAAACGAGACTCCGCGAGTAGTGGCGAGCGAAAGCGGACGAGGCCAGTGACGTTGAGCGGATTACCAGAACCGTCTGGAAAGGCGGGCCGGAGCGGGTGACAGCCCCGTATGGGAC
>Ga0209647_1000347_pt1:12500-43758 | contig 43758 bp, 25 predicted proteins | sample GraSoi_2013_60cm_FD_185827 | JGI IMG/M metagenome (GOLD analysis project Ga0209647, IMG submission 185827) | Grasslands soil microbial communities from the Angelo Coastal Reserve, California, USA - Sample 9_17_2013_60cm (SPAdes) (version 2) | ecosystem: Environmental > Terrestrial >...
CGTATTCGCGCTGGAGCCCGACGGCCATTTCCTGATAGGGGGTAGCGAGGCTTCCACCGTAGCCGCCGTTGCCGTCGCCGTTGAACTTGCCGTTCCACGCCGTGGCCGGCAACCAGACTTCGAAGTTGATGTCCGAGTCGCTCGTCGGTGTCGCGGTCCCGGTCACCCGACAAAAGGCTGGCATGTTGGTGAACACCTGTCCCGTTGGCGTGGCAAATGTTCCGGCAGGTACTGACTGAGCGCCCGTGATTGCCGTATTCGGGAGGGACAGACTGGCAAGGCTCTCGCAGGTAGCTGCTGATGTGCGCGTCGCGCCAAGGGTGATTGCGGTCAGCGAGACGGTCGCTAGGAAAAGAGGCTTGCAGTAAAAGTTCATGACCTTTCCTCCATTCATCCATGTACTGTTGAATCACTTCGTTTTCTTTTTCGCTCTGCTTTAGGCAGAGCCAACCAGCCGAAATGCGAGCTGGCGCGGGAAGCGGGTGTTTCTGTGACTCGCGCCCCCGCGGTCAGCTAATCAGTGCGTGTCGTGGTCGAAGTCGTCGCGATCGTGTGTCGGCTCGCTCTCGCTTGTCAGATCGAACTCCCCGGGACGAGGATAAGACAGCCATGTGTCGACGATCGGTTGCTGCTCCACGCCGGGTCGGCTGTAGTCGCAGACACCCTGTGGGAAGATGGCCTTGAGCTGCGCCAGCTGGTTGTTCGTCAGCGGGCGCGTGTAGTCCCGCGGATCAACCGGCTTCAGCTGGCACTTCAGGATGTCGCCCCGCAATGGCTCACCAGCGACCAGACGAGGATCGGCATGGGACGGGAAAAGTTGGTTGCATTGGCCCGGCCCGTTGAAAGTCGCCGGCTCTTCGATTTTCTGCCCGGCCGCCGTGTAGCAGGCATCGACAAGATCGGTGGGTTTGTTCCGCACCACCTTGCCATGGCTCGGCGGCGAAGGATCATCGGCGATGTTGTCGAGCCACTGGTCCATCGGCCCGATCGCCGCGACCAACGGACCCAAGCTGGCGGCGCTGGTGATGAAGGTCGTGAGCATGACCTGATTGTCGGAATCACCATTCGCGGCGGCGAGGCGCGCCCGCGTCAAGAAAGACTCATAACGGGAGTGAATGTTGTCGATATTGTCCAGGTATGGTCGCAAGTCGATGATGGGCACCAAGCCCAAGCCGCCGCTGCCGCTGTCCGCACGACCGGTCCGGTAGGCGATACGGAGCGCCTCCGGGTCCGCCACGCTGCGGGCGGGGACGATGTTGCCGTTGTCATCGTAGCCGCCGATGCGTTGGTTGAGATCGATAAACTGCGCCGCAGTGATCTTGCCCGCGTTGAACGCGCCAAGACCATACTGAACGCCGACATTGTCTTCGGGGCGGCGGGCGAACCCGGTCCGAGGGTCCGGGCCAAAAGCATTGATCATGTTGTCGTAGGTGTCGCAGCGGGCGCCGCCTTGGTTTGTCGCCGGGTTATAGACCAGCGGCGCCGGAATTGAGAGATCGCAGACGCCGGGCATCAGCCAGCCTGGCGAAAACCCTGTGCCCGGGAGTCCGGCGCCCATCCATGATTGGCACGTGGCCCAGCTGTTGTAGCCCGCGACCGCGCTCTTCTGATCGACGGTCCACGTCAACGCGCTGGTGTTGAACGCGTTGTTGAGCAGTGAGCAGTCGACGACCGGCATGATGACGGTGACGATATCCGGGAAGCTGCGACCCGGTAGGATGCCGTCGAGCAGGCCAGGGTAGTTTTGCGCGATCATGTGTTGCTGCATCGAGCCGCCCGATGTACCCCAGCCGATGGTGTGCACCGGCACACCATAGCCGTCGATGAAGTGCTCCTTCACCATCATCATCGTCTCGGCCGAGATGAGATCATTGCAGTCGTTGCCCCACACGTCGAGCGAGGCCGCCGCCATGGCGTAGCCCAGGGCGAGGAAAGCATTGTGGGATGAGGCCTCGTTCAACACGCCTCCGGTGGAAAGGCCCTGATGATAGCCCGCATTGCAACCTCCACCGAAGGTGTAGACCAGGCGGCCGTTCCACCCCGCGGGCTTATGCCAAGGGTCAGGCGGTGGATCGGACACCGGGTCATGCAGAATCCCGAATTGATAAATGGCACGGTTGATCGTGCCGGTCTCCACCCGAACGATGTAGTTGACGGTGCGGCCATCTTTTGTCGTGGTCTGCGCCAGATCGGCCGGGCGCACGGTTGGATTGGGCAGCGGCTGTAGCGTACCGCCGGTCGACATGTAGACGTAGTCGACCCGTGTAGGGGCCGAGCAGTCCGCATCGAGCGGCGCACCCAGGGTCCCGCCGATAACCGGCAGGACGAAGCTTTGCGTCTGGCAGATGAACGGCTCCTGGTGCGGGCCGGAGAAAATTGGGCCGTTGATCGGATAGTCGGTGATCTCGAGCTTCGCGATTGGTCGCCAATGGCTCTCTTTTGTCAGAACCTCGAGGCGATTCTCGCCTTGCACCAGACCCTGGACCAAGCCGACCAACGATCCGGCCATCCGGCCGTGGAAATCACCGGTGACGTCCTGGCCGTTAAGCGTGACCTTGACATCGCTGGCGAACAAGCGGCGCGGCACGCTGACTTGCACCAGTGCTTCGCCTCCGCTCACCATGTCGGGCCGCGTCGAGAGGATGCGGATCTCACCTTTGCTGTCGTCGCGGTCGGCAAAGGCGGCGGGAGCGACAGAGAGGGCGGCCACCGCTGCGGCAAACGGTACGGCGTAGAGCACGCGAAAAATAAGGCGACGGTTCATGACGGTTCCTCCCCCTGCGACGTTTGGTCGAGTGGTCCAGTTTCCAATGACAATGCACCGCCTAAAGAAAAGTGATCACCGGAACGACACGAGAGACGCGTGCCTTGCGGCACGCGCCCTGCATCGATCAGGTCACCTCCTGCGGTCGCGATCGTTCGCGCACACGAAATTCGCGGCGTCGTTGGTGCTGCCGGTCCCCTTGTACCGTGCCTGCTCCGGATACGGGCACAGCGGACGCGTCATAACCACACCTTGCGCTGGGTTATCGTTGACGTATTTCGTCGCGATGATCTTTTCCGGCGCGATGCCGTCGTCGACCCACTCATCGAGCGCCGTGAGCGTGTCGAACACGTTGGGGCCCGGGCCGCCGGCGCAATGATTCATGCCGGGGGCCAGGAACAGGCGATAGAACTCCTGAGTCTCCTCCAGCGCCTCGCGAGGACCATGCTCCTCGGCCTGCCCTGCGACCACGCTTTCGAAGTAGTTGATGCTGTTGATCGGCGAGATGTCAGGGTCGCTATAGCCGTGATAATGGATGAGCTTCCCGCCATGGCGACGAAACGCGCTCAGGTCCGGGCTCGTCGCGTTCATGATCGGGCCCATCTTCGCATCGACAAAAGCGGGGTCGGTCTTGAAGTCGAAGGTGCGGAAGTCCCAGTTCGGATCGTTGTAGACAAAATATTTGAAGAACGGGATGCCGAGGAGGTAGTGGACCGAGAAGAACGGTGCCGGGCCGGTCACGAAGCCCGGCCAGCCCAGCGTCTCGCCGCCCTGCGCGAGTCCGGGATAGAACCCGGGACTGGTCGCACGATCGGGACCGGCCCAGATCTTCGCGACCGCCTCCACCTGCGGCGCGGTGAGGCAAGTGCCGGGATCCTGCCCCGCCTTGCAGAGGAGCCGCGCGGGTTGGAAGTGGCAGTCACGGGGATCGACGAGAACGCCATCGACGATGCCGTCGTCCTGAGCGTCGCATGCGGCATTGACGGCGTTGCCGATAACTGCCGCCTGACTCGCGGAGACGTAGCTGTCGAGGCTCGGGTCGCCGAGAGTCGCCCGCGAGATCCAGAGATGGGCGCCCACATAGTGATGGGTCCAGAAATTCGCGGGATCCCCGGCGATGATGCCGTCATAGTCGTCGGGGAAGCGCTGCGATTCCATCTGCGCTTCTTGCCCGCCGCCCGAGCAGCCCTGGAAGTATGAGTGGCGAGGGGCTGCGCTGTAGAACGCCTCAACAATCGACTTCGCGTCTTGCGCCACAAGGTGATGGGCACGATAGCCGAAATCGATGATCTTCTCGGGATGGCCCAGGGCCCAGCTGCCATCGATGACGCTGGCTTCATGGCCGGTATCGGTCGATGTGCTCGCATAGCCCAACCGGACATCAGATGCCATCGCCGAGTAGATGATGGAGCCGGCATAGCCGCCGTTGCCATTGCCTTTGAACTTTTGATTCCAGCCGGAAGACGGCATCCAGACTTCGAACAGGATGTTCGAATCGGAGGTGGGCTTGATCGCCCCGGCCACTCTGCAGAACGCGGGCAAGTTGGCGAAGACCTCGCCGTCGGGCGCCGTGAAGGTGCCGGCCGGGACGGATTGCGCCGCCGTGATCGTGGTGTTCGGCAGCGCGAGCCCGGCCATGCTTCCGCAATCGGCGGCCGCCGTCATCGAGCCCAATACGAGCAAAGGTCCTGCCCAAGCAAAAGGTGCGACACGAAAGCGCATGAAAGTCCTCCTCCCACTGGTCACGTTCTTGTTTGACGGCCGCCAGCCGTCAGATTCGGTGTTGAACTCGAAAGCCTCAATCGCGATCACACTCCTCGTCGACGGAGAACTTGCCGTTCCGAATGTCGACGAGTACCGGCGTTCTATACAATCCCGAAACGGTGCGCGTCTTCGGCAACGCGTCTCGAATGGCCAGGAAGAGCGGTTCGGTCGCCATATCCGGGAGGACGGTCAACGATTTGCCATTCAGCGACGTGAGCAACTCATCGTGGTGCGCAGGGAAGAAAATGTCTGGGTTGAACAGGTTCACGAGATTGAGGGTGACGGGAACCTGGAAGCGCGGGAAATCTTGCACGTTGTACCCGACGATGGCCAAGTTGACGCTCTTGAGCGTGTCCATGGCCGCCTGAAGGGTCGGCGTGATCGGACCGCCGCTATCGAGCCAAAGCAGGCGATAGCCGGTGTCGAAGGTAAAGAGATAGGCGATCGTGCCCTGTGTAAGGATGCGGGGATCGAAAGAGCCTCGAGCGACGACCGTTGCGGCCGCTTCGAGATCGGCCGAAGCGAACGGTGGATTCTGCAAGGCGAGATAAACATCGACGACTTCCTGCGATGCGCTTTCGCCTTCCGGAGTGAGGCTCGTGGGACCGACGCTGTGATGCGCCAAGATCGGCTGCACGGTAAACCCGTTGAAGCGCAGGAGCTCTCCCCCGAGCCCGTTGACCGCCCGAATCTGCTTTGCCGGCACGCCCTGGCCGAGAAGGACCCCGTTTCCGATGGTCTGGTCTGCGATGACCGTCGCACCTGTTCGGGCAGCAATGGACGCGGCGTCGGCAATGTGGTCGAAATGTGCGTGGCCGATGACGATGAGGTTGGCCCGGACCACTTGTTGCGGCGTCAAGCCGATGTCCCGGCACAGCGGCCGGTCATACCACGCATCGAGCAGAATCACCTGGTCGCGGAACACGAGCTCGAAGCATGCACAACCCAACCACCGCAAAGAGATGACGTTGCGGTCCGCGGGCATCGGGCCGCCCACGGCCGCGGGAACCAGGCTGCTGCACGAATCTCCGAACCGGCCCTCCTCTTCGTGGCCCGGGTGTGCCGAGGCGGAACCGCCCAGCGCTGCGAAGCCGGACGTGCTCGCAGCGACAGCGCCGCCGACCAGGCCGCCTTTGACCAACTGACGCCGAGTGAGGGCGACTGAGTGACGCGTGCAATGATCGAGCAGCGGAAGAATTTGCCCGAGCGATTTCATGTGACGGTTCCTCCCTTGCATGGTCTGCTCACGCGCAGCTCGGCGACAGCAGTCTGCGTCGGGATTGCTTGCTCCCACGCACCCGTCGCTTTTGGTGTTTCCTTACCGCAGAACGTTGCTGGCCCGCGCCGCCTGGATGTAGCGCTCCGCATCCTCCTGCAGCAGCAAGCGCTCGCGAACGAGGCCGTTCGCCGCTTTGGCGACGGCGTCGACGAAGCCGTCATGGTCGCGGTAGCGCTCCGCGAGCGAGCGGCGCGGATCGCCCTTCGCCAGCCGCTCGGCCTTGGTCGTCGCGAAGGGGAAGAAAGATCCGCTCAGGCTGCAGAGATTGCCCGGGCGGTGGCCCGGTGCGCGGAGATTCCAGCCGGTCCAGGTGCCGAGCGGAGCCTGGAGCTCGACCTGATGCACGCCGGCGATCTCGATGCCGTCGCGGTCGGTCGTCGGCACCAGGACCTCGTAGCTCGGCCCGACGAGCGGCGGCAGGATAGTCATGATGCCGCCGGTCGAATCGAGCTCCGGTCCGAAGTCGAGCAAATTATATTCGTCCACGACAGGCGTGAACTCGACACCGGGTAGCGACGGGAATGCCTCGGCCTCCTCTTCCAGCGACACGAGCGTTCCATCCCGCACTGAAGGGTAGCGGCTCTTGGGCGGCTCGATGCCCTTGTCCGCCCACAGGTCCCAGGCGACGAGCAGGGCGCGCGTGGTGAACCCCTCATAGGTCGGATCCGTCGGATAGAGGCACATGCCTGCTGGCCCGGGGAAGGTCACGCCCGGGAAGAAGGGCGGCGCCGCTCCCCCGCCGAAATGCTGGAAGCTCGCGAGGTTGTAAAGCCGCACATTGGCGGGCTGCGGCACCGGTCGGCCGAGCCCGTCCGCGACAACGAAGGACCCGTGGAGCTGATAGAATTCGGCGGCGTCGTCCGTGTGGATCACCAGCGGGTCCGTCTGCGGCCGCTTCAAAATGCCGTCCTCGATTCCCGAGATCGGGTCTCGCGTGACGGCGTAGGTCATCGGCGGGAATGCGTCCTGGAAGTAGTCGTGGGCGAAGTCCTGGTCCGCGAAGACATTGGGGTCCGCGAACCTCATGCTGATGAAGACCCGCGTCGTTCCCGCGATGTTGACGTTGACGACGTCGAAGACCTTGCGGTGCGACTCGTCCTCGTTGAAGCCATGGTAGAGGAAATCTCGCAGGTACGAGCCGGTTTGGGAGCTGCCGGTCGCATAGGAGCGCCTGATCGAGGCGGCAAGCGGGTTCGGATTGCCGAAATCGTCCTTCGTCGCGTAACGCAGGAAGGAGCCGAGGTCGCGTGTCGTGGCGAATCCCAATCCCATGACGATCGGGTTCTTCGCCGGGTAGATCAGCTCGTAGATTTTTTCCGGCTGAAATCCCGCGAAAAGGCAGATATGCGTGTTGTCGGGGACGAGGCTCGCCTGGCCCGTGGGACAGCTTCCAAACGCCCATGCATTGGAGGGGAGCGGGACGCGCGGCGCCGACTCCTCGCCGCGGACGGTCAGAGTGGAGTGCGCCGTGTTCGTGTCGGCCGCCTCGTAGGAATGGAAGGCCGGGCTGCCCTCGAGCGGCAGGCTGAAGGTCCCCGCCGCCTTATCGTGGTACTCGATGCGCATCTTGCCGACGATGGGACTGCCGTTGGGTTGAGTCGCGATGGGACAGGTCGGCGCGAAATTGTGCGTCGCCGCATTGGGAACGAGGTCGCACTCCCATCCCGCATCGACATAGGTGTAGCCCTGCCGCTCGAGGAAGCCGTCGCCGGCATCGGCGGCCGTGATGGGACGGTTCGAAAAACCTGCACCGAAGTTGAAGCGGTAGAACTCGATGTCGGTGCCGCGGTTGTTGAGGCCGTAGACGATCTTGCCGTTGCCCTTCGCCATGTCGATGGGCTTGATGATCAGGAAGGGCGTGCTGAATTCGACGAGGCCCTGCGCATCTTTTGGCGCCGCATCGAGGTCGACGATCCCGGCATTGAGAGGATCGCGCGGATCGACGGCGAGTGTCGCGACGCCGACGAGCTCCTCGAAGGAACCCGTTGCGCCGAAGGACATGCCCCCGGCGAAAGGTTGTGTGCTTTGGACTTCGAAGCGGATGACCCGCGCTTCGCCGGGCGCCGCCACAAGCGCCAGCGCCGCAATTGCAGCCGAGAGAAAAGTCTTTGTCGCGATGCCCGTCGCGCCGGGCGCAAAAGCCGTAACGCCCTGAAGGTGCTCTCGCATACCGTCCTCCCTAGGAATGTGCTTCCAGCGCTACTGCGCGCGGCGGCGCCCCACCGTTCTCTCCAGGCTCTGACCGGCTTCTGGTGACGCCGGGTGGGCACAATTGAAACGCTACGTCAGTTGACGGTATACCGTCAACTATCCCCAAGGTAGTAACGTGGCAAAGCCGCTTTGGAGATGCCGAATGGAGAGAGCTGACAGAGAGTTCCCGGTCGTCCAGCGCAAGAATGTTGAGGATCAAGTGTACGACGCGCTGCGCGAGGCGATCCTTTCGGGTCACTTTAGCGGCGGCGAACGCCTCATTCAGGCCGAGTTGGCCGCGCGCCTTTCGACCAGTCGGATTCCCGTCCGCGACGCCTTGAAGAGGCTCGAGGTAGACGGGCTTGTCGATGTTGACGAGCGAGGCATTTGCCGTGTTGTCGAATTCAGCCCCGAGGATTTGGACGAGACCTATGGGCTGCGGGCGATGCTCGAGCCGCGGGCCGGATCGTTGGCTGTCCCCAAGCTTGATGAGGAGGAGATCCAATATCTGCATATGCTCGCCGACCAAATGGTGGTTGCCGCCCGGGCGGGCGATCAGGCGCGGTACGTCGAGCTGAACAGGTCCTTTCACTGGACGCTGTACGAGGCGAGCGGGTGGCGCCGCCTCGTCCGCATCATCAAGACCCTTTGGGCAGGTCGGCCGCCGCTCACACCGATGATGGTGTCGGGCCAGTTGAAGCGTTCGCTCGCTGAACATCGTGGCATCTTGGCAGCCATCGATGCTCGCGATCCGCAAGCCGTGGAAGACAAGCTGCGTCGCCACATCCAAGCGGCAGGCCGATCATTCCGGCTGCAGCTCGCACAACAGCGGCACACCTAGGGCCACTAAGAGGGCGGATCGACGATGCTCACAATCGCGCGGGTCGCGTAAGTGCGGGGTTCCCCATGCGCCGGCCCTCAGTTTTTGGGTGCACGAGCGTTCAAAACGCCGAATTCCATCGCCGAGTGGCAGCGGGGCACTGTCATGCAAGCTTGGCGCGTGCGTGCAACTTATGTCCGCGGGCCCGACTTCTGCTCATGGCACTTTTGCGCAGAACGAGCTCGGCGAACGCGGGTCCGATTTCGGCCTCATAACAGACGCTCACCGGCCAGCGAGCCACTTCGCTGTTTGACCCTATGGCGATATTTCGGATCTCCAGCGTTGGTCCGTGCTTGGAGCTCACGGATGGCCATTGCGGCTCCGGTCGCCGTGCCAGGGATTGCGCGAAGAACGGATCACCTGATTTAGCCCGATGCGCTTGAGACGAACGAGTTCCGGGTCGCGCGGCCGGGGTCTGGTCGTCGTGGCAATCGCCATGAGCGTCGATCTTATGAAGTGCTACTCATTGCGCCTCGGCCGGCAGCATGCCGCCATGGGCGTCCATATAGGCTTGCATGGCTACCTCATGGTCAGCTGCCGGATCTCCGGCGGGGCCGGCGACCGAAACGATCGCCTTCGAGACGTTGGGCTCACCGTGCGGGGTCGTGGACGAGGGCACGTCCACAATGCGCAGGTCAACGCGCAGCCCGGCACGCTGCAGGACAACGCGATCGAGACGGATGCTTTCCACGGTCCATCCATCGACGTCCTCTCCCTCGGCGATTCGCTTCATACGCTGCGGTTGACCGTGCTCGATCAAAGCACGGGCAGGGCCATTTGACAGAACGACGCCTACGAGCGCGAAGCCGCTCGGCGACTGGCTCGTCGCACTCTCGGGTGGGGGCGCCGCGCGGCGCGTAGGAGCGAACAGCGGGCGATTAACCACCTCGGCAAGGCTCTCAAGTGGCGGAGATGCGAAAACTCGATTGACCGCGTCAACATTCTGCGGCTCGTACGGAAGCGTTGGTGCTGGTACGGCGACCCGCACCGTAGCGACAGAGGACGCTTCTGCTTCGACGTAAATCACGCCGCCAAGGCCCAAGCACAGTGCGATCGGCAGAATCGGCACGCTGGGGGGCCAATGCGGATTCAGCGATCGACCGAACACCGTCATACCTTGAACGCGCATGAAGGAACCCGGCCGGAAAGTTCGGATAGGCGGCTCTTCAGGGTCATCTCGACTGTTCGACCATATTGTGGCCTGTCAATGCAATGCAAGCGGTAGAGACAGCACCCATAGGCCCATGATGGTATAGGCCATCATGAGTAACAGCATCGGCAGTTGACTGATTAGGGCTTGTCGGCGGGACGGAAATAGCCGCAGCGCGATGACATGCGCCAAGCACACGCTCGCGACGTGGCCAGCGAGGATGAGCGCGACCTCGGTATGCCAGATGATCGCCATGTCGAGAGGCGCGGGTCCCGCGAAATCCGGCGCGATGCCGAACAGGTTCCAGCCAAAGCCGAAAGGGTCGCTCGCGATATAAGGCACCAGCGGCAGCTGCATCAGGATGAGTGTGTAGTAGTGCGCGACGTTGTAGACGAAGGCGATGGGGATGATGGAGAAGGCGAATTGCAGGGCGAGCTCGCGCAGCGGGACGGCGGTCCTGGCGATTGCCCGCGTCGCTGCCATCACGAGCATGTAGACGGCGAAATAGAGCAGCGGCGAGAGCAACAGGCCGGCGCGTTGATAGAGGGTGTACCAGGTCGCAAGACTTGCTTGCGCCTTGGCCATGTCGGCGCCCCACAAGGGCTGCAGAAGGGCCAGCAGGTTCTTCCAGAACAGCCCGACCCAGAAGACAGTGTCGTGAACGCCGTCGTAGGTCGTGGACGACAGCATGAAGAGCACGAAGAGAACGAGGCTAAGGTGCTCCGGCCTTTCCTCGAGCGTGCCGGCGAAAGGCAGCCTGAGCCGCACCTGCCAAGAGGTCGTGCCGGGGCGCGGTTCATGGGCGACGGGCGCCAGCGTGCCGATCAGCCGGAAGAAGACGCCGAACACCTCGCCGCGCTCGAACCAGAGCGCCTTTCCGAAGACCCAAGCGCCAGCGAGTGTGGCGAGGCTATAGGCGATGAGGATAAGGGACAGCGTCGCGGGCTTGGGCAACCAGAAGAGCTCGATCCAGATCAGCGCGACATAGAAGATGAAGGCGGGGTAGTAGCCAAGCCACACGGGATAGGCGACGCGCGGCCGGGCGAAATCGATCCTGCAGGCCTCCGCAGCGGAGACGATGACCTTCCATGGATTGACAAGCTCGTAGACGTTCCCGATGAGCGCCGTCAGATAGGCGAAGGCAAGGAGGAATCCGATCCAGAACAGCGTCATGCTGATGTTGGCGAGCGGGCTCGGCGTGCCGAGAAGCCCGGCGACCACCGTCAGCAGCAGGCAACCCACCGCTCCGACGCGCAGGAGCCCGAGCGCCCAGCGCGTGGTCAGGGCGGCGGTGCGGCCCCGCGCGTGGAGCGCGAGGGCACGCGGCGCGCGGCGCGCCACCGGCGCCCTGGCGAAATAGCCGATCGCGGCGAAGGTTAAGACAAGCGTCGCCGCGCAGGCGTAGAGGTACAGCCAGAACGGCACGGGCAGCGTATAGGGTTCGACAAAGGAATGCGCCTGGACGACACCGGGCAGCAGCAGAACGAGGCCGGCGAGCAGCGCCGCAGGGAAGGCGGCGCGTTTCATAGCGGTTTGACCTCGAGCGCCGCCACTTCGATATGGCCGTGCTCGGCGCCGTGGAAGTCGACGCCGTACCGTCCGGCGCGGTTGGCGGTAAAAGTGAGAGTCGTCTCACCTGCGGGCTCGAGCACGATCTCCTGCTCATAACCGTGGATGTGCAGCGCCGCGGCTCGGTCCGCCGTGACGAAGAGAGTGACGGTGTCGCCTTCGGTCGCGGTGATGAGTTCCGGCCCGGAGACGAGGCGCTCACCGCGGATCGATGGATGGTAGGCTCTGGCCTGCGGCGGGCCCGACGGCAGCCCGGCCGTGGAGTTCCGCAAGGCGACGTAAAGACCAGCGAGAAGCAGCACGGCGACCGCTGCCGAAATCGCTCCGGGTCTGTTCATCGAGTGTCCTAAGCGCAAATCCGCGAATCGGAAGGGACCGGGCGCTGCCCGATCCCTTCCATTACATCACCGGTGACGTGCTCAGGCTACGCGCGATTTGATCAGGCTAATCACGGTCGTTGCCATCGCGGTCATCGCCGTCGCGTTCCTCGAAAAGCTCCTCGCCGAGCGCCTCGCGGTTGGTGAAGCGCACGACCTGGAAGCCATTGTCTTGCGAGGTGAACCAGATATGGACCTCGCCCTTGTGCTTGCGGATGCGGACGAACGAGGAGGCCCAGTCCGCGGTGCGATCGAAATTCGCCGCCACTGTGCGCTTCCACAAATTCGATCCCGGCAGGACCTTGGTGTGCTGCGCCGGCGCTTTGTAATAGGCGATCTCGCGGGGATGGTAGGGATCGCGGATGTCGAACACGCGCAGGCCCGCTTCGAAGTAGCTGCACGCCAAGATCTTCGCATCTTTGGCGTTGTCGACGTTGCAGTAATGGCTGTCGTAGACGAAGCCGGGGTTCAAGGATTCGGGCAAGGTCGTCGCGCAGTTTACGGGATCGTGCACCTCGAGCATCAGCTTCGCCACCTCCTTCGGATGCCGCTCGTCGCTGATGTCGATGAGCTTGGTGAAGCCGAAGGGCGGCAAGTTTTGCGCGCAGGCAAAGGCCCGCGCGGTCGGACCCGAGCCGGCCGAGCCGAGCTCCTGGGTGAAGGATAGATAGGGCTTGCCCTTGATGGTGATCGGCAGCGCTTGTTGAGCTTGGCCGCCATCCTTCCAGAACAGTGTGCTGACGATCCTCATCTGCGGATTGGGCAGGCGGGCCTTGAAGTCGCTGGTGTCGAGGATGATCAGGCCTTCGGGCCCGAAGGAGCTCGAGCCGACGGGCGCCGTGAGGAAGCCGGGCTGCGGGCTGTATTCGCGCGTCCCGTCTGCGTTGGTGTTGGTGTCATGCGCGCGACCGTCGCCGTTGAACTGCCAGTTGAGCAGCCATTTCGGGTTGGCCGGGTCGTCAACGGCCACAACCGGCATGATGCCGCCGACACCGCGGAAGCCGTTGGTCACGTAAAAGGTTTCGCCGTCTTGGGACCAGTTGCCGGCGTGGGCATGGCTGTTCGGCAGGTCGATCCTGGATTTCAGCACGGGGTGCCGGCAATCGGACACGTCGTAGACTTCAAAGCCGTTGCCGATGCCGGTGCCATTCTCGGCTTCGACGCCGCCGAGCAGCTTGCGCTTCGCGTTGACGTGGAGCGATTCCCAAGGGTCGCGCATCGTGACGCTGTCGATGTAGTTGACCGGCTTGGGGTGGCGGGGATCGGCGACATCGACAACGACGACGCCGAAATGCTGCTGCTGCGGGCTGTTGGAGGTGTCGTAATAGGCGCAGTCGCCGAACCAGGCCATCTGCCAGCTCGTGCCCTCGCCCTGGGTCTGGCCGACGAGCTCGAGGTTGCAGTTGAAGCCGCGATCCGTGGCGCCGCCGAAGCGCTCGGCCAAGGTCGTGCTGCCCTGTAGCCCGCTCTCGGTGCGGTCGTGAGGACCGCAATGCGCTTTGGGCACCGGTCCGGTCCACGGGACTGGCGGTGCGTCGTCGCGATCACGCGCGAATGCAGTGGCGCCTATATAAGACGGTGCCAGCATGAGGCCCATCGCCAGACAGGAAACTGCGGTAAGCCGCGCCAAGACAGCGCCAGCACGCCGCCTGGCATTCGATTCGTTAGAGTTCGCGCCGATAAAATGTTCGGCGATTGTCATCGCATCCTCCCCTCCGCCGCAGCGGATTGTTTTGCACACGCGCCAGTGTGAGTGCGGGTGAACCGCATTGTTTCGTTGTCAACTTTAGGTAATAGTCGGCGAAAGGTGCACGCGTCAAGGTTTGGATCTGTTTTTGACAGGTAGCGGGTTGACCGCCCAAAGGCCTCACCATTCCCGCCAGCGCGCTTCAGGAACCGTGTTGGCTTAGCCGCGATCCGATCAGCCGATATTGACGCGTACGTTGAAGAGGCCGATGCGATGTCGATCGAGCTTTCGGATACCAGCGGCGGTGTCATCGTGGGCTCTGTGGGCGTTACGTCTTCCGCTGCTTCTACAGGTCCAGGAGACTGCGTAGTTGCGGCTGCGCAACAAAAAAAGCGCCTCATTCTGGGCCGCCGACTTCGTCCCAGATTCTGACGTTGTGCGTGGGCTCGCGCAGGAAGGCGAAGCTTACGACGACGCCGAGCGCGGCGATCGCCATCGGATAGAACAGGCCCGAGAGCGCTATACCGGTGTATGCCGCGATCGAGGCGCCGGCCGCCGGGACGAGCCCGCCGAAGACGCCGTTGCCGACATGGTAGGGCAGCGACATCGAAGTGTAGCGGATGCGCGCCGGGAACAGCTCGACGAGGAAGGCGGCAATCGGCCCGTACACCATCGTCACCAGGATCACCATGTAGAAGACGAGGATGGTGAGGATGACCGGATTGTCCTTGAAGGTGCCGAGCCAAGTGAAGACCGGCCAGTAGCTGACCACGGCGAGCGCGAAGCCCAGCGTCATGATGTTGCGGCGGCCGATCCGGTCGGAGAGAGCACCGAACAAGATGAAGAAGGGCGCGCCGGCGGTCAGCGCGATCATCATGATGACGTAGACGGTGACGTAGTTTATCTTGAGCACGGCCGTCATGTAGAACAGCGCGTAGAACTGGCCCGTGTACCAGACGACGCCTTCGGGCGCCGTGGCGCCGAAGAGCGCGAGCAGGATCAGGCCCCAGTTCTTGCCGCTGCTGAAGCTCTCGAGCGCCGGGTTGTGGGACGACTTCCCCTGCTGCTTGAGCCGCGCGTAGAGCGGCGATTCGTCAAGCTTGAGGCGGATATAGATCGACAGCAGAACGAGCACCGCAGAGATCAGGAACGGCACGCGCCAGCCCCAGTCGCTGAACACCTGCTCGCCGAAGCCCTGTCGACAAAGGAGGATGACCAGCAGCGCGAGGACGATGCCCATCGTCGCCGTCGTCTGGATCCACGAGGTGTAGAAGCCGCGGCGGTTGTCGGGTGCGTGCTCGGCGATATAGGTGGCGGCGCCGCCATACTCGCCGCCGAGCGCCAGGCCTTGCAGGACACGCATGCTGACGAGCAGGATCGGGGCGAGCGCGCCGATCGTGTCGTATCCCGGCAACAAGCCGACCACGAAGGTCGATGCGCCCATCAACAGCAAGGTCAGCATGAAGGTGAATTTGCGGCCTATGAGGTCGCCGAGATGGCCGAAGACGATGGCGCCGAAGGGACGGACGAGAAAGCCCGTCCAGAACACGAAGAGGCTGGCGATGAAGGCGACGTTCGGGTCCAGCCCCGGCGAGAAGAAGTGCTTGCTGAAGAAGGTCGCGAGCACGCCGTAGAGATAGAAATCATACCATTCGATCAGCGTGCCCACCGAGGACGCGCCGATGATGAATGGCAGATTTCCGCGCTCGTCTAGCCCGTGCCGCGCGATTGTCGACGTCGTTGCGGACATGGGTCCTCCGTCTTGTTCGCCACGCAGGAATGATCCATAGAGGACGTTCCATGCGCCGCTGGGCCAAATAGCCGCGCCAGAGAGTAGCAGGAGGGTCCACGATGCGATCTTCGACTTTCGTCTAAGTCGATGTCGCGCGCTTGCTCAGTATCGGCGCGCCGTACAGAATGTCGGCGTTCTTTTCATGGATCCTTCTGGTAGGCGCGATGGGAGATATCATCCGACTCGTGATTGCGGACGATCATCCCATGGTCAGGCGAGCGCTTGCCGAAACGCTTGCGAAAGTGCTCGGCGCAACGGCCTCCGTCGCCGAGGCGGGCTCAGTCACAGAGGCGGCAGCCCTACTCGATGACGGAAGAACCGACCTGCTTCTGCTCGACATAGATATGCCTGGCATGGAAGGGCTTCGCGGTCTTACCGCGTTGCGTGCGAAATATCCGGCAGTTCCCGTCCTCGTCGTGTCTGCGAACGAGGATCCATTGATCGTGCGGCAGGCCGTCAATCTCGGTGCATCCGGCTTTCTCCCGAAATCTTCGCCGATCAGCGCGATCGGTGAAGCGGTGACAGCCATTCTGAAGGGCGACGTTTGGCTCCCGGCGTCGATCTCGGAGTCTGATGCCGGTCAAAGAAGGCTCGAGACCGGCGCTCGCATTGTTGGACTTACGCCTCAGCAGCGTCGCGTCCTCGAGCTTCTGTCTGAAGGCAAGCTCAACAAGCAGATTGCCTTCGCGCTGGACGTGAAGGAGGCCACGGTCAAGGCCCATCTCTCGCAGATTTTCAAAAAGCTCCGAGTCCGCAGCCGCACGCAAGCCGTGATAGTGGCGCGACGGGTTTACGCAAACGGCAGGAAAGGGCCGAACCGATCGTGAAGCTACCCCGCGCCCGCAACCGCTTGCGCGTTCTCTCCCTGCGTCACCAGTTGGGCCATTAGCGCCCGCAACGCCGCAGGCTTCAGCGGCTTGTTGAGGAGCGGATAGCCACGCGCCTGCGCAGCGGCCCTCAGGGTCTCGGTGTAGTTCGCCGTGATGACGATGCTCGGCAGGCGCTTGCCGATGTCTCGAGTGAGAGCCTCGAGCACGGAAAGGCCGGTCTCTTCACCTTCCAAGTGGTAGTCTATCAGGACTATGTCCGGCGCGGCCGCCAATTTCCCCGCCTCGCGCAGCGTCGACGTCAAGTCGGATGCCGTTAGTACCTGACACGACCAACCCTCAAGCAGCGTGCGCATTGCCGAAAGCACCGACGGTTCATTGTCGACGCACAGCACGACTTTGCCGTCCAGCGAATTTGCCACGCGCCGCTCGCGCCGCGGCAGCAACGCAGGAACGGATGCTAGTCCGGGCGGCAGAGTAATCGAGAATACGCTGCCGCGGCCGATTTTGGATCGCACCTCGACGGGGTGATCGAGCATCTTCGCGATCCGATCAACGATCGCGAGCCCGAGACCGAGGCCGGCGGGGGTGTCCGGATTGTTCCCGCCCAGCCGCTTAAACTCCTCGAATATGGCTGTCAGCTGGTCGCCAGGAATGCCGGGGCCGGTGTCCCAAACTTCAACCAAGAGCCGCTCGCCCCGCCGGCGGCATCCGATCAATACGCCACCGCGCGATGTGTAGCGGATAGCATTAGAGAGGAAATTCTGCAGGATGCGTCGGAGCAACGCCGGATCGGTATTCACAACGGCCCCCGACTCGACGATGCGCAGGCGCAAGCCGCGTTGGTGCGCCATCGGCTCGAAAGATTGCGCAACGCTCCGGAGTACTTCGCCGATGATGATGGCGCGCGGATGCGGACGGAGAGCACCCGCGTCCAGCTTTGATATCTCTAGAAGTGCCTGGAGCAGTTCATCGACGGCCCCCAGCGCTTCATCGACCTGGCGAACCAGCGCCGCCGTTTTCTTACTGCGGCAGCGCTCGCCGAGCGCGCCGGAAAAGAGCCGCGCGGCGTGCAGAGGCTGGAGCAGATCGTGGCTCGCTGCCGCCAGGAAGCGGGTCTTGCTTACATTCGCCGCGTCCGCAACCGCCTTTGCATGCGCCAACTGCTCGTTCAGCAGCGTAAGCTCGCGCGTACGCTCGCCCACGCGACGCTCCAGCATTTCATTAGCCTCGCGCAGCACTCGTTCGGCATGGCGTTGATCAGTGATGTCTTGATACAGCGTGAAGAAACCGATCACATGCCCGGCACTGTCGAAGTGCGGGATGTATGTGCCGCGGGCAATCGCGATGCCGCTGTGAGGGAATTCGATCTCAAACGTCCGTCTCTGACCGGTAAATGCGGCATCGATATGCGGTTTGAGGCGAAGATACCGGTCGTCCCCGAGCACTTCTCTGATCGTCCGACCGATAACATTGCCGCTGCGGGGGCCCAGCGCCCTTTCGTAAGGCTCGTTTGTGAAGCGATAACGCTCGTCACGATCAACATAGGTGATGAGCACCGGAACGTTGTCGGTATAAACGCGAATTCGGCGCTCACTGTCGCGCAGCGCCTCCAGCGTCTGGACCGGCTCGGTTACGTCCGTACAAACGAGAACGAAACCGCCGGCCGGCATTGGGTTGGTCTGGAGCTCGAGTACCCGCCCGTCGGCTCTCCGCCGCTCGAAGGTGTGCGCCTGTGTCCGCAGCTCGGCGTCATTCTGCCGGGGGAGCAGCATGGCCAGATCGACCGAGGTGTCTGCAGCGGCCCGTTGACAACTCCCGACGATGTGCTCGAGTGGGGTGCCGATCTGCGCCAAGTGCTCGGGAACGGCGAGCAGCTCGAGGAAGCGCCGATTCCACGCCGCGAGCCGCAGCGTCGGGTCGAACATCCCAATGCCCTGGCTGACATTTTCGAGCGTTGCGCGCAACAGGTCGCGATTGAACAGAATGGCTTCTGACGCCTCGTCGAGAATTGCACCCGTGCTACCCGCGGACGTGCCGCGCCGGCGAAGGGTCGCGGCGACCATGATGCGGGCGGAAGCAGCGCCGATCGCGCCACTCAGCAGCCGTTCGGCAAACGCCGCTAGATCTTTGTCGTGATACGCCACGACCGCCCCGGAAAATGCCCGATCTGCCCGCTCGTTTCCAAGAAACCGGGCGGCGACCTTTTTGAGATCTTCAAAGGCGGCGCCGTGAACGAGGCTCTCAGCATTCAGTTGTTCGATCGGCTCTGCGCCCGCGACAAAGACCATGGCTTGCTGCCGATCGCGCTCGCGATGCCGTGAAAAAAGCGAGACACCGACCAGCAGAGCGCCGTTGACCAAGAGGCTCCAGAAGACGCCGTTCGTCAATGGATCGAGACCTGCAAGCACGGAGGGCAAGGGACTCGTGCCAAGCATGTTTACGGGACGGAGCCATCCGGCCTCCGACAGCGACGGGAGCAGCAGGGCATACGCCCATACCAGCGTGCCGCCCACCATGCCTGCGAGCGCGCCGTGCCGGTGTGCACCGCGCCAATAGAGGCCAGCGAGGAGCGCCGGCGCGAACTGGGCGACCGCGCAGAATGAAATGAGTCCGATCGATGCCAGCGGATAACGGTCGCCAATAGCCGCGTGATATCCATACGCGGCGAGCAGAATGACGAAGATTGCCGTTCTTCGAATTGCGAGAATGAGACCGCCCATAGCGGCGCCGTCGATAGCCCGCGAGGCCATGCCGCGCAGGAGCGCAGGAACAACGAGCTCGTTGCAGATCATCGTGCTCAAGGCGACGCTCTCGACGATGACCATGCTCGTTGAGGCGGACAAGCCGCCAATGAAGACCGCTAGTGAGAGAAGCGATTGATGAGCGGACATCGGCAGAAGCAGTACGAAGAGATCGGGGACAGCGCTGCCGTTGAAGGTGAGCAAACCTGCGACTGCGATTGCAGGAACGAACAGGTTGATCGCGATGAGGTATAGCGGAAACAGCCATGCGGCCATGCGCAGGTTGGCGGATTTGCCGCTTTCGACGACGGCGACGTGGAATTGGCGCGGAAGGCAGACGAAGGCGAAGGCGGCCACCAGCGTGATCGAAACCCACGCGGGTTGGAAACTCATGGAGTCGAGTGTCGCCATCCATCGTGCATCGGCTGTCAACTGGCGCGCCAGCTCATACGGTCCGTCGAACATGCCGAACGTGACGAAGATGCCGACGGCGAGGAAGGCGCCCAGCTTGATCAGCGATTCGAACGCAATTGCCATAATGAGGCCGTGATGGCGCTCGCTGGCGTGCACGTGTCGGACGCCGAACAGGACAGAAAATGCCGCCATCGTGAGCGCGACGTACAGCGCGGTGTCCCGCCAGAAGGGCTGAGAATGCGTATCGACTGCGGCACCGTTCGGCAGCGATACGAGAGTGTCGAAGCTAAGGGTCACCCCCTGCAATTGCAGCGCGATGTAAGGGAGGACGCCGACCACTGCGATGACGGTGGCCAGCCCAGCGACCGTCTGGCTCTTGCCGTAGCGCGCGCCGATGAAGTCGGCGATGGACGTGATGTTGTTGCCGCGGGCGATGCGCAGGATCTTCCGCACCAGCGGATAGCCCAGCGACATGATCATCACCGGGCCAACATAGATGAGGACGAAATCGAGACCGTTCGAGGCAGCGCGGCCGACGCTGCCATAGAAGGTCCAGGATGTGCAGTAGATCGCCAGCGATAGCGCGTAGATCACCGGCTCCTTGGCGCCGTTACGCCATTGTGCAGCCCGCCTATCGCCGTAAAAGGCGATCGCAAACAGCAAGCCGAGATAACCAAGGGCCGTCAATGAGACGAGCCAGGGCCCGAGCATACTTTCCTCCACCGCAACGATAGCCGGAGATGCTCGGCTTCGTCGTTCGTGTTTGCCGACCTCAACCGCCTCAGGCGGTCTTCGCATCGTGCGAATCGCCAAGCAGCTTAAATCAATTGACGTGGTTCGATCCAATAGATTGAGAAAGACCGCGCAGATTGACGCGCAAATGTGGTATGGCTCCGAGATGGGCGTCGAGCTGTCCGCTCTACTCGTGAAACCATAGGAGGAATTCGGGGCGGCGGGGGTGCGGGCCAGCGAACTCGCATGGGCGGCGACCACGCGATAAGTGTACATGCTCCGGTCGCTCTATCTTAGCGATCTTCGACTAAAGTCTGAGTGACTATTTCTCGATGGCACTCTACCCTTGATTATGCACCAAGGTCTTTTATGAGCGATGCCTGCTTCAAGGGCAAACTCATGAAATGAGTGTTGTGACGCTCGCCAAGCATTGTGGTCTGCTGCCGAGCACCAGACTGGGCAATGTGGCTGATAGAACTTTTACTGAAGCGGAACGAAGGAGCGGCCCACCGAGGCCACAAGGCAGGCTAAAAGCGCACCGCTTGTCGAGTTGCTGCGCAGAAAAAGATGAGGTTTTGGTCTACGCCACGGCGCGGGCTCATTCATCGGGCCGCTCGCGGCCAACATTGCACCCACAACCGAATTGCGACGCTTTTTAGTCCATTATCGAAACTCGATTGAACAAACCTGGCAGTCGATCGTAGTCTAGCAGCGAGATCCGAACTTTCGCAGGCAGGGTTGTGCCGGGATGACCGCGCTCACGTCCGGGATCTTCTCTTGAGCCTCACTTCGCCGGCGCGGCTGCGTGTCGCCGTGCTGCGCCGGCGCCATGGGCTCGCCGCGGCGGCGCTCGCGCTTGCCGTGATCGCCGCCGCCTGCGCCTTCGGCGCCTCCTTCATGGCGCGCGACGCGCGCCTGGGCGTGGTCCGTTTCCCGATCTCCTGCGGCTGGCTGAGCCAGCAGGATTTCACCACCGCGACGTCGCTGCTCCATCTCTTCCAATTCGCCGAAGCCGAGCATGTCTATGCCGGCATCGCCCGGCGCGATCGCGATTGCGCCATCGCGTATTGGGGCGTCGCCATGAGCCGGCTCGGCAACCCGATCTACCGCCTGCCCGGCAATGCCGATATCGCCGCAGCGAGCTCGGCGCTCGCCGCCGCCGCCGCGGCCGAGGCGAGCCCGCGCGAGCGCGCCTATGTCGCCGCTCTGGGGGCGCTCTTCGCCGCCGACGAGGCTTCCCCGTGGAGCCAGCGCGCCTCGGCCTATGCCGCGGCGATGGGCGCGCTTGCCGAGCGCTATCCCGAGGATGCCGAGGCGCCGATCTTCTACGCGCTCGCACTCAATTTCGGCGCGCTGGCGGGAGATCGCATGCACGGCTCTCGCACCAGGGCGGCGGAGCTCTTGCTCGCGGCCTTCGCCGCTCAGCCGGATCATCCGGGCATCGATCATTATCTGACGTATTGCCTGGGCCACGCCGCCTATCAGCCGAAACCTTTCGAGAGAATCCCCATGAGCACGCCTCTACACCGCCTGCTGCTCGCGGGCATTGCGGTCCTCGCGATGTCGGGCGCGGGCGTTTTTGTCGCGCGCACCGCCGGGCTCGGGCCTGGAGTGGCGCAGGCGACTCCGGGCGGACCCTTCCTGCTCGCTGCGGCCGGCGGCAAGAGCGTGAGCGATGCGAGCCTGCGCGGGCGCTGGCTCCTCGTCTATTTCGGTTATACCAACTGTCCCGAGATCTGCCCGACGACGCTCGGCGCCATCGCCGCGGCGCTCGAGAAGCTCGGCCCCGTCGCAGCGAAGATCCAGCCCGTCTTCATCACCATCGATCCCGAGCGCGACACGCCCGAGCGCGCCGACGCCTTCGCCAAGGCGTTCGATCCGCGCATCCTTGGGCTCAGCGGCTCGGCCGCCGAGGTCGCGGCGGTCGCCAAGGAGTACCGCGTCTTCTTCCGCAAGGTTCCCGGCGCCGATCCCTCGCAGTATCTCATGGAGCACAGCTCTTATGTCTTCCTCATGGACCCGGAGGGGTGCTACGTGACGCTGTTCACCGCCGGTGAGATCGAGGCGCCCGACGAGATGGCGTCGCGCCTGCGCGGCCTAGTGTCGCCCGAGAGCTGAGCGCGATTCGGCCGGCAGGGGAGAGGGATGTTGAGCTCGCTCGGGGATCGCGCGCATCCCACGTATTTCTGGCTGGGCGCGGCGGCGGTGACGGCGGGCGTGGGGTTCCACCTACCCATGTTCATCGAAGCGCGGCGCATGAATTTCCATCTCGCCGGCATGCCGGTCGACTGGCGCATGCTGCTCGGCATGGCGCTCATCGCCGGCGGCACCGCGGCGAGCTGGTACGGACTGCTGCCGGCGGCGCGCGAGCGCCGCGCTTCCGCGCCGAAGGATGAGGCGGGCGCGTCCAATCACTCCACCGTCGTCCCCGCGCCGGCGGGGACCCAGAGCGAGCGACGAGCGGTGGCCCTGGACCCCGGCTTTCGCCGGGGTGACAATGAAGATGGTTTGTTGCGAGAGCCAGAAAGCCCGGCGGCAGCGGAGAGTTCGGGCTGGCTGTGCTGGGCGCATTGGCAGCTCGCGCTGGTGCTGGCGCTCGCCCTCGTCATCGACGCGATGAAGCCGGCCTCGCTCGGCTTCACCATCCCCGGCATGTCGCAGGAATACGGGCTGCCGCGCGCGGTGGTGGCGCTGTTTCCGCTCCTGGCGCTGACCGGCCTCACGATCGGCTCCTATGTCTGGGGCGTCATCGGCGACGAGGTCGGGCGCCGCGCCGCCATTCTGCTCTCGGGCGTGATGTTCGTCGGTACGGCCATCTGCGGCTCGATGCCGGGCTTCATCGGCAATCTCATCATGTGCTTCTTCATGGGCGTCGCGGCGGGCGGCATGCTGCCGATCACTTATGCGCTGCTGGCGGAATGCATGCCGAGCCGGCAGCGCGGCTGGGCCATGGTGCTGCTGGGCGGGCTCGGCCTCGCCGGCGGCTTCTTCGCTGCGAGCGGCGCCGCCGCGCTGCTCGAGCCGCTCTATGGCTGGCGCATCCTGTGGTTCCTCAACGCGCCGACCGGGCTCATCCTCATCCTGTGCAATCCCCTAATCCCGGAATCGCCGCGCTTCCTGCTGATGCGCGGGCGCATGGCCGAGCTCGACGCGCTCGCTTCGCGCTTCGCCGTGCCGATCGAGCCCAGGCAATGGGAGGACGCCGTGCCGCATCCGGTCATCGACAGCACCGGCGCGCTGCTGCGCTTCCCCTTCCGCCTCACCACAGCGACGCTCAACCATCTCGGCATTGCTTGGGGGCTGGTCAATTTCGGCCTGCTGCTATGGCTGCCGGCGGAGCTTAGGCTGCGCGGCCTGGACGTCGCGGGCTCGAACGTGCTGCTCTTCCGCTCCGCGCTGGTGGCGCTGCCGACGATGTTCGCGGTCGCTCTGCTCTATGGCCGCTGGAGCACGAAATGGACGCTCTTCGCGCTCACCGTGCTCACCGCGGCGGGCCTCGCCGGGCTGTCGCTGATCGACGCGGGCGTGGCGCTGGTGCACGAGCATCTCCTGCTGCTCTTCGCGGGGCTGATGGTCGGCGTCAATGGCATCATCGCGGTCCTGCTGCCCTACACAGCCGAGAACTATCCCGTGCTGGTGCGCGGCCGCGGCACCGGGCTCGTAGCGGGGTCGAGCAAGCTCGGCGGGCTCGCGGCGCAGGCGCTCAGCGTCTCCTCGCTCGTGCCCGGCCTCGGCCTCGCCGCGATGGCGCTCGCCGTCTCCATGGCCGTCTCGGCCGGGATGGTGGCGTGCTACGGCAAGGAGACGCGCCGGTGCGTGCTCGATGAATTCGACCGATGAGGAGAGCGTGCGGTCTAACCGCCGAGCTGCCGCGCTGGCTCCACCGCTACAACTGGCATCGACCTCATGCTAGCCTCGGTGCCATACTTTTTCAGCAACCTCCTAATGGTCGACGGTGGACACGATCGACGTCACGCGCCATTCGGCATTGATGTTTTCGGATATGACTCCGACGATGTTGTAGGGTGCGTGGCGAAACTTCGTCACCGCGATCGCCTGTGGATGCCCGGCATGTGGAGAGACCACGCCTATAAAATACGGTAGCAAAGGCGATACATCGTCACCCTTTGGAAGAAGGGGGTAGTAGGCAGAGGAGATGGGTGCATAGCGGGCATACGCATTGGGTTGCTTTGCAATCGCGTCAATGCTTGCGCGCTCCTGTGCGGTTAGCGGTTCGCGCTGGAGAGCGAGTTCAGCGACGCGGCCGTGGTCACGCAGTCGCCAGAGCTTGAGTCGGCTCTCGAGCTCTTTGCGCGACATGGTCGCCGCGGCTATCCCTCCGTTCGCGTCTGGCGCCTCAGAAAACTCCGCGGCGACCGGAGCGAAGTCTTCTGTGCCAAACCAGCGGGCGAAAAAGCGGTTATAAAAATCGAGCAATCCTGAATCAACCGCGTGCTGGCGTGACTGCTGCGTGCTAAGCGGCGGCAGCTTACGGCCGGGCCAATGCTGCAGAAAAGCCTTTGTGCCGTCGGGAAGAGAAATACCCTCGAGGAATGAGCTGTCGTTGACTCCGTGCGCAGCAAACCAGCCTGCCTTCTCGGTTTTAGTCGAAGCCTTTATGAAGTTATCGAGCTCTGGGCGAATCTCGTCCCAATTACGAGCATTACGCTGAGTGCCAGACATTGAAGGGTACTGTGTCAAGATGTCGTATGTGGCTTGCGCCATTGCGACCGTGTCCGCTGGCCAGTACATCGTGAGATCGGCCCGGTGTGATGCGGGACCTCCGCGCGTCCTAGGGTGGCCCCATACGAATCTGCTGTCGCATGTAAAAGGTGCATCACCGAGTTGCGGAACACTTGGAACGCCTTGGTGCGCCCACGAATCCTGAAGTATGTGTAGTGCTTCGCCCAGCTGCAAAAGTCTGTATGGCGCTTGGCTTGGGGTAACCTTGATCACTCTGAGCGCTGCCTTTCTCGCCGCGCTGCTATCGGGGAATACTCCCCTCGTTTCGGGTGGTCCCGGAACGTTACCTGCAGAAGGGTAGTGGTCCTCCCCAGCTCGTCGCGCGCCGATCTCGTCCTTACCTAGGCAGGCGTACATGGCGACAAGATCGATGTACTGCATGTCGCCAGAATCGACACGCTGGTCGCCCGTGGCAATGATCTGCGCCTGCAAGGGGTCGAAGCCGGCTTGCAGCGCGAGCCAGTCCGTGAGTCCGTAGTGAATGTCAGATTCAAATGCCGTCGCCCGTGCCGGGGCGATAAGGAGTGCCGAGACCAACAGCAAAAGTATCGAAGGCATGTTGGTAACGAGTGAAGATGTCCATCTTTCATAGGACATAATTTGGCCCTTGCTGTAGTTGATGCGCCTGCCGTCCTAGCACAATCTTAGGCTGCGATCCTCATCAGAGCCGAGCCTTCCTCCATCGGGACTGGGCGGCAGGCTCAGCGACGCTTAGTTGAGGAAACGCTAGCGGTTTACGTGCCCGCTTCCCCCTTTTGGGCGACAGTCGCAGAAACTCCAATGGTTCGGTCTCAAGCGCCTCGGCGAGCTCGCCAATGATCTTAATGCTTGCGTGAAATTCTCCCTTCTCCAGCTGGCTCAAGTAGCTCCGGCTTAGATTGGCCTCATATTCGAGGTATCATCCCGGGATACGCGCAGCAGCGGGACTACGCGGCCGGAAAACGGGATCCTCGGTTGACCAACCCTCACGAAGCGGCTCGTGCCGCAGGTAGGTGGCGAGGTTTTGCGCGAGGAAGGATTTATCCACGGGCATACCCGACCGTTCGTAGCCAATGATAGTCTCCTGCTGGAGCTTCACGGCCTCAGTAAAGTTTCCGCTCTCGGCGAGCGCCATGGCGTAGGTTTGACCGACTGCCAGGCTACGGGTCGCTTCGAACAACGACTTCGCCATCGCCAACGCGCGCTTTCCATCGCGCACCGCGGATAGCGGCGCGGTCGCGAGGAGACGTGCCAGCGTGTTTGTCAATTCAGCGTTTTGCGGCTCCTGCGAAAGTGCGGTCTCGAGTACCTTCCGAGCTTCGCTATGGTCGTCTGCTTTGATAAGTGCGAAGGCAAGCGAGAGCGCAATCCGAGTCGATCCAGGCTCTACGGAAAGCGCCTGCCGATACCAACGGGCAGCTTCAAGCGAAGAGCCGGTGCGCATGATCGCATCAGCTAGGTAGACGGCGGCTTGAACGTCCTTCGGGTCACGCTCGACCGCAGAACGGTACTGGGCGATGGCGGACGCATCCTCACCTTCGCGATCGTAGACCACGCCAAGGCTGAAGTGCGCGACAGCACTGCTGTCGTCAAGGTGCAGAGACTCGACGAGGTACTTTTGAGCCTCGTCAGTTCGCCCCAGATTGGCGAGCGAGACACCTAGATTGGCTATCGCCTCGGCGTTGCTGGGATCCGAGGCAACCGCCGCTCGAAAAGCGCGCTCCGCGCGATCAAACCGCCCCTCCTTGCCAAAACGCTGTCCGCGACGGAGCAGCACGCGGGAAACAACGACCCTTTCACTCATCGCATCGACGATCGGGTCTGAGACGCCAGGCTCTGGCCCATCGGTGGCGAAGTGCGCAAGATTCGCCTTCGCTTTTAGAGTGTCGCCAAGTCCCCGATACGCCATCGCTAATGGTTGCCGCAAGCGGCTTGCGTTGGGCGAGAGCTTGAGTGCTTCCTCAAGGCGAGCGGCCGCCTCCTTATACTGCCCGCCGGCCAAGGCGACCTTTCCTAAACCGGCCAGAGCCGCAGCCCCCGCGTCCTTGTCGCCCCTCGCCTTTTCGAATATCGAGCGAGCCTTATCCAACTCGCCGTTCAATAAATACATTTGACCGACATAGATTTCGGCGGGCACATACGTGCGGTCAATGTCTCGTACCATCTCGAAGTACTTGATCGCCTCGGGAACGTTGCCTTCGTCGGCGTACAGATGCGCGAGCAGATACGGCCATCTCTTATCGTGCGGATCGAGACGATGAGCATTCGTGTAGGCGACCCTGGCAGGCGTCGTCAGATCCTGCGCGTGATAGACCATCGCTAGTTCACCATACGCTCGGCCGAGATCGGCGGAGGAAGCTTTGGACTTTATTGAAGCGTCGAATTCCGCATTCGCAGCGGCGATCCGGTTCCGCACCGCCGGTTCCACCATGCTGAGATCCGTCTTCGGCATGGGCAACAAATCGAGCGGCCTGTCGCACCCGTCAGCGATCAAGGCGAGCAGTATTCCAGCGGCGATACGCTGCAGTAGTGCGCAGGCGTCGGTGAACTTGCTCACGGCTTCGTCACGACCACGCCACTTCCCTGCGTGATTGTTGTGTACGTGCGCAATGGAGGTGGTGGAAAGCGCTCCTCTTTCCCGTCGAGCCAATGCACAACGAGACTGTCGATCTCGCTCCCTTCTGCGAGTCCTATCACTAGGCGTGGATCGCTCGCAGATAGGTAACTCCCATCGGAATGCACCCGCCGCCACAGCGTGCGAGCGCCCTTGCGTCTGAGCTCCACTCTCGCCCCATAGGCATCGCGCTTTCCGGTAAGCACGCGCAAGCCCACCCACGGCCGCGCGGCAGCGACCTTGTTCAGGAAAATCCGCAGCCGCCCATTGTTGTTGGCTACGACAAAATCCACGCCACCATCATTGTCCAAGTCGCCGACTGCAAGTCCCCGCCCAACCTCGGAAAGCGCGAACGCGCTTCCCGCCTTGGCGCTCACGTCCTCGAATTGTCCGTTGCCGAGGTTGTGCAACAACTGTTTAGTCTGATGCAGCGGAAATGGATCATGCGCTCTGACCTGCTCTTCGATCACATGGACTGCGCCGTTTGCAATTACGATATCAGGCCAACCATCATTGTCGTAGTCCAGGAACGCCGTGCCGAAACCCGTGTAGGGTGTGGTCGCGACATAGAGCCCAGCCACCGCGCTTGCATCCTCGAACTGCCCGCCCTGTCCAAGATTGCGATAAAGCGTTGCTTTTTCATGGGTGAGGTGGGTGACTAAGATATCCTCGTTCCCGGTGCCGTCGGCGTCCGCGATATCGACGCCCATACCTGCTTCCGCCGCGCCATCGACACTAACCGCCACGCCACGCTCGAGCGCTTCGTTGCGAAAAGTGCCGTCTTGCTGGTTGATCCAAAGCTGATTCGGATTGCCGTCATTGGCTACAAAGATGTCAGGCCAGCCATCACTATTTAAATCCGCCGCGACCGCACCGAGGCCGTTGCCGTAGGCTCGAGTGATCCCCGACTTGACCGACACGTCTTCGAATTTCCCATTTCCCAGATTGTGATAGAGGATCCCCGGTACCGGTTGGTAAGCTACAGGAGCGCAATAGTCACGGGCACTCGTGTAATTGTAGCACTTCCTCTTGTCCGCAATCGAGTAATTCACGTAATTGGTTACGTACAGGTCGAGGAAACCGTCACGATCGTAGTCGAAAAAGGTAGCGCTCGCGCCCCACCGGCTGTTCCCGCCGACCCCGGCCGTCTCCGTGACATCGCTGAAGGTTCCGTCACCGTTGTTGCGGAATAGCTGATTGGGGGCGTCGAAGTGGGTGATGAAGACGTCCGGAGAACCATCGTTGTCGTAATCGCCGATTGCCACGCCCATGCCGTAGCCATGGGAGCAAAGTCCTGACTTTTCGGTGACGTCCGTGAACTTGAGCGTGCGCGCGCCGCTTTCGCTCACTGTCAACTCATTGTGGAACAGGCGAGCCGAGCAGGGCGATCGAGCCTTACTGGTCTTGGCCTCTCCCAGCGGTGTGCCATTCAACACCAGGATGTCGGGGCGGCCGTCATTGTCGTAATCGAATACCGCGACGCCCGAACCGATAATTTCGGAGAAATAATATTCGCCCTTCATCCCGTTGGTGTGCACAAAATAAATGCCGCTGGCTTCGGTGGCATCGATGAAGATGTCCGACGTGGACGGCGGATTGGCTGCACGGGGAGGGGCGTTATCGCGTCGGAATGCCAAACCGATGGCCGCGAGCGCGACCGTGACGAACAAGCAAATAATAATGCAAACGGCTACAGCGTAGCGAGGTGGTTGAAGGGAGTAAATCATATATGGTAGGCAACCGTAGTTGACCTTGCTTAGTATGTCTGAGAATAGGGTTTGTCAAAACTGGATCACAAGGGAAAAAGGTTGGCAGGAACGAGGCGCCGAAGCTTGTGGAAGGATGAAGGCGGGCCTCGGGAGCTCACTTCAGGGAAGGCGGGCAGCACCTGCTGCCGTTGGAACTGGTCCGGGATGCAAAGATGCGCGTGGATGAGGCGCTGCGCTGGATGCTTCCTGGAGGCCGAGAAAAACTTCCCGCGCTTGCCGAAGGGCCATCGTTATCTGTGGGTGCTGGCAACTGCACTTAGCAGTCATGCCCAAAACCTCGTCCAAGCAGACAGCAAGGTCGCGTAGTGTATGATCCACGTTGAACCGCCGCCCAACCCTTCAACTGAGCTCGGGACTCCGCCTCCAGCCCACTCGGGGAGACGTCCGAAGCCACGTATCCGCGCCGCTCACGGAAGAGCATGGGCTCGGCCTTCACCATTTGTTGCCGCAGTTGCGCCATGGCGCTCGCGCGCACTGTCAGGACTGCTTCGCCCTCTGAGCCGGACCGCCGTTTGCCGCTCGTTTACATATCTGCTGGCTTTGGCGCTTATCCTCGGTTCCTCTGGATGCGGCAAGGGCCCGAGCCTGCCCGCTCCATCGTCCACTGAGTACAAGAAGGTCGTTGCGGCCTTCTATGTCGGCTTGGCCGCCTTGCAAGTCGGGGACGATGCTCGCGCCGACACGAACTTTGCTGCCGTGACGCGGCTTGCTTCTGCGGAACCCGCCGGCTGGGCTAACTGGGGCGTTCTCGCACTGCGGCAGAGAAACTTCGATCTCGCCGTGCAGCGACTCGGACGCGCACGAGATCTAGCGCCGCAGGACGGGCACATCTACAACTTGTTAGGCACGTTGGAGAGCAACCGCGGCCGTTCCGCGTCAGCTATCGCAAACTTCCGAAAGGCCTCGGAACTGAATCCGGAGGATCTGCGCAGTACCTATGCACTCGCCCAGGAATTCGAAAGGCAGGGCGGGCCGAACAACGATGCGGAATTCCAACAGTCCATCGAGAAGATTCTCGCGCTCGACCGTGATAACTTAGCTGCGCAATTGGAGCTTAGCCGGATTGCGGCGAAGCGAGGCGAGACCGCAACGCTTCAGTCGGCGATAGCCCATATAAGTGCGGCAGCATCCGCCTGGCCGCCCGAAGTTCAGGAGCAATTGCGAGCTCTGCGATCCGCCGCCGATCGGCCGGATCTGCGTTCGGCCGCCCTGCGAACCACGCTGCTTCGTAACGTCCTCTGGCGAGTTCCCGAATTCCGCCGAAGCTTCTCGAGACTCAAGGCATCGCCCGGAGAGGAGTTTCAGCCGTACACCCATTTCGCGCGTCTGGTATCGCCGGTCTTTAAGCCGTCACCGCCCGATGCCGCGATCCGGTTCGATGTGCAACCCCTTGCGCAGGCCAACGATAATCGCTGGAACTGGATTGGGGCGATTCAGCTCGCGAGCGCAGGCGCACCCACGGTCGCATGGGCGAACGCCAAGGAGTTTCACCTAGCCAGCGGCGTGACGCTTCCGTTCCCCAGTGGCAGCTCGGAGGCGCCCCCGTCGCCGGAGGGAATCCTGCAACTCGACTTTAACTACGATTTCAAGACGGATATTGTGCTCGCGGGTGAGGGAGGCGTGCGATTTTTTCGCCAGGAAAGTGCGAGCCAGTTCACCAATGTGACGAACCAGACCAAGTTGCCAACGATGGTGCTCGACGGCCGGTATACGGGTGCCTGGGCTGCGGACATCGAAGCCGATGGCGACCTCGATGTCGTGCTTGGATCAAGAGACGGCATCCCTATTGTTTTGCGGAATAACGGTGACGGTGGTTTCATCCCTATTTATCCCTTTTCCGGGATCTTTGGGTTGCGCCAGTTTGCCTGGGCGGATCTCGACGGAGACGGAACTCCAGATGCGGTGATAGTCGATGGCGCTGGTCGCCTCCACGTATTCATCAATGAGCGACAGGGCCAGTTTCGCGAACGGGCCGTACCGGCGG
>Ga0209647_1000348_pt1 | contig 43747 bp, 44 predicted proteins | sample GraSoi_2013_60cm_FD_185827 | JGI IMG/M metagenome (GOLD analysis project Ga0209647, IMG submission 185827) | Grasslands soil microbial communities from the Angelo Coastal Reserve, California, USA - Sample 9_17_2013_60cm (SPAdes) (version 2) | ecosystem: Environmental > Terrestrial > Soil >...
ACGACTGTTTGGAAGTTCTTTGGATGACTTTGTCTGTGTCGCCATAGTTTGAGTTGGTAATTCACCTACGTTAGGACACCGACGATCCTCTGGATTATGCGTCAGAAGCGGCCTCATAGATGGGCTTACGAGTTAGTCCGAAAGCTCGTTCCAGCAGATCGGCCGCTTTAGAAAGTCCATTGGTTTCGGCAATCACTTTCTGGAAATTACGTGCATTATCGCGATAGGTAGAGTCGTTGAGTACCTGGTCAAGAAGAAGCGTAAGGCGGGATACGTTCAGCTCTTTCAGGGGTACAAACAGTCCGGTTTTCTTCTCAGCGATCCTGGCAGCAACACCGGGCTGATCAACTGCTGATTTGCTTCGCCGCATAAATACTGTAGTTCAGAGGTGAGTTTCGCTTGATTCACGCGCACCCCCTGGGCGAAATCTGCTGCTCGGGTACTTGGTTCAGGGCCGCTGGAATATTTGAATTGCTCTTCATAAATCTGCGTTCTGCTGCAGACATTCATTGAATACGTTGTGGTTCTCTTGGAACTTCGTGCGGTTCTTCGAGTAGAAAATTGCCCTTACAGCCTGCGCGTCGATGTTCATAAACTCTTCTTTCGAGCAAGCCAGCTAGCCCGCGTTGTTTGGCTGCAGCAGGCGGATATAGATATTCTTCTCCTGCGTATAGCTGATCAGTTCCTCCAGACACTCCTCTCGTCCGATCCCCGACTGCTTATAGCCGCCAAAAGGCGTTCCGAGAAAATGGGGTCCGACTGTTGATACGACTCCTGCTGCCTAACATTTGATTGAGCTCTCTATATAGGTGATTTGTGCGCGCTCGGAATTGGGCAATTGCATTTGCGTTCTGGCGTGAATATTCGTTGAACACATTGTGATTCTCTTGGAGCTTCCTGTGATTCTTTGGCAGAGGAGCTTCCCGCGGTCCTTTGGTAGAAAACTGCTTTTCGCAACAAACCAATGAAGGGAGGCATCGTCGTCAGCGGTGGTTTCCGGCCAGGCAGCGCACAGATTCTCGCCCGGCGCCCATTCGGTTCTTGAGTAATATTGGTATTCAAATTACAACGAGTATCATGGACAAGCGGATCAGGCTCACCCGCGCAGAAAGCCACGCTCAGACTCGCGAGCGGTTGCTCCTCGCTGCCCGACAGGTTTTCGCCCGGCATGGTTTTGGCGGCGCGTCCGTTGACATGATCGCCGCTGAAGCTGGCTACTCCAAAGGGGCTATCTACTCGAACTTCGAGACCAAGGAAGCGATCCTGTTCGAGTTGCTCGAGCGGTATGCCGAGGAGCAGATCAGCGACTTCAAGGCCATCATGAAACTCGATCCCGCAGCGACCCGAGACGCCATCAACCTGTGGCTCGACACGATGAACGCCGATGTCGATTGGGATGTCGTGAACATGGAGCTTCAACTCCATGCCCGGCGCAATCCGGAGTTTGCGGAGCGCTTTTACGCACTGGAAGAACGGCTCACTAAATTCTATGCCGAAATCCTCGCCGAACGGTTCGCTCGGGCCGGACGCAAACCTCCGCTTGATCCGCGATCCATTTCGCTCGCCTTTCGTACGCTCGCTTGCGGCCTGAACTTGAAAATTCCCCGCTCTATGTCCGGCCGCGCCAACGAAGCCAGCCGGATAATTCACGAATTGCTCGATCTAATGCTTGAGCCTCACCGCGTGACATCAGATTCTGCTCCGAAGAAGACGAAGGGCAAGGCGAGGATCCAGTCGGGATAGCTCAAAATCCGAAAATAAGTTCCGCAACAACCGCGAATGCACGCGAATAGACGCGAATAAAAACTCCTTGGCGCCTCCACCGCTCCATCACTCCACCGCTCCTTTGTATATCGACGATCTGTCGTTCCTTCGCCGCGCGCCAGAAAACTAGCACGGTGAGTGGACCGACCATGACTCAGATTATAGCGAAGCAGAGCCGCAAGAAGTGTTCATCCACAGAACCTGTCGCGCCATAGCGAAGCGGAGGCGGATTACACCGATTACGCAGATTATTTTTTTGGTGCTGAAGCGAAGACTAATTGCACGCCGGCCGCGTACCGTAACTCACTAAATCTGTGGGATCTGCGTAATCTGCGAATCGTCGGGACCTAGGTTTAGCCTTCAGCCACCTTGATTGAGGTATGGAGTTGAGCCAACCATTTGCCATCTTGTTTCACCCACACGGTGGAGGTTAGTGTTTCGGTGGACAGATTCTGTCCGCCGGCTGCGGCTTCGATCAGAACCCGGGCGACGATCAGGGCTGAGGTCGGTGAAAGCTTCTTGACCTGCGCGTTTTTGATTTCAATAGATGAAAAAACAACACCGCTTTTTAGAGAAATGGCATTTTCCTCTCTGGTCCAGATGAGACCCCTGAAATTAATGTAAAGGAAGTCCGGTAGTGTCAACTTTTGCCAGGCTTCCACGTCGGGTTGAGGGCCAAGGAAGGTTTTATATACCTTGTTCTCGCAGGCGAGGATCTCTCTGCTTAGATCCTCTCCGTCCAGGTCTGGTGATTTCAATTCCGAACTCAATGAATGCTCCTTTCAAGGTTTTGCCTCTACACCCAACAATCAGGTGCAGAATCTAAGGACCGGGCATCTCTGTCTGGACTGCCGTAATTGTTGTTCCAAGTGTCGCGTGGCGACCACTTTCTTCGAAGCCGCAGTGATCTGCGCTTTCAAACTCGAGCTACCTCGGGTCTTACTGCCGTCGATCCCTGCCACCACCCCAATGAGTCCAGGCGTTCGAGCAACAAACCGTCGTGAGGTGACCCATATATTTATAAAGGAAAGCTTTACTTTTGCTCCACTAAAGCGGCCGCAGAAGATTTCGAGAAGGATATCGATAAGCATCCGCTCGAAACAGACGATCACTGGCGTGACCTATTTGGGTCCTAATCCGCAAGTGTCATGCCCTTTAAGAGCCGCGGCGCATCCCACTAAGCCGGAAGCCCGATAAGCGGACGCTCCGCGTCCTTATATGGGTCACTCGCCTATTCGTGCGATATTGTACGTTAAGAAGCAGGGAGTCGAGGCGGGAGGCGAATTGACCAACCTCCAGGCTTGTCAGAGCTTTCGTCGACTGGTCTCTCCCATGACCGGCATACTGGGAAGAAAAAAATCCGGCTCCTTAGCGTACACTATCGCACGAATAGGCGAATGACCCCTAACTCCGGGCTGCTGCACCTTTTGGTCCGGGTCCCGATGTTCGCTTCTCGCCTTCATCCAGCCGTACCTCACCCAAACCGTCCGAAACATGTGACTGCCTCGCAACCGGTCACTACGAGATACTCTTCTAACCGCCAAAGGCCCAATGGTCGGACTTGCGTCATAAATATTCTTATAGGAGCTCGCAAATCTTCCATTTAGACTTATGGCTGAATTGGCGCTTGGTTGGGATATGAAAATTCAGAAATCAATTCCTACCAATTCCATCCGTCGACTACTGTTGCTGGTTCCGGTGACTTGCTCGATAGCGTTTGCTGCGTGCTCCGACCTCCCAGTTACGGCTAAAGATCCGCTGGCAACGACAAATCGCGTGGGAACGTATATCTCGCAGACAGTAGAGAAAGCAGGGAACCACTCTATAGAAGCGGATCCGGATCCGACCTATGAGTGGTTTTATTAGCTGTCATTGCGTAATGAATAGAAAGGGTTGAACCATGAGCTATGAGGTCAATTGGTGCGGCATCTACATGCCAATTTGGTTAGTCTGCCTCATTTTAGGCGGACTGCTGAGTGTCGTTTTGGGCAAGCTGATTCACGTGTTCTCGCGGCGGACAAATCTACTTACGGTCGACTATGCGAGCTTAGCGGTGATCTTCGCGTTTGTGTTTTGGTCGGTCTATTTTGAAAAGCGTTAGGAAACTCCAAATGACTCCTGCCATGGAAGGCTCAAAAACGTTGAATCGGGTCACCCTGAAACGGAGGAGGACACTCTCGCGGCCAAAGATATGGGGACTGGACTTTCGTTATGTCCGCGTCCCGCTCATCCTAGTGGCAATAGGCTGTAGTTTGTCCTATTGGCACGAACGTTTTCAGCATCCGATCACCGACGATGCCTATATTCAAGCGGATGTAATCAGGGTCGCAGCCCAGGTAAACGGGCCCTTGAAAAAGATCGAAGTCGCCGATAACCAGAAGGTTCGGCAGGGTCAAGAGTTACTCCAAATCGATCCCGAACCGTTTCAAATCGCGGTCGATAAAGCGAGAGCAGACCACCTTCATGCGTTGCAGGACCTGGAGTCCTTAGGGGATGAAATCGAGAACGCCCGCGCTACGCTTGCGCTCGCTGAAGCGGATGCTCAAAGAGCAGAAAAGCTGTTTCAGACTAAAGTCATCTCGATCCAGGAACTACAGGACTCGACCACAAAGCGTGATCAGGCAAAAGCGAGCTTTCTAAGGGCCCAGCATGCTTTACGACTTCAAGGCAACGATAACGCAGGCGTCTTGGCCGCCAAGGCAGCGCTGGATAACGCGCAGCTAAATCTGAGTTATACGCGAGTCATGGCGGAAAAGGCAGGCATGGTAACAAACCTGGACCTGCCTCCCGGCAACTATATTAAGGTAGGAGAACCACTTTTCACCATGGTGACTGACGACTCATGGAGAGCCATCGCCTATTTCAAGGAAACGGTACTGCATAAGATCAGGATTGGACAAAAGGCCAAAATCGAAGTGGTTGCTTATCCAGGTCACGTTTTCCACGGGGTGGTGCAGGGTGTGGGCTGGGGCATAACCCAACAGGACGTCGTCCTATCGGATTCGCTTCCTACAGTGGCTCCAACCGTTAACTGGGTCCGTTTACCTCAAAGATTCCCCGTCCGGGTGGATATCATCGATCCAGATCCAGCGTTCCCGCTGCGCATGGGTCAAACAGCAGTGGTCTCCATCGATACCACAAACTAAAGGTGCCATGAGCGCAGACGCAAAGACCTCCATCGCCCTTTCGGCGGAAAAGGAGGCAATGAAAACTGCTCTGGCCTGCTCGCTTGCCATCTGGATTAGCTACAGCTACGCGTGGCCGGAACCTTATTGGAGTTGCATGGCGATCGTGCTCAGCCGTCACTCAGACAAGAGCGTATCCTGGTTGCTTCTCAGCAGACAGTCAGGCGGCGTCGCGCTCGGAACATTCATCGGAATCGCCACGCTGACCGTTTCTCAGAGTGCTTTTCTTTTCTGTCTGCTGTTTGCGGTCTGGACCGGCGCTGTGGCTTATCGTTGCGCAATCGATCCGCCTTCTCCCGGTTCCCGCTTTGGCGGGTTTACAGCCACGACGGTAGCGATGGCCGGACTGTTTCAGAACGATCCTGACGTAAACATTGCCCTAATTCGCGGCGCCCAGATCCTGTTAGGAGTTTTTTTGGCAGCTATCGTCAGTCTTCAGCTGCATTGGAAGAGAGAATCGCACCAGGACGTGCCTACACCTTCGCGACTGCCGAATCAGCAAATGCGTCGGTTGGCGCGTCAGCATGCCGGCCGAGTAGTGTTGGCTCTGTTTGGGACGTTGTTTGCCTGGCTGTGGCTTGATATTCCTGGCGGACCATTCGCGATGGCTGCCGCTTCGGTGATAGCCACGCCCGCAATTGATTCTGCTATGATTCGATTCTCTCAAAGATTGGCCGGCATCCTGATCGGAACATCTCTGGCCATCGTATTCACAGCTCTATTTCTTCCGGGAATGGAGCGAATCCAGGAATTTGAGCTGTGGATCTTTGGCGGGTTCTGGGTCTGCAGCTTTATAAATTATCGATCGCAAAATAGCGCCTTCGTGGGTCTGCAGTCGAACCAAACCCTCGCAATTGTCCTGGTGCGAGCCGCTCACCAGAGTTCCGACTTGCTAGCAATCTGGCAACGAGGGCGAGCGATCGCGATCGGCCTGATCGTTTCTTTCCTGGTCATTGCCGTTTTAACGAAAAAGACAATGCGCCGTCGAGAGTCACCGTCGTTCTTCTAACCTCCGGCGACTGCCGGAAAGATGCTCACTTCATCACCTGGGTTCACGGCCGTCTCAGCGTCTTGAAGAAACCGAATATCTTCGTCATTCACGAAAACGTTTACGAACCGGCGAATGTTATTCTGCTCATCGCAAATGCGTGCTTTCACACCAGGGTAACTGTGTTCCAAATTGTTGATTACCTCCCTGATGGTCGCACCTTCGATCCGAACAATTTCCTGATTCTGGGTTAGTTGGCGGAGCGGAGTCGGAATATGGACTGGTACCTCAATTTTCATACTCCAACCAAACGACAATTCATTTATGCGTCTAAACGGAAGATATATTGGATCGCATATAAAAATGCTTATGACGCTCGCTAGCCATCCACTTTCGCTCAGCACCGACAGCGCTTCAGCTTCATTTTGAAACGGCAATGGAATAGACCATAATTATATTTATGGCCTACTTGATGTACCTACATACTTTTCTAGCCATTTATCGCAGTGGTTCCATCACTAAAGCTTCTAAATACCTGAACCTTTCCCAGCCCGCTGTTTCCGGCCAGCTGCGGATCCTGGAAACGCAGATCGGAAGAGATTTATTTACGCGAACGTCGCGCGGAATCATACCAACGGCAGCAGGTCATGAGCTGGCTCGAAGCAGTGGTCCTCACATCGACGCGCTGGAGCTCTTGGGAGAGACGACACAGATTTCAGATTACGAGGGAACGGTACATCTCGGGGGACCGATCGAGTTTCTGACAGAGCGCGTACTTCCATCTCTGGCGCAACTTATTCGAAACGGATTGGGGTTTCGAGTCAGCGTAGCATCTCCTGACAAGCTGATCGATCAGCTGAGCAAACATACCATTGACCTAGCGGTAACGGGGGCAAAGATCATAAAATCTGGAATCTCCTATGACCTGCTCTATGAGGAAAAGCTTGTACTAGTAGCGGCGCCCTATTGGGCCAATCTACTGCCCCGGCAGGCAGAGCTGAACGCCACCCATTTGGCGCAGGTTCCGCTGCTCGCATACGCCGAGGATCTTCCCTTGATATCTGATTTCTGGGAAAGCGTTTTCGGAAAAGGTCTGGAGGAAAGAAGGGCCGCAGTGGTGGCTCCGAATTGGCAGGCGCTCATGGAACTCGCAATAGCAGGAGCAGGGATCACCGTCCTGCCTCGTTGCTACTGCGAAGGTGAGCTGCAGCGAGGTGAGCTGCTAGAGCTGATACAACCGCGCAATTCCCCTTTAAATCGTTTGTATCTCGCCTATACCGGGCGAAACATCCGAATGCCTCGCAACCGGGCAGTACGAGATACTCTTCTAAAAGCCAAGGCCCAGTGGTAGGATTTCCATCATAATTATTTTTATAGGTAGCCCAAAATCTTCCGTTTAGACTTATGGGAGAATCAGCGTTTGAGTGAGATATGGAAACGCAGAAATCGAATCATACCAGGCCTCCGTTGCCACCATTCACCCATGAAACGGCCGTGCTGAAGGCTCGCTTGGCGGAAGACGCATGGAATTCCCGCGATCCTGAAAAAGTCGCTTTGGCCTACACGCCAAGCTCCCAGTGGAGAAACCGTTCTGAATTCGTGAATGGTAGGCAAGAAATCGTCGAGTTTCTTACCCGCAAATGGGCAAAGGAACTGGACTACCGACTGATCAAACAGCTTTGGGCTTTCTCTGGCAATCGCATCGCCGTGCGCTTTGCCTATGAGTGGCGCGATGATTCCGGAAATTGGTTTCGCTCATATGGCAATGAGAATTGGGAGTTCGATAATGACGGGTTGATGGCACTAAGGCTGGCATGTATAAACGACCTTCCTATTAAGGAAACCGAGCGTAAGTATCATTGGCCGTTGGGACGGCGTCCGGATAACCATCCCGAACTCAGCGATCTCGGCTTTTAGTTGTTGCTGGGTTCCGAGGTGGCAGCGCTGGCTGCGAAATCCGCAGTTGCAGCGCCATCTAGACAAGGCATTCGGCGATCGGAACAAGAAACGACCAATTTCCAAGATCGGGGTGTATATCACGCTGGCCCACGGTTAACTACTGGGCCCCCAGGGGAAAGAGCGGTGGATAAAATTGATGCACTAGCTGCGGTTCCCGATGTTGATCGCGAGTCGTTACATAAAGCGGTCAGCACTGCGCGAGAGGCATTTTCAAGATGGGGTGCTGTTCCGTTCGGACGCCGGAAAGCACTAATGGCTAGCCTGCTCAACAAAATAGCGGACCACGCCGATGAGTTGAGGGCGCTGCTCAGCGCAGAACAGGGCGGCTCACTAGCTCAAGCACGATGGGAAATCGATTTGCTGACCAAAGCGTTTGGACCGGCCCTCATGGAAATGGCACTCTATGAGAACGAAAAAGATGCGTACGACCTAGAGCAGATCACGAGGCGTTATGTCCCGATCGACAGTAGCGGCGTTATCACGCTATGGAATTTGCCAGTTAAACTTTCATTTGGGAAAGTACTTCCCGCGTTACTGAGGGGCGATACCGTTGTTCTGAGACCATCTCCACGTCTCCCGCTGACCGTCCTGCGCATCTCAGACTATGTTCGTGAATTGCTTCCACCGGGTGTTTTCAATGTCATAACCGGTGGTCATGATCTTTGGCCCTGGCAGACGTCCCATTCAGGTATTGACCTTATAACCTTCACTAGATCCGCAAACAAAGCCAAGCGCGCATCGAAATCTGCTGCTGGTACGCTTAGACCGACGACGCTGGAACCGGGAGGAGATGAACGAAGGGCGGTTGCCGACACCGATCCGGAAAAGATTGCTTTGTTCGGTCGCGTCGCGTTGGCGCCTATTAACTTCAAGGCGGGACGGCATGGACTAGCCAGCGCGCTCTTCGAAATCTTTCGCTTCCGGCCAGTACGAACGAAAACTCAGGTTTTGGTGTGGAGTTTGGCTAGGAGGGCTTCGTACACTTTTCCGCTGCGATCGATTCATCTTGAGAATCAAAAATATTTAATCCGATGAAGCCCTGGCCGCGTGGTTCTCGGCGATCCGGTCGGGATAGCTAAAAATCCGAAGTTTCATGTCCTCGCTTCTGCTAGCGAGTGCTTACCCTGCGAGTCCTTGGCAATTTCTTCTTTTACTCTCCTGACGATAGAAGGATCGTCTAATAGCGAGAGGGGCTTTAGAACGTGCCTGATCTCGGTAAGCAATTCATATACTTCCGCATCGCGGGCAGCTAATCGGCCTAGTGCTCTCTGGAAATTGAGGCGATCCTCCAGGTCTGCTGGGCGTTCGCCGGTGGTTTCCTGGTAAATGAAATCAGGAATGGCCGACATAGCCCAGGGCTCCGCAATCAGCGTCTCGGCTTTAGTTAGGAAAGTTGGCGCCAGCGTGGCCAGCTGACTTCCGTCCAACGTCCGAAGCAAATCAAAGAGAAGATTGGCTTCCTGCAAGGCCACGGTCATGCCTTGACCGTAAACGGGATTAAACCGACAAATGGCATCTCCAATCGGAAGTAGCCCATTAGGAAAATCAGGAACTTGGGCGAAATGCCGCCATCTGCTTTCGGCAAAAGAAAACGGAGTTATTCCGGTGAGAGGTTTTGCGCTCTTGATCGCATTATAAACGCTCAACGTCGGGAGCGTCCGGGCATAGCTCAGAAATTCATCACCATCGATGGGTGGAATATCGTTACCCCTCCCTATTAATACAACTTGGTGCCGATTGTTTTCTGCCGGAACGATCAGGCCGCCGCGACTTTGTTCGGGCGCATCGGGAAAAGTGAAAATACCTTTGTAATCATTCCCAATGTCTACACGCTGGAAAAACGCGCTGGCGTAACGAGTATTTACGCCGATGCTTGTCTCCGCTGGCGGCCTTCGATCAGTCGTTTTCAGGAATTCCACCGCTAAGGAGCCATTTCCGGATGCATCCACGATGAGATCTGATTCGAGGGTTTTGCGGTTGCCGCTAGGCGTTTCATAACGAATTCCCGTGGCAGCCAGGACATGCGCTTCGCTCACGATATTCAAGACTCGGCATCCAGGTCGTACTTTTATGTTTCGTATGCGCTCGACCTGCCGTCTCAGGGTATGCTCAATCAGTGGCCGAGACATCGAGTAGGTCGGCCAGCTGAGTTTAATTCTCGGCCAAACATCCTGACCAGGGATCTCGAAGAGCATATCGAACCCCGGTTCCATCGGTTCAGCTCCGGCTCGCACTAGCTCATGGCCAAAACCAGGAAACAGATTCTCTAGCGCTTTTAGCCCACCTCCTAGCAGGACGTGTGGGTGTTTACCTTGAGGAACACCGGGGCGTGGGGCGGCGTCATCTGGTAGCTCATCGCGATCCAGAATGATCACTTCATCGAAGTAATCGGCCAGCACACGAGCAGCCGATAATCCACCCATTCCGGCACCAACTATCACAGCGCGCTGCCCAAGAAGGGAAGTCTTAAAAGTTGCCTCTCGTTCCATATCTTCAGTTTTCTGGATCATGGTGATTACTAGCTTTTGCTTCTTTAAATCGTGCCCAACTAACTAACAGGAATTCTGTAGAGACCTCGCCAGGTTTGTCCTAACTGCCGGAATAGTCAGGTCGACTTCGTGGCAATCGGCTGACTACCTTTTGACGGACGGTTATAGCCGCCGCAGAAACTCAAGCATCGCTTCGTTTACCTCCTGCGGTCGCTCTTGCTGAGTCCAATGGCCGCATCCCGGCAGAAGCAGGGTCTTTTGAAGTTTGGGCACGCTATTCGGTAAATTTGCGATTACCTGATCCATTCCGCGGAACGCCAGCACAAGGTCGCGGTCGCCGGCAATCAGGAGCGCCGGTACGGTGATCTTCAGTCCCGCAAAAGGCGCCATCAGTTCCCAATTTCGATCAATATTGCGGTACCAGTTTAGACCGCCGCGATAGCCGGTTTGCTTAAATTGATCCGCATAGATCTCTACATCGGCTTCGGTGAGCCACGAGGGTAATGAGGGCGGATTTACCCAATCCGCCATCATACCACCTTTCCGTGGTACCATGAAAACGTGCCCTGGCTGCTCGGGTTTGATAACAGGACGGGGAGCATCGCCAGAGGCTCCGTAAAGAAACGTGCGCATAGTAAGCCGCACGTCGTGTTCGAGCTCAGCTTCAGCGACTCCTGGGGACTGGAAATAGCTTTGATAGAATACGGTGTCATCGGTCTGCGGAAAAAATTTGCTGGGATAGTCGGGGCTCCGCGGAATGAAAGGAACACTCATACCGATCACAGCACGGAAACGATCGGGACGGAGCAGGGCGGCATTCCAGGCAACCGGAGCTCCCCAATCATGACCCGCGATCACTGCCGTTTCGTGGCCCAAGGCATCAAGCACCCCAACCATGTCACCGACCAAGTGAAGAAGTGTGTATTGGTCGATGGCCTCTGGTCGATCCGTCTGACCGTAGCCGCGCATATCGGGGGCCACGGCGCGGTAACCTGCTGCCGCCAAGGCTGAAAGCTGGTGACGCCAGGAGTACCACAATTCTGGAAACCCGTGGCAAAGAAGGACCAGCGGACCTTCCCCCTGCTCAGCGAGATGCATTCGAATACCATTTGTTTCGACGAACCGATGTATTGGTCCCCTCGAATGACTGTCGTGTTCTTTATCAACCATCTGAAGGCACTAAACAGCAAAGAGGCGTAGGACCGGGCCCTTTTTAACCAATTGCCGTAATCATGGTCCGAATCGCCGGAATCTAAACGACAGGTTTCTTAGCGCGGTCCGGCAACTGGGATAACCAAAACGGCAATTGACCCGCTGAATGGCCGGTTTCCCAAATCTTGCTCTCTATTCCGGAATGGAGCTAAGGCAAATGAATGTATGGAAGACGGAGACACCCATGAAATTCGCCCCTCTGCTGTTCATTCTCGTGAATACGATGACCGCATTCGCATCGGATTCGCCGGACGCGCGCGAAATTACCGACCCGAAATCAATCGTGTCGAGCGCGGATAACGGCGTTGTCTCGCTTTCCGTGGATGATCTTTTCTACACTCGCTCCATAGATGCCGGCGCATGGTCGCCCAACGGAAATCAGATCGTCTTCATCACTAACCTCACCGGGCGCAACAACCTTTGGAAGGTCAGCTCCGATGGCGGCTGGCCTGTCCAGCTCAGCCAGTCTGACGATCGCCAGTCCGGCGCTGCGTGGGCTCCGGACGGAAAGTGGATCGTCTTCCAATCAGATCAAGCTGGCAATGAAATGTACGATATTTACACCATCCCGAGCGATGGGGGCACGGTGGTCAACCTGACCAACACGCCCGATATCTCCGAAACTAACGCGGCATGGTCACCGGACGGAAAGTCGCTGGCGATCGAGTACAAACCGAAGACGTCTCCTTCCACCGATATCGCCATTCTCGACTGGAGCACGCACGCAGTGCGCAACCTGACACGGGAAAAGACCGAGGATCACAGTTGGGGCAGGATCATCTGGAGTCCCGACGGAAAATCCATCTACTCCATGCGTTCCAATGCGGTGGACACTGACACAGACGTCTATCGCATCGATCCCGCAACTGGGGCCCAGGAGAATTTGACACCTCACGAGGGCGAGCGCCGCACGATCGCGTCCTCGATTTCGCCCGATGGCCGCACTCTGCTGGTATCTTCGGACAGGTCGGTCGGCTACAAGAACGTAGCCGAAATTGACGTCGCCACAAAGAACCTCACCTGGGTAACCGACCTGAAATGGGAAGCAAACTCCGGAGATTTTTCTCCGGACGGCAAACAATTCACGTACGAAGTAAATGAAGACGGACGCATCGACACCTATCTCGTCGACAGCGCCACGCGCCGCGGAAGCAAGATCAATCTTGGATCCGGACTGAACAACTACTTCGGACACCCGGTGCAGTTTGCGCGCCAGGGCGGACGTCTGCTGGTTGAGCACCAGAGTTCAACGCAGCCGGGCGACTTGTGGGTCTACGACATCACAAGGCACGAGCCCCGTCAGTTAACGTTTTCCGCGATCGCCAGCGTGACGGCAACGAAGATTCCTCCTTCGCAACTGGTGTGCTATCGCAGCTTCGACGGAAAAATCATCAGCGCGTTTATGTGGCTACCGTTTAATTTGAGGCGCGACGGGTCGAATCCGGCGATTGTGCTTCCTCACGGCGGACCCACATGGCAGATCACCGATTATTTCAATCGCACGGTCATCGCGTTGGTCACGCATGGGTACATATGCATCGCGCCGAATGTTCGCGGTTCGACCGGCTACGGCATGGATTTTCAGAAAGCCAATGTGAAGGATTTGGGCGGCGGCGATTTACAGGATGAAGTCTACGGCGCGAAGTTCCTGGAAGCCACCGGCTACGTCGACTCGAAGAAGATCGGAATCACGGGCGGCTCCTACGGGGGCTACCTGACGCTGATGGCCATCGGGAAAACGCCGGGCATGTGGGCAGCAGCAGTCGAAGACTACGGCATCATCAACTGGTTCACCTTGCTGGAGCACGAAGATCCGGCACTGCAGCAATACGAAAGATCCTTGCTGGGTGATCCGGAAAAAGATCGCGCGATTTACGACGCGGCTTCGCCGCTCACCTACATCAAGCACGCGAAAGCGCCGCTGTTGGTGCTGCAGGGTGACAACGATATACACGTGCCGAAGGAGGAAGCCGAGCAGGTGGTGAAAACTTTGCGGGATGCGGGCAAGACCGTAGAGGCGCACTATTACGCAAACGAAGGTCATGGGTTCGCGAAACGCGAAAATCAGATCGACGCTATTCGTCGCACGATCGATTTCTTTGATCGTTACCTGAAGGACTCAAAATGATTCTACCTCGTAAATCGCGCTGAAGCTGATCTTCGCAGATCGAAATACGATTGCGGCAGCTGAGACAAGAAACGGCCAATCTCCAAGAGCGGCGTGTAATCACTCTCGTTGTGAAAATTGCCTTTATATCGCCGCCGATAACTGGACACCTCAACCCAATGACTACGTTGGCGCGAAAGCTTCAGTCGCGCGGCCATGATGTCGTGTTCATTAGCCTGCCGGATGGTGAGGCTGCGGTTCGAGCAACTGGATTAGCGTTTCTCCCCTGTGGCGCAAAGGAATATCCGCTCGGATCGCTCAAAGAACGTCTCCGCTGGCTGAGCAAGCTCCAAGGAGAAGAAGCACTGCAGGCTACGCTGCAGAATGTTGCGGTCAGAACAGAAGCGATGTTAAATTCGTTGCCTGCGATACTAACTGCGGCCGAGGTAGACGCGGTCGTAGTCGACACGGTTCTGATCTACACGGAACTAGCCCCGATGAGCCTTGGTATGCCGTATGTTCACGTCGCCAACGCGCTGCATTTCGACTGGTCTGGCTATACACCACTCTGTTTCTATGACTGGCCGCACGAGGCTACCCCGGCCGCTTGGACCAGGAACCTAAAAGGGGTGGAACTTTTCTTCGAAAGGCTTGAGTCAACCACCGCGGTGGCAAAGGCATTTGCCAAACGCGCCAGCCTCGATATTGACTGGGATAACCATTCCACCACGTTCTCAAAACTAGCCTGGATTACCCAAACTCCGGGAGCCTTCGATTTCGAAAGTTCTCATTGGCCCCAGCAGTTCCACCATACCGGACCGTTTCACGATGGAGCCGGTCGCATAGAAGTAGATTTTCCGTGGGAGCGGCTGACCGGAGAGCCTCTCATCTATGCATCGATGGGCACGCTGATGAATGGACTAGCAGACGTCTATCGCACGATTATCGCAGCGGCCGCGCAGCGGAAGGGGGTCCAACTCGTGCTTTCCATCGGCGATCAGCTCGATCCAGAGCAAATCGGACCGCTTCCGAGCAACACTATCCTGGTCCAGCGTGCCCCGCAATTGGAGCTGCTGAAGCGCGCCTCGGTCTGTATCACACATGCCGGATTGAACACCGTCCTGGAGTCTCTGGCTCAAGGCGTTCCTCAAGTTGCCATCCCGGTTACCGTCGATCAACCGGGCGTTGCCGCCCGGATCGCTCACAAAAAGACCGGACTGTTTGTGCCGTTAAAGGAGCTGAACGTCTCCCGCCTGTCGCTTCTTCTTGATCATGTGCTCAACGACCCGATCTATCGCGATAATGCGCGCTACATCCAGGCAAAGATTGCCGAAACTGATGGACTTTCTAAAGCAGCCGATCTGCTGGAACGCGCTTTCGAATGTTAATCCGATGATGATTTGGGAAAGTCGTTCTCATCCGGCTCGACCCACCAGCTCCTGGAGGACGGTCAGCAATTCAACCTTACCTTTGATAGTGCTAGCCTGACCGCCCTCGAAGTCGATCCAGCCTTCGTTGAATCCGTCCAGCATCTGTATGCGTGGCAATGGATGGAGCATTCCCTGTGATTCGAAAAGTGCCTGCCAGGTTTCACGCGGAACCGCTTCAACCCGAACGGCGTGTCCAAGGATTTTTGCGAAACTAGTTCCGATCTCTTGTGGACTAATGCGTTTCGGCCCCTCCAACTCAACGACACGTTTGCCGATCCAGTTCTGCTGAAGCAGTTCCGAGGCTATTTGGCCTATGTCTGCAGTGGCAACCATCGGTACCGGCTTGTCGAGAGGTTGCAGGAAGCTCGCAATCATCCCTTTGTCGCGGGCGGAAGCAACATCCCACTCTGCGTTCTCCATGAACCATCCAGGGCGAAGGAATGTGATTGGCATCGGTAGTTCACCGAGGGCTTGCTCCATCAGCGTACGCTGAGTTAGCAGATTCGATTTCGTCGACTGCGCGCCGATGGTCGATAAGCAGACGACTTTGTTAGGGCACGCCGATTCGAGCGCTGCTTTCACGGCAGCGATGACCGCGCGCGCCTCGGGAAAGCCCGGCGCCGGATCGAACTCCGAAGGAGGCAAAATGAAAACTCCGTCTGTTCCGGTAAACGCAGCGGTCAGCGAGGCCCGATCCTGCATTTCCGCGAGCGCGATTTCGCAGCCTTGCGATTCCCAGAAGCGGCCTTTTTTGATATCGCGGACAACGGCACGAACAGGTCGACGATCCGCGAGCAGAGCGCGAGCAAGCGCACCGCCGACTTTTCCGGTGATACCAGTGAGAGCGTACATAGTGATTCTCCCTAATTAGTGTTAGTGGTCAGCGGCGGAGATACGCGGCTGCATCTATTGAGGAGATCCAGGTCAAACTCTTTTGTTTCTTGCATGCCTCTCATTTGCAGGGGAATCATAAACAATTCGAATAGAATAGCGCGATCGAATGAAACCTTTTTGTTATCACTCTTTCGACCTGCGACAATTAGTATCCTTCGCGGAAATCGCCCGGGCCGGAAGTTTTCGGCAAGCGGCCAAAACGCTCCATATCGCGCAGCCCGCATTGAGCCGGCAGATTAAACAGTTGGAAGCGGCACTCGGGATTTGCCTGTTCGATCGGGCTCCGCGTCGTCTGCACCTCACTATCGAAGGAAGAGAATTGGCCAGCCGGCTGCCTGCTCTCTTTTCCCAGATCGAACATCTGACAGACGCGGTTAAGGGAGCGAATGCTGGAGGAACTAGCCACCTGCGAATCGGTGATGGGGGCGCGGTGACAACGGAGGTGATCTCCCCGGCTCTGAGACGCTTGCGTCAAGAATGGCCGAACTTGCGGCTTTCAAGTGTTCAAAATACTTCGGAAGGCTTTTTTCAGGATCTACTTGAGAATAGGATCGACTGTGCGTTTCCCGCTCTGGAATCAAAAGGTAACGAGCTGATCAGTCATAAGCTTTGCAGATTGGAAATCGGCCTGGTTCTGCCGCCGGGTCATCGGTTAGCCGGCCGGTCAGAAATTCGTTTTGATCAACTAAGAAACGAACGCTGGATATTGCCGCCGCGCCATGCAAATCCGGTTCTGTACGATGAACTGATTAGCTGTTGCCATAAGGCCGGATTCACGCCCGATGTAATCGCTGAAATGACGCAACGGCCCAGAGTTGTCGCCCAGGTCGCATGTGGCATCGGCATCGCCACTTTGGTTAAAACGATGGCGCACCTCTGCATTGGCGGTACAACGTTTCATCGCTTGATCCGGCCCACCCCGATGCTCGAATGCTATCTTGTTTATCGCAAAAATCCTTCATCGCCACTTCTGAAATGTTTCATTTCGGCCTGTCTAGAATTGGGCAAGGATTTCAATGCCGTTACAAAAGGTTAGAGCTCCGCTCAATGCACGCCCGGTAGCTCCGGTATCCAATGATCTGTGGCGATAGGTCCGGGCGATTCTTGTCCAAGTCCGAACTGCTTTCGCAAGGGAAGACAAATAGTGACGGTTGTACCCTCCCCAATGTGGCTACGCACTACTAACCGAAATGAGCGGCCGAACAAACCTTGCAAGCGCCGGCGTAACAGTACCAGCGCGTGAACCTGCGGGCGTTCTGCGAAGAAAAGCCGTTCGACTTCCGTCGAAGCCACACCTTGCCCGTCATCGGTCACGCTCATCTCTAGCCACGGTCCAGTAGCACGGACCACGAGGCGGAGCCGCCCGGCCCCCGGCGAAGAGTGAAGCCCATGCTGGATCGCGTTCTCTACTACCGGCTGGAAGGAGAAAGGCGGCACCAGAACCTTCAACAAACCTGGACCGATCGTCTGCTCCACTTTCAATCGGTCACCAAATCGAAGCAATTCGATGTCTAAATAAGCAGACATGACCGCCAGTTCTTCCTCCAAGGGGACAAGTGCTCGCTCCGGTTGAGCGAGCCTGGCCTGCATAAATTGGCGTAATCGCCCTGCCGCCCGGGGCACTTCTCGGGGTGCGACTGTCGCCAGCGCCGCTAGCGCATTCAGAGCGTTGAACAGGAAATGTGGATTCATGCGCGTTTGCAGAGCGCGAATCTCAGCCGAAGCCCCTGCTCGGATTTGATCGTCACGGTCACGTACCCGCGCGATGATAGCCAGAATCAAGGCCGTGCCTAACCCTTGCAGCAGAGGAGCTCTGCCGATGTCTTCGATCGCCTGGGTTGCCGCGCGCGAATGAGAAGCGACAATGACGAGAAGGCCACTACGCAGCAACGACACTCCCAAGGTCAGACAGAATCCTGTTAACGGATGTTGGGCTAACTTCGGCCGCCAACAGTATAGCAACCCTCCCGCTAAACCGGCGCCCAACATAGCAGGCCCGATCGAGCCTAACGGCAGCCCATGATACTCGACCGCTAACCAAGTGACAAAGAGGGCCACCCCGAGTCCCACCCAAGGACCGGCCACCAGACCGGCTGCGCATGCGGCCACGATACGTTCGTTGAATAAACCCGCGTGCGAAACCGTGGCCTCTTCGACGAGGCCGAGGACCAGAAACACCAGCAGGGCGGTTCCCTGATCGCGCCTCGATAGCAACGAAAGTTCCGGCCGTTGAAGGCCCGGCACGAGGGTGAGCGCGAACGCTACCGTCACCAATACACAAACTTCATTGAAGATGGTATCCATCGAGAAAACGCCGGAATCGATCAGAGAATAGTGCTTATCGCTTAGGCTCGGGCAGTCGATCCGACCGTTTTTATGCCAGCTGATTTTCTCCGCCGCAGCAAGTCATGCGGCGTCAAACGTGCGTATTGAGAGTACCCGCCCAGCTCGATGATGAACTCAATCGACTCGGCCCGGAAATGTGATTCTTGGGCTTCAATTGCTCGGCCATCCTCGAGGTAGGTGACACCGTGCACCAGCATAACCGGTTCGCCAATTTGAAGGCCGAGAATGCCGGCATCCAGCTTGGAAGCCAAGATTGCTCTTAAGGACTGGTGAGCAGCGGCGATCTTATGACCGTACTTTTTGAAGAGAACCAAGTACAATGAACCTTTAACGTCTTCCCGCTTCAGATCCGGGCATTGGGCAGCAGGAATCCAGCTTCGTTCCAGAACTAAAGGTCGGTCATCGGCATATCGAACGCGCTCAAAGTGCAGTACCGGATCATTCTCGTTGATCCCGAGCTTGGCGGCGACCTCCTCGCTGGGCAGCGTACGGTGAAAATGGAGCACCTCCGTTCTGACTTTCATCCCCGCCGATAGAATGATTTGGGTGGTGCTTTTCACACCGAACATGTCTCTGGAAAACGGCTTGGATTTACCTTTGGCGACCAGGCCGCGAGGATTCACGTAAGTGCCTTTCCCCTGTTGGCGGCGGATATAGCCTTCGTTAACCAGCTTGGCGAGAGCCAATCGCACCGTGGTCCGGCTGACGCCATAGAACTTCTGGAGCTGATCTTCGGTCGGGATCGAGTCGCCCTGACTATATTCTCCGCGCCCGATTTTATCCCGGATCGCCTCTCCCAGTTGATAGACGAGCGGGATATTTCCGTTTCGATCCAGAGGTTGCATTATTATGTTGTTATAACGATATAACGTTGAGCTGTCTAGATGATTCACGGCATTGATGTGATTATCGTAGCGCCTGGATCGGTTGTTACTGCCATCTGGGACAAAGCCGAGGCCGAAGACCTTAGCGCGTACGCAAAGACCGAGTACCGCGCCAGCATCGACCGGTTCCGCAGTTATTTTATCGGCGAGGGCAGAAAAGGTCTTCGTCCAGAACGTTTGGGCGAAGCCGTGCTTGTGGCACTCACCGCACGACGACCGCGTACCCGCTATGCAGTAGTACCTCAACGCTTTAAAAACTGGACATTACCTCAGCTGTTAGCGAAAAGGTTGCTCGATACGCTCATTGGAAGGCAGATTGGTCTGACCGATGTGGGCTCCTCAGGAACCACAAGGTAACAGCGGATTGAGCCGCTTCGGCGGATTGAGGTAGAGGCCAGGATCAAAGCTCGGTCGTGGTTCCGCTCGACCGCTATCAACGAGTGCTCGCGTCTAAAGGTTCAGTCTGCATATCTTGATTCTTACTCTGTTCGTAAGCGCGCTCTATTCAGGAGTGCGCCTGGAGCAACCAGGCACCCATCAAATGTCCTTCATATCGATAGAAGACTGTATCAGCCCTGAAGAGCGCTCCAGGCGGCAATCGAGACAAGGATTACGGCAATTGAGACAAGAAAAAGGCTAACCGCCCAATCCTGACGACTATTATTGCCCAATTTTCTTGTAGATGATCTGCCTCATCACGTTCGCTTTTTTTATCTGCAGTGTCTGCACCGCTTGGGCAACGGATCGAGAGTTTGGGCATCCACTTTTTAGAACTTTTACGGCGCGCGACTATGGCGAGGTAGGCCAAATATTTTCGGTGACGGAAGATGCTCAAGGTCGCATGCTGTTTGGCTGTGAGGACGCCATTTTGGCATTCGACAACAATCGCTGGGAAACGATTCCCGTGCCGGGAACAGGATTTATCAGATCGTTAGCCGTCGATAGCCGCGGAGCGGTCTGGTTCAGCAGCAGCACCGAGCTAGGATACCTCTCCAGAGTCGGCGGCGAATATCGTGTAGTTAAGGTCTACAACGGCTCATTTGGCCTAGAGTCTCGGGCCGTGGTGGATGGTAGTCAGGTCTACTTGAGTACAGAAACAGGCCTAATGGAAGAAGAATTGTTTGAGATCCTGGGGAGACATTTGAAGTTAAGGTGGATCCACGTGGAAAGGAAGGAATCCGCGTATCCATGACGGCTAGAAAACAGAGATGCCAACTGCCGCGTTCTCCTCGGGCGTCGCCAACCAATAGCCGTAACGGCCCGCTGTTTCCAAAAAGTGCTTGAGCTCGTCCGGAGCTGGCGGATTCATTCTTACCCCTTGAGTAACCGGTCTTCCTATTTCCTGGAAGAAACGTCCAAGCTTCGATGTTGTGGTGATCAATTGAATGACCGGATGCTGCGATCGATTTCTGAATCCGTGCTTTGTGTTGCTCGGAACTTCTATGAAATCCCCGGGGCCGGCCGCGATCCAGTGAGCCTTTCCACCCTCGTCGCTGAGCGCCTCCACTTCACCCGAAAGCACGAAAAAGGCTTCGATTCCGGGGTGGCGGTGCATTGGCACAGAAATACCTGGAGGGATCACTCCTTTCAAAACACAGGGAGCTTCGTCTTCGGATTGAGGTGCGTTCAAAAACTGGATAGTTGGCCCGAACACATCGAGCAGTTGGGCATCGCAGTTAGCTACCAAATTAGGAAATAGTCGGGTGCCTTTCGACATAGGGTTTACCTGTTACTTTTTGATCATCGCCGATCATAGCTGCCTGCGGCGAGGAAGCAGTACCAAGAGCCAATCGTGGCGCAAGTGTTCGACGACGAACTCAGTCGAGTCGCTTACTGAAGCCGGCTAGAATCGATAGTGCTCCGCCAGCCGCCGGTCTTCCAATTTCCCATAATGAAATCTGGATGGACGCCGATGAGAATAGGCGCGGCCGGCGCTCCCTTTCGCTTACGGTGATTTATCTGTCGCTTCGACGCGTCTTCCGGTTGCTCAGCGCGATTGCTGCCCAAGCGATCTATCTCGAACGCGTGAAGTCCGTAAGCCGATAGTAAAACGCTCGCATCGGCTTCCGTGAATCGAAAGATATCCAGGAAACTTTGAATTATGAATCCCGTATATCTTAGAAATGAGCCGATCCGCGACGAGCGCGTTTTCATTGGGACGAATCTCTTCATGACAAAATATTTTGGCGAACTCGAACCAATGAACCCAAAGACCTCGAGAAACCGGTTTTTTTGTCTCAGCTGCCGTAATCGCTGTCCTGGTTATTGCCGGCTATCGCCACCACGATTGAAGGTTCGGACGACATTTCCGGCGATCAGGACAGAAAGAAGATCATCTCCGAGAGACTGGTATTCAATGTCCGGAGCTACCGGAGCGGGCTAATACTCAGCCCGGTCCTGATTCTGAAAAGGCTTTCGGTGAAGTGAAAATGAAAACGTCGCGTAAAAATAACGAGTGCCCTAATCGCCACTCTTTCTGCGAGAATCTCCTGCAATGTCTCGGCGAATTTTGGCGAGACCTCCAAGAACATCCGACTTGGAAGTATGAAGACTTCCCCCCATCCCAACTACTTGAGAAATCTGAACTTCATCGGTATCCGACCCACCAAGATGAGCTCGCCCGCGCGGATTGGTTTTGGAGTCGCCGGCCGCACCGGCTTTCTGCAGTCTGCTTTGTTCTTTGGTTTATTGTCGCTCTTGGGCTACCTCTCTGGCTGTTCGTCTTTCCCTGGATCGGAGTTCCGCTTCTAATGATAGCGGTGGTGGTAGCCAGCGTGGAGACTGTGCGGTCTGTCCGGTGGCGGCGTCAATACGAACTAAGTATCGATCGACTCATTCGCATTTCCACCAGCGACGAGAATAGTCTCGGCGAGGATGTTTTCAGCTGACCAGGTGCACGAAAATTTCAATAGACCCTTTCGACACACCGAAACTTAACTGGCGGCTCAGACACCAGTTCCGGCAACTCGATCCGAAAGTGGTTAGCCGATTTCATTTTGATGTCTGCTAACGCCCAACCTAGCGAGTGACGTGGATCAGTTGCGCCGGTCACTTCAGGCGAAGTCAACATTCAACGCATTAGTCAACCTGATCTTTATGATCAAACTCAGTTCTGTTAAGTCCTTATTGTCTAAATTACCTCTATTAACCGCCAACCATCGCAAAGTGGCGGCCGGCTCAGTATTCAAACCCAAACCTGAAATAGAACTAACTAGTCTCAACGACTGCAATTACCAGATGAAAACTACCACCAACGTCTTAAACCGACGCAACAAAATTAAAGCCTTAGCGTTTGCAACCGTCGCCAGTGCCGCCCTGGCGTGCGCGCCTGTTTTCGCCCAGGACATCCAAACCAATGCTGCTACCGGCGATGTATCATTTAGGCTCGTGCGCTCCAAGGGATTGGCCGCGTTTCCTAACGCCGTGCCAAATGCGCACGCCTTCGTGACCATTCATTCCGTTGGTCCGGTCGAGATCATGACGGTCAACGTCGCGGGGTTGCCGCCGAACACCGATTTTGACTTCTTCGTGATTCAAGTACCGAATGCACCGTTTGGTCTATCCTGGTATCAGGGAGATATTGTGACCGATAGCAACGGCAAAGGCTCGCGGCAATTCATTGGCCGTTTTAGCATCGAGACGTTTATCATCGCACCCGGAACAGCTCCTGCCCCATTCGTGTTTAATAACCCGCCCTTCCAGGATGCGACGTCAAACAACGCTCAACCCCTTCCGGTCCAGACTTATCACTTGGGACTATGGTTCAATAACCCAGCGGATGCAGTTAAGGCCGGCGCACCCGGCACCGTCACCCCGTTCAACGGGGAGCATAATGCCGGGGTTCAGGTCCTTAGCACCAATCAGTTCCCTGACGTCCAAGGACCTCTGGAAAAAGTGCATTGATGATTTTCTCCTAAATAAACTAGTACAAAATCGGTTAACCGGGCAGGCGCGAATCCAAAACGCGCCTGCCCGTCTTTTGCGTCAAGTCCGCCAAAGCAATGCTGCGACTGGGTCCGGTAGCAGCGGAACCGAATGTTCGATTGGCGGTTGGCGGTTTCCACACGGCGACGATCGGGCTAGCATTTGACTCATCGACCGACCGGGATAGGAGTTAATCTCGCTCTCATTGTCATCGTTAGTCAGGAAAAAGCTTCATGTCAGATTCAGTATCTGTTGTCTACTCTTCTCGTTTGACGCGGCGCGATTATAAGACGCTCTGGTTGGCGACATTGGGCGGTGTCCTCGAGTTTTACGATTTCATCATCTTTGTTTTCTTTGCCAACACGATCGGAGCTTTATTTTTTCCACCTGGGGCCCCGGACTGGGTTAGCCAGTTCCAGACGTTCGGCATATTCGCGATTGGCTATTTTGTACGGCCATTGGGTGGCGTGCTGATGGCGCATGCCGGTGATCTACGCGGTCGAAAACGGATGTTTACGTTCAGTATTTTTCTGATGGGCTTGTCCACGCTCGGCATCGGCTTACTACCAACCTACGCCACGTTAGGCCCGTTGGCGCCTATCTGCTTGTTGGTCTTGCGGATTGGACAGGGAGCTGCGGTTGGTGGTGAAGTACCCGGCGGTTGGGTTTTCGTTAGCGAACACGTGCACCGCTCGCGGGTGGGATTCGCGTGCGGACTTCTGACGGCCGGCCTCACCGCAGGTATCCTATTAGGATCGTTGGTGGCTACCGGTCTGAACATAATAATGCCGCCGGAACAGTTGACACAATACGGTTGGCGCATCGCATTCGTGCTGGGCGGCGCCTTTGGTCTAGTCTCCGTTTATCTTCGGCGCTTATTATCGGAAACACCTGTGTTCGAAGAGTTGAAAGCGCGTCAAGCGCTTGCCGCCGAATTGCCGCTCAAGGCGGTGCTACGCGACTATCGTCCGGCAATTATTCTTTCCGGGTTGCTAACTTGGGTGCTCTCGGCTGCGATCGTAGTCACCATCTTAATGACCCCTGCCTTGCTCGAGAAAGGCTATCATGTGCCGAGACTGGAGTCGCTTCAGGCTAATTGTCTAGCCACGCTTGCCCTGTCAGCCGGCTGCATCTTAGTAGGGTGGCTGACCGACCGGTTCGGTCCGGCCTACGTCTTGCTTGTGGGTTGCCCGTCGTTCGGGATTGCCGCCTATCAACTCTACGCCAGCGTGCGAGTAAGTCCTGCGCTACTCACGCCGCTTTATGCTTTAGCCGGATTCACGGTCGGAATCGTTGCTGTGGTTCCGTACGTCATGATCGAAGCGTTTCCACCACGGATCAGATTCACCGGGGTTTCATTTTCTTATAACATCGGGTATGCGATATTCGGCGGCCTTACTCCGCTCTTGATATCGTGGCTGCTCCCATTCGATCCATTGGCCCCAGCGCATTATATCGGAGCGATGTGTCTCCTCGGTTTCGGCGTCGGGATTTTCCTATTTTTGACGGCTCACCGGTCAGCCCTCGTCCTTACCAAGGACCCTGAACAAAATGAAAAACCCGGATAAATTCGCCACAGAGGCACAGAGAACACAGAGTTGTTACCGCGGATAAGGAAAACCAATTATTATCCGCAGAACCTGTCGCGCCATAGCGAAGCGGAGGCGGATTACACAGATTACACAGATTAAAAAACGAAAGATTGATTGGCGCTTTCTAACGCTTAGTATCGGGATTTGCCGCATGCAGAACCTGCAGGGCCCGGAGAGCGGCAGATAGCCGGTTTTCGACACCGAGTTTAGCAAAGATTTTTTTAAGATGACTGCGGACGGTGTCATGGCGGATACCGAGAATCGTGCTGATCACGGGACCGCTCTTACCCGCCGCCACCCAGTAAAGGACTTCCGCTTCGCGGGCAGAGAGGCCGAGCACCGAGAGAGCACCGGGAGAACCTCCCAAATCTTCGAGAGTATAAGGCGAGTTTGCTGGATGGTTACCGTTTTGCTGGCTGGCGCGCGGTGTTTTTTTTACTGCCTTAAGACCGCGGGAATAGCGATAGGCGCGTTCCATGTGAGGACGGATCGCGGCCAAAATAGCTCGATCCTGCCCGGAAAAACCTCGACGTCCACGTAAAACGGCCAGACAAACGCGGTGACCAAGATTGCCAAAATTCACGCTGAGATCGTCCGCAACGCTGAGCGCTCGATAATAATCATGATATAAATCGAGGCCCTCAACTTGCGTCCGACTCGCTACATCGGAAAGCGCTAGCGGTCGATGGAGATCTCCGCCTTCACGGATCGTCCGTAATGGGAACTTGGAATATTGGTTGGCGAAGGTCTCTGCTAAGGTTTCCCAATTGGAAGGTAGCGGACTAATTGTCGTATGCCGGCTAGCAAGGGCCTGCTCACTCCGACGAATAACCACGCTCACACCATAGAAATCGCCAGGGATCAATCGCCTTAGCACGTCCACAAAATGGGCCGTCAAGCGTTCCCAGCCAACCGGCTGATAGAGCACCCCCACCTCATCGAACAACCGTTGGAGATTGCGATGCGTCAGCAATCGAAGAGAGGCTTCCATGCAACGACCTCTTGAATACAAATTGGAGCACAACTGCTAACCGAAATTTCGACGGTTGCAAGTGAGTTCTTCTAATACCTGCGTCCCGCTGGACATCCCCCAAATGTGTAATAGCCGGTTTTCGGCAATCGTGTTTGCGTCTTTGAGATGATCCGCGTTGTTGTCCTAGAACAAAATTCTCCGGCTGTCGAGCACTTAGTGAGGTTGCTCGCCGATTTCTGCCACGTGGACATCATCGGCACTGCGACCGACGACGTAGCCGGTTACAACCTCTGTCTTAACTTGCGACCGGATGCTGCGTTTGTCGATATCAATCTCTCGGCGCAAGACGGCACTCCGTTAGCACCGAAACTAGCCGCGCTTCCGCGACCCCCTCTGCTGGTCTTTACTGCGAGCAATTCCGACCGCGCCGCTGATGCCTTCCGCCTGGGAGCGGTCGATTTTTTGATGAAACCGCTAGACCGGCTGCAAGTCAGTGAGACCATCAAGCGTCTGCTAGCACAGCTTCGTCCGATCGAGTTTGGTGTTTTCGCGGGTGCGCCAAATGGTACGATTTTGCCGATAAACAGCGCACGCTTTAGCGATGTATCCCATAGTCTGCTACCGGTAACCGATGCAGATCACGATCAGATCCGGCTCCTGGCTCGGCGTGAGATCGTAACGGTCTTAAGACGGGAAAGACGCACCTGGATTCATACCGTGCTGGAAGAATTTCCAACCTATTATCCTTTGGCTCAACTTGTGCGTTGGCTAGAAGGTGAATCGTTTATTCAGGTAAGCAGGCACGCTCTAGTAAATCTAGGGGCGGTCCAGGAAATCCGCCGGCACGGGGATCGGCTTTATCGTTTGCGAGTTCACGACCGCGCCGGGACAGAAATCATCGCCTCGCGGTCCGGTTCAACGCGATTGACGGCGGCATTGAAGATCCGGTCACCTAGGGTCGTCACGCTCAACGTGTAGAAATCGAGCCCAAGGTTAAAAATCTCGGGCTGAGGTCAATTGCCCATTCTTCAACGGAAAGGCCTATCGGGTCTTCTCTTCGCCTGCGCTTCCATCTGGAAATGTGCACTAGAAGCCTCACCTAAACAGGCTTTGGTTCTTACGGACTGCACTGCATCGAAGCAACGATTGCGGCAGCTGGTACAACCCACAGCTAGTTCCGCTCCCAATGATGTTACTTGATTCTTCAGGAGGCAATAAGCCATGAACATCATTTTTGAGTCTGTAACTGATCAGCAACAAGAGGTTTCCGATACCCAGCCTAAGTCGAGTCCTCTAGTGACCGATTTTTTCGAGGCGCGCCACGAGTTGATGCTCCGGCGTCAAGACAGCGCCACCTCAGATAAAACGGCGCGAGCGGTTGAAATTATTAACCGGCACCCCCAACCTTTCAGGGCAGCACCGGCAGTGGCCGAGCAAGCTCTGTATTGGCTGATCTCTGCTCCGGCACTCGTCTACGTGGTCTACTTAATCCTCGGTCTCTAAGCGGACCTTATCTTTTAAGGAGAAACAGGATGTTCAGAGATAAAGAAACGGATTTTGGGGAGATGTCGAAGCAGGCAGAGATCCTGAACCGAGACCACCTGAGCCCTACTCGTGAAATGCGATGGGCTAAACTAGTGGATAGTGCTGAAAGGTCGCTCTATTGGTTAATCCCGGCGGTAACTTTGGCTTATATCGTGTTCAGGATCCTACCGTTGTTAGGTTCTGGGTGATCGATTCTGGCGCTGGATTGTCTCTTGCCTGCAAAGGCCGCTAAACCGACACCCCGAACAGAACACCAAATGAAACAAAAAGTTTCTGATTGGCTCCTCGCTCCCAAACCAGAACCCGGCGTTCAGAATTCACCGCCGTCTCCAGTTTTCACCGGCATCCATCCTGAAGCGAAACTGCTTTCAGACGAAGGGAAGCTGCTACTCTTAACGCACCTTTACCTGGAACTGCGTCTCACCCTAGAGCAGGCTCTTCGCGCAGCCAGAGCGGATATCCTGGCGGCTAAAGCCCAAGCCCACCGTCTATGGGTAGAGCAGCGCCAGTACAGTAATCAGTAATCAGTGGTCAGTGGTCAGTGGTCAGTGGTCAGTGGTCAGTAATTGCTGGTTGACGGACGGCTGCGGGTTCTTGACCATGAAATGGTCTAACAGAATAGCCCAGGGCTTTAGCCCTGGGGTCGACAAGTCCGAAGACCGCCCTGAAAGTGGCGACCGAGTGGGGCCCTTTCTTCCAGCGTGACCATCGCAAACTCTAACACCGTTCGTAACATCCGGTCTTGATTCAACACCACACATTCGGTCGCCACTTTCAGGGCGATGTTGGGGTGTTGCCCACCCAGGGCTAAAGCCGTGGGCTATTCTGTTAGACCATTTCATGGTCAAGAACTGGCACCAGCTTCAAAAGCTTTGCTTTAGAGCCTGACTCTTTTTGTGAATCCGACGCCTAACTCGGAAGAAACGATCAGTATTCAGTAGGCTTAGCCGTGAATTCGGAACGAATGGGACTTATGGAGGCGTCGGACTTGGAACGATAAGTGATCTCTGGTCGAGTACGGTACCCATGTCCTGAACTCAGCTACCAATCACCTTTCACCTTTCACCTCTCACCATTCGACGCGCCCAAAGCTTGCTCATGGCGGGCCTGTCACCTCTCACCCCTCCCCATCGGTCAACTGCAGGCTAAGCATTCATGCCTGATTCGCTCAACGCACGCAGCTGTTGCCTACTTAAGGAAAACGAAACTGCGAATCCGTCAGGTGTCACCAATGTCATAATGAAAGTGTTCGGATCCGGAGACCTTTCGATGCGTACGGCCTCGGCCGGGTAGACTAGGCGAAGACTATCGTCACCGTATCGGGCTGCAAGCGCCTGCGTCATCATTCTCGGAAGCGTCATAATCAGTGCGTGGAGACACTCCGTTGGCAGGCTGAGAGAACCTGGTTTGCCATTCGCGCAGGTGAAGCGCATCCGGAACCAGTTGCCGTCGCCGGCGACTTCGTAGGTGAGAAGTTCCTGTCCTATGAGGTCTTCTGCCGGTGCAGGCGCGATGTTGGACGTGACCGCGCCTGGCGCTTTGTCCGGTTTAGAATCCATAATTTTCGAAAAGAAATCTCGGCGTCCCGGTAAATTAACTTCAGGAACTCGCCGATCGGCTTCAGTCTGTCCCGGCTGCCGCAATTGGCGTCCTAACTAGGCATCGATTCAGGTCTGCTCCTCTATCCTTTTTTATCCCGGTTGCCGTAATCGTCGTCGGAGCTTCCCGCATCTCAGCGATGCTCTGAGCGGCAAGTTAGGTTAATGCCCTCACTCGTTTATCTCATCCAAGTCCAGGATGGTTTTGACGGTAGCTTCGGGGGTTGTCAACATGCACAGATGGGTGGTGTCGATCGTGGCCGTCCGAACGTCAGGGTCACGCGTCACTCGCTCCATTATTCGATCAAAATCATCTCCTACAGTATTGGCGGTGCAGCGGACGTAACTCATACGAACATGGGCGGGGCGCGGTAATACTTTCACTGGCTCGAAGAGCGTTCGCCAAGGTTGGTTCACAAGTCTTGGCGTCATGAAGTCAACGAGCGCAGGATCTGTAATACCCAAGTATGAAAGTGGAAGGGGAGGAATTGGCCTGTCCTCATCTTTATAGATAATAAATTGAGCTCGGAGCTCCGGCGCGAGATAGTCGACGAGCGATTTTCCGTCTTCGGGGACAAAAGCGTCGAGGTAGATCATCGACCTGATACGGTCAGGGATACGCGCCAGCGTGCCGGTGGCCACCATGCCTCCGTAACTCTGACTGACGAGAGTCACACCCTGAAAACCCTCCATCTCAATGTGATCAACGATATCTTCGATATGTGTCGAAAGAGTGGCGGTCCTATTTTCCAAATGACGGCGCTCGCCCAGGCCGGTCAAGGTCGGTGTTGTCACCACATGCCCCCTCTCTCGAAGTGCGGGTGCGACATAACGCCATAACCAGCCCCCGCACCATCCTCCGTGAACGAGCACAAACGTATGCCGTTCGTTTCGCGATTGTTGATCGCCCTGGTTGTTTTTCAGGTTTGCACTCATTGGTAGTTGGCTCACCCGTGAATCGCTCCTTCCGGGAGCGGCGCCTTCTTGGTAACTCCAAAGGATCGTTCTACTATATCGGCTGCCATAGAAAGCCCATTAGTCTTCGCGATTATGTCCTGAAGCCTGCGTGCATTTTCACGATAGACACCATTGTCCAGTACCTCACCCAGAAGGGTTGAAAGGTGGTCCGATGTCAACTTTTCAAACGGCATGGTTACACCGGTTTTCTTTGCGGCTATTCTTGTAGCCACCCCAGGTTGGTCAAAGGTTACCGGAATCGCCACTTGAGGGACGCCCTGAGCAAGAGACTCCAGCACAGTATTTAACCCTGCGTGGGTAATGCAAACCGAGGTCCGCTTCAGCACCTCCAATTGTGGGGCCTGATTAACGATGATCGCATTGTTGGGCACCGGTCCGATCTGCCTGGAATCAAGCTGGTCTCAGGGTAAACCACGACTGACACCGGCTACTTCCCGCTGAATGTGAGACCAAACCGTTGCCCGGCGAAGGTGCTAACTTTGTTCCGGTGTACTCATGGCCAAAAATCCCGCGCTTCCTTAATTCGGGCACGACACAATCAACGAAGATTTTGGCTAGGCTGAGGTCTGTGATATTCCGTCAAATTCCGTCGACAAATCATCGGAAGTAGAAACTGAATCAGTCGTGTTAGTTTGACTCTCTCCTTTTGTTAGTTTTTCCCGGAGCGCTCGCCAGGCTGCGTCCGGTCTTTGTCCGTTGAGATAGTAGTCACCGATCGCTCTTTCCCGATAAATCGCTGGATTATGGGATGCAACCGTTCGCGCGTTGCGCCAATGCTATTTAACCGCGAGCGGCTGTCTTTTGTTCTGCGAGGCATTCCGAACGGCGATACCCATCACCTCGAAGTGCGCACCGAAGAGGAGATCCTTCACGCCGATGAAATCGCGGGCAGGATAGGGACTCTTTAAAGTCGACGCATACGCCTTGTTGAAGGCGCCATATAGCTTCAGATCGGTGCAGTAGATCTCCACATACACGAGATCGTCCATGCTCATACCGGCCTCTTTCAGCGTCAGCTCGACCGAGTGAAGGACCTGTCGGGCCTCCTCCTCAGGATCGTCTGGAGCTTTGCCGACGGCTGGATCGACACCGAGATGGCCGCTGACGTAAAGAGTATCCCCAAGCGTCAGTCCAGGACTGAACGGTAGTTTATTCATTGGTTGGCAGGGAGTAGGAAACTTACAGCTGAATGTCGCTGAAGTCGTCATTTCAGGGACGAACATCTCTGGGTTCGCACCGCTTTTGGCAGACATCGTGGTCGGCTGTTGCGCAAGGGAGACGATGGGAGAGAGCAACGCAAATGTAGAAAGAAGTGGAACAATCAAAAAACGTTTCAATCCGCTTTTACCGAGTAGACGAAAATTCATTCTATTTGCTGGTCCAGAGTTGATTGCCTTATTAGCGGACGATTCCTCCGCGCTCATTCTGCTGTGAAGACATAGGTTAATTGGCCGGACAATAGTCAAGCTCAGCGCCAAACCATCCTGTTCGACCGTTTTTTGTTCGATATCAGCCGGAGGCAAGCTATGGGGAGCGCTGGCCTGAAGAGCGGCAAGCAGACCGCGGGCCTCTTTCAGTGAGAGCTGCTCGAGCGGCGTTGCTCCGCCAGAGTTCAACTCTTGAAGGAAGCCCCGGGTCTTATGTTCTAGCTTCGGATTGGACCCGGCTCCGATCAGAGAGGCTGCGCCGAGAATCATATCTCGTGAATTCATTGTACGGTTTGGCCGTGGGTTACGCACCTTAATCTACAGTCAGTACGATCTTGCCGATCTGTTCGTTCGACTCCATGTATCGGTAAGCTTCGACGACATCTTCGAATCGGAAGGTCTTCGCAATTTTGGGTTGGAAATCTCTGCATTTCACTGCTCATACACATAGCTCTTTGCTCTCGCGAATGTTTCGGGGTCTTTGACCGTCTCCCAGAGCCAATATCCGCGAATGGTGAGCCCCTTTTGGAGCGCCTGTATCAGCGGGAACGGAGTCGGCTCACCGGAAAGCAAGCCATACTGAAAGATCGTCGCACCGGGAGCGGCCACGTCGGCTAGTTTGTCGAGCAACGGCCCAGCGATTGGATCATAGATGATTCGAGCGCCCGCTCCGCCTGTGATCTCGCGCACACGGGAAACTAAATCCTCTTCGTCTGTGACGATGACATGGTCAGCTCCAGACGCAAGAAGGCCGCGCCGCTTGTCGCTCTTGCGTGTCGTCGCGATCGAAATCGCACCTTCGCATTTGACAGTGTCGATGGCAGCTAGGCCCGCACTACTAGAGGCCGCTGTAATGACTGCAACCTCACCCTTTTTCAGCCGGCCGATCTCAATCAAGGATCCGTATGCCGTCATATACTGCATCCAGATCGAAGTCGCTTCTGTCGGATCAAGATGCTCGGGGTATTCGGCCAATGAATGAACCGGCACGATCACCTCGTCGCCAATTACACCATACCGATTCAATGAGAACGCAGGAATAGTCGATACCCTTTTATTGAGCCAACCGCGGTCTACGTCCGGACCGACCCCTGCAACCACACCGGCGGCCTCATAACCGAGGGTCGCGGGAAGTTGAGTTGATTCCAGGTAGTGCCCGTGCATAAATAAGGATTCGGATCGATTCAGACCGACGGCCTTAACTCGCAATTTCGCTTCGCCTTTGCCAGGCTCCCTCGAAGGTACTTCGTCGATCTGTAAAACTTCAGGTCCACCAATCCGATGAAAACGTACTATCTTTGCCATATGTTATCTTTTCTTTTGGTGCTTGCTGGTTATATGCGTGGGACGTTAGGCGCACCGTGCACGCTTCTGCGTTAGTAAATGAAAGCCTACCAACTCGGATCTAACGTTCAGTGAATGTGGGTAACTCACACATAGTCCCTTTTTTTATTCGATTTTTTTGATGACTCGACGCCGTGTCTACTTGAGGAGTAAGCTAAGTAAGTTCCTACCCAATGTATTGGCGGAACCTGCTCGCTTCTATTTTTGGCGATTTTTGCGGAGGCTCGAACCAGTGTCCTGTCCCATAAATAACATGGCTTTCGCCCCGGCAGCTGCCCGACGGCGTCAACCTAAGCGATCGGTCGTGTACTGCCCTAGACGCGGTAGGGCGAAAAACTCGGCGCGCCCAGGAAGCCATTTACTCATTCAGATTACTCCGCGCCGGTTTTGAGCCGTTCCGTGCGTGCGCCAACCTCACTTGGTTATCTAGATGCGCAAAATCGTTGGCAGCACGGGGAGTAACGCAACCGCATCGAGGTGGCACGCGCACGGCGCGGCTCAAAACCGGCGCGAGACAGTTTAGACGGCTAGGCAGAACGATGGGCGCGCCGAGTTTTTCGCCCTACCGATCAGGGGTCGGGCACGGCTGTCCCCTTAAGTTGACGCCTATGGGCAGCTGCCGAACCAGCGGCACATTTTGATCGCAACGAAAAGCCAGGTTATTTATGGGACAGGATACTAGCCCGGTGTGACGCTGACGATCCGCCGCCAAGAAAGCGGAGGAGCGAGAGTTCCAGGACACGGCGAATGGCCATACGCGCAACCAGCGCGGTAGTAGGCAGCGGCTCTGACGGAGTTAACCTAAATAGATCGCCTCGCCATGTCTTAGCGGAACCTGCTCGCTTTTAGATTTCAGGCGCTTTTTGCCGAGGCCCGAAATCGCCCTGGGGTGAGGCCAACGATCCTTTTGAAGTGAAAACAGAGCTGGCTTTGGTCTGAGAAGCCGACACCTATCGCGACCTCGGCCAGACTGAGGTTCCCTCGTCCCCGCAGGATTTGTTGCGCCCGTTCAACGCGCCGGGTGATTAGGAATTGGTGCGGTGGTAAACCGGTTGCCGCTTTGAATTGCCGCGCGAAGTGATAAGGACTAAGACTCACCAACGCAGCCATTTGTTCCAGCGTCGGACTGCGGTGCAGGTTCGCCATGATGTAGTCGACAATCGTGGTGAGCTTCCGGCGCGTAAGTACTCCGTCCGTCCGAGTGACGAGCCGGCGCAGGCCAAAGATATAGCGCACCAGGCGAACCGCTAAAATGTTGGCGAGGGACTCGATCATGAGGGGACCGCCGAGGCCGCCAGTGGTCAACTCGGCGTCCACGGCCAGCATGGTGGTGCGGAGCTCAGGTAGGATTAAAGCGTCGAGCGGCGGGATCTCTTTGTGAGAGACATCCATCTCGAACGACGTCGTGGCTACCCGCGCAGTCAACTTTGGGTCCAAGTAAATATGAAACGAGTCCTTGGTACCTTGCCAGCAAACCTCTGCCTCACTCCCAACCGGCATTACCGCAATCGAGCCAGCAGGAGGCGGTATGTCCCTTTTGCCTCCCTCGTACCTGAATCTCATCTTCGCGGGAGGTCTGGTCATCAGGACCAGCAAATGCTGAGAAAGGGGAGGCCAATGAACTTCGTTAGGGGCACTATTCTGGTAACGAAATGCCCGTAACCCGACCCACCCCAAATTCTGGCTCGTCGCGTCTGGCACCGCCGGATGCAGATTGTGCGGCAGACCAACCGCAGGCTCGTAGCTCTTCTCCCATGCCATGAACCCAAGAAACCCTGTTACTTAAGGGAATCGGCCCGTTCTTGTCCCAACTGCTGCAAACGCTGTCTGAATGAGCTTAAAGCAACCCCTCGTGAAGTGAGATTCGCTCGCTTATACCTTTTCGTTATAAACGTGCGCTTTCGAAAGTATTTCTCAGCGGTCAGTCAGTCGTGTGCATTTCGAAGATGCGATCGAATGCGTTCCCCGGTACGCTGATGCAAGATAATCTGGGAATAATTATTCTCCGATAAACCGAAAATGAATTGAGGACGACTCGGATTTTTTTCAGATGATCAACGTTTTTGGGTTCGTTTTTCTTATTTGCGGTGTCTGCACGGCTCTGGCCGCTGATCGCGAGTTCGGGCACCCGCTTTTTCGAACCTTTACTGCCCATGACTATGGGGAGGTATACGAAATATATGCGGTAGCGGAGGATGCTCAGGGTCGGATGCTGTTTGGCTGTCAGGACACTATTTTAGCATTCGACAACAATCGCTGGGAAGCGATTCCGGCGCCAGGAACAGGGTATATCAGATGGTTAAAGGTTGATGGCCGAGGGGTGGTCTGGTTCGGCAGTAGCACCCAGATCGGCTACCTGTCCAGAGTCGATGGCAAATATCGTTTGGTTAAGGTTTACAGCGGCTCGTTTGGGCCGCATTCACAGGCCGTCGTGGCTGGTGGTCGGGTCTATTTGAGTTCAGAAACCGGCCTGATCATCTGGGATAGCGGCCATATTTCTCAACAGCCGTGGTCGAGAGATGTCATGGATCCCTCCTCCTTGGCGCTTGGTCAGGGCAAGCTCCGGATCGGCGACCGGAATGGTTCCATCTATGAGCTCGATGGAGATCAATTCGAAAAAATCGCGGAATCTCCTTCGACAAAAGCCGGCGAAATTCGAACGATTCTGGATTGTCCGATCGGCGATGGACTGGTTGTCAGATCGTCGGGGATTTTTCAGAAAACTAACGCGACGCTGGCACCGTGGAAAACCGATATCGATTCATTGCTAAAAAGTTCGACGATATTCGATGCCAGATGGATCCTGGGCAAATATCTGGCCGTCTTGGTTCAAAATAGCGGCGTTTACCTGCTCGACCGGGAAGGTCACCTGGTCGAGAGCTTCACGGTTAGCACCGGTTTGCCGGATGCCGGTTTTGAAGCAGTGGGCGAAGATTGCGATGGAGGACTCTGGGTTGCCACCGATACCGAAATCATCCGAATTCAGTGCGGAGTTGGGTATACGGAGTTTGACCACGAATTGGGATTGCCAAGAGGCTTTGTCAACGCCGTAGCCAGATATCAGGGAAAAGTCTACGCCGCCACCCAACATGGTGTCTACGTTCTGCAAGCGGACGAAGATGTGACCGAATCCGCCCATTTCGTTCGGTTCGGCGGTCTGAGCGATCGCTTCTTCGGATTGACGGTTGGCGACTCGACGGCTTATGCGATCAGCGAAGAGGGAGCCTACTCATTGGATCCCTCGCACGCTCGACTCAACCGAATCGGATCAGGCGGTGGGACGATCCTTCCCTCCCGGATTGATTCGATGCGGATCTTTCTCACTACCCTGGCCGGGTTGGAGTCGATTTATAACTCTAATGAGCAGGTGTATTCCGAAGGTCTGCTTTCACAACTGCCTTACTTTTTCCAGGGAATGGCCGAGGATGAAAAGGGCGACCTATTGCTTTGTGCTGAAAACGAAGGTTTTTATCGGATTCAATTGAAACCAGGCGCACAGCCCTTATTCCGCGACGCTAAAATAGAGCGATTGTTGGACACACAGAACAAAAAGGTGCCGTCCGGTGAAGGGCCTATTTGTCAGTGGCAAGGGCAAATGTTGTTTGTCGGCGATGACCAGGTTTGGAAGCTGCAAGAGGGTACAGATCGGTTGGAGCCCTTTGCGTTGGCAGAAAAAAGTTTGCCCGGACGAATAATTAAAAGAATCAATCGCAGCCAACTGACAGACGATTATGTCTGGGTCAGCAGTCGTCCTTCCGATGCCGACCCGGAGACGGGTCTTGAAGTCGGTAGACTCTACGCATCGGGACGCTACGAACCCCTTTCTCATGCGGTTTCGTATCCGTTAGGCGAAATAAATAATATTTGGGATGAGAACGTCAATGGAGAGCCGGTCGCGTGGATCGCCGGAGATTATGGGCTCATGCGCGTTCTGGTGGAGCGACCCACATTTAGCAAAAGGATTTTCGAGCTTTATCCCAGCAAAATCATGACCGCCGATGGAGCACCAATCTCTATCCAGGACGGGGAAGAGTTAAGGCTCAAATACGATGACCGGGACTTTCAAATTCGTTTCGGCACAGACCACTTCAGTGTTGGCAACGAGCTTTACTATGAGGCGAGGTTAGAAGGCAAGGTCACTCACCGGTCGCCGGTGACAACCTCGGCGGTTTGGCGGTCAGGAGCGCTCAACGAGGGAAACTATCTGCTTCACGTCCAAGCTAAGGATAGCAACGGGGTCGGGAGCATGGAATATAGGCTTGCTTTCACCATCGACCCGCCGTGGTATCGCACGCTCTGGATGGAGATGGTTTCGGGATTGTTGGTCATTCTTGCTTTCTATCTCTTCAGCCGCTGGCGGATGTGGCAGATGAGGTTGCGGGAACGGGAGCTGGTGCGGACAGTCGACCTGCGCACCCGGGAACTGCGGCACAATGAGATCGAGCTCCGAAAAGCTAAAGACGACGCGGAGTTAGCGAAAGAACAAGCAGAAACCGCCAATCGGGCGAAGACAGCTTTCCTGGCCAATATGAGCCATGAACTTCGGACCCCGATCAACAGCATTCTGGGTTACGCGCAAATCCTGCTTCGGCGCTTGGATCTCGGCACTGACGGAAAAGCGAAGTTAAAGACGATTCTCTCCAGCGGAGAACAGCTGCTGGAAATGATTAACGAGGTGTTGGACCTCTCCAGAGTTGAATCCGGAAAAGTATCGGTCTCTTTTCGATCTTTGGAGCTACCGAAGTTTGTGGCCGGAATTGTCGACGAATTTCAGTTGCGGGCTGCTGCCAGGAATTTACGTTTTATCCACGAAATCCACGGCGTCCTGCCGGGATGGATCGAAACGGATCCGCTCAGGTTGCGACAAGTGCTCTATAATTTGCTGGGAAACGCGATGAAATTCACCACCGAAGGGGATGTCGCCTTTCGAGTTTATGTGGATCCGGGGCAGCTCCGGTTTGAAGTGAAAGACACTGGAAAAGGAATTCCGAAAGAAGATTTACCTTCGCTTTTCAAACCATTCTATCAAGCAACTAACAACTATTTGACTGGCCAGGGCGTAGGATTGGGATTGCATATCAGTAAGCAAATCGTGGGGTTGCTCGGCGGCGAAATTACCATTTCGAGCCAACTTGGCCAAGGCAGTACATTCAGTTTTGCCGTCCCACTGCGAGAGGCAGATCCGGTTAGGGCTGAATCGCGGCTTCCCCAAGTAATTGGTTATGAAGGGCCGCGCCGCAGGATTTTGGTGGTGGACGATGAACCACTCAATCGTTTGATCTTGCGAGAGCTTCTTTCAACGGTCGGATTCGATGCGATCGAAGCGGATTCACCCGAAGAAGCGGCAGACCTGCTCAAGAGCCATTTCGATGCGGTGATCTCCGATATACGGATGCCAGGCCACGACGGACACACATTGTTCCGACATCTGAGATCTTCTCCGACAACTGAGAACCTCGTCATCATTGCCTCTTCGGCCAGCGTGTTCGCCGACGATCGGCGCCTTGCCCTCGATGCAGGAGCTAACGATTTCTTACCGAAACCGGTAATGGAAGAAGAATTGTTCGATATCCTGGGAAGACACTTGCAGTTAAAGTGGATCCACGGCGAACGGGACGAATCCGCGAATAGGTGAAGGACTAGCAAACTGCAAGCGGCTCCCCTCCCAACCGGATCTCTTCCGGTCGCTCTTTAGTTACGCCGCGAAACCGCCGTCAAGCGGTAAGGCAACACCTGTAATGAAGGATGCTTCCGGCGAACAAAGGTAGAGAACCGAGGCAGCGACTTCTTCGGATTGGCCGAAGCGCCCGACCGGATGGCGGGAGAGCAAGTAGGCGCGACTCTGTTCGTCGCCTCTAATCTGCTCGGTCATGTCGGTTTCAATGATGGCAGGGCAGATCGCATTTATCCGCACGCCCTTAGGGGCAAACTCAAGAGCCGCTGATTTCGTTAACCCGACAACGGCGGCCTTGCTGGCACTGTAGATCGGGGAATTCGCGCTCGGCCGCAGCGCAAGCACCGAAGCGTTATTAACGATGGCGCCACCACCCGACTGAAGAATGGCGGGGATTTGATGCTTCATCGAGAAAAAGACGCCACGAACATTGACATTCATGATTTGATCATAAATATCGGCGGTAGCGGTCATGGTGGCGCGTCCTAGTCCCCCAACCCCGGCATTGTTGAATGCGAAGTCCAGTCTGCCAAAACGTTCCAGGGTCTTAGCAACCATCGCTTCTATCTCTGATTCGTCGTTGACGTCGACCCGGACAAATAAACCTTGTCCGCCGGCCTTCTGAACTAGCGTAAGCGACTCGGCGCCCTCAGCTTCGCGCCGGCCTGCGATGACGACATCGACGCCTTGCTCAGCAAAAGCGATGGCGGTTGCCCGCCCGATTCCAGAGGTTCCGCCCGTGATTAATGCGACTTTTCCAGTAAATCGTTTGTCCAAGGCTCAAGATTACGAAGCATTGGTAAAAAATGAAGAGCACAAAGAGCCCGGTTGACCCAGTATGGGCTGTACAAGGTCCGAAGTAAGGAAAGGCGTATGGCCCTTAAAATCTCGCGTAGAGAATCACTGATTTCCCGGCATGTAACTCCACATCACGAGTTTCCAAGGTTGCCAGGTCCAGCTCCACTCTTGCCAAGGCTTGTCCGGCAATTCCTTTTGGGCGATCATGGCTTTGCGCGGCTTAGATAGGGTTGCAGAGCCAGCGAAACTATCCAAGGCGATACAGACTAAAAGCATTGTCAGCGGAATAATGAAGGGATTTGTCCTTTTCATAGTAATCTCCTGTGCGTGAGTAACTTGTACTTCTGCCCGTTGGCGCTCGTCATTCCGTCTAGAATAGCCTAAGCCTCGATCTTTAGCTAAGGACTTTGCGATTTGAATGTTCGCTGCATTCACTGCACTCGAAGCTCACGTTACAGACACTGATTACTGACTCACTGATTACTGATTACTTTTTTAGTGCGCTTCGGTCGGTTTACCTGGCGGCCTGAAATTCTTAATCAGCAGGGCTACTCCCACTCCGGCGAGGCCGGGTAACAACAGGCCCACGAAACAATCGAAGTAGGACAGAAGCGAGGCTTGTTGATTCATGATGTTGTAGAGCTGGCCTTCAGCGCGGTTGACGGCTTCAACCGCCGAATATCCGGCATGCACAAAGACGGTGCTGGCTTGGTGCAGCCAATCGCGATAAACGGACTTATCGGGGGTTAAATGTTGAGCCAGAATACTTTGATGAAATTGAGCCCGCTGGGCCAGAATAGTGTTCGCGAAGGTGATGCCGAAACTACCGCCTTCGTTACGAAACAGGTTGGTTAGACTACTGGCTTTATTGTTCTTGTTTAAAGGGAGGTAGGAATAGGCGACTTGGGTGATCGGCACGATCAAGAATCCCAGACCAAACCCTTGCAACATCCGAGCGCGAGCAAAGACCCAATAGTCTGCGCTTAAGGTGAGCTGGCCGAGATGCCAAACCGCCACCACTAAGATAGCAAACCCGATTATAATCAGTCGCTTAGCTCCGACTACCGGGGTCAATCTCACGATAAATGGCGCCATTAACACGATCACTATTGCACCCGGCGTCAACGCCATGCCTGCCGAGGTGGCGTCATATCTGTTTAAGGTCTGCAGCAGCTGCGGCAGCAGAACGGTCGTACAAAAAAGGATAAATCCGAAGAGAAAGAAGAGGGTACAGGCGATGGCAAAGTTCCGATTCTTCAGCAGGGTCAGATCAACTACCGGATCCTTATGATTGAGTTCCCAGACAACCACGACTACTAAAGCGATCACGGCGACGATGGTAAAGGTCGTTATGAACGGGCTACCGAACCAATCATCCTCTTGTCCTTTGTCTAAGACGACCTCAAGACAACCGAACCCAGTCGCGAATAACAGAATTCCGATGTAATCGACCTTGGCCTTGCCTGATGCTTTCAGCCGGCGCCGTTCCTCGGTGAAAGCCGGCGGATCGGTCACCAGCTGACTCGTCAGGAACAGAGACAGAATGCCAACCGGTATGTTAATGAAAAAAATCCAGCGCCAGGACGAATTATCGGTGATCCATCCGCCCAGAGTTGGTCCCAGTGCCGGCGCACACACGATCGCCATGCTGTAGAGCCCAAAGGCCGCCGCACGTTTGGCGGGCGGGAAAGCGTCAACCAGCATGGACTGCTCGGAGGGGGCGAGCCCACCGCCGGCGATTCCCTGTAGCACGCGGAAGAAAATGAGAGTTTCCAGATTCGGAGCTATCCCGCACAGGAAAGAGGCGCACGTAAAGAGAGCAACGCAAGTCATATAGTAATTCTTGCGACCAAAGACTCGGCTGAGCCAAGCGCTGAGTGGCAGCACCACTGCGTTTGCTACCAAATAACTAGTTAACACCCAGGTCGCTTCGTCCAGACTGGTCCCTAACCCGCCCGCAATATGCGGCAACGATACGTTGGCAATGCTGGTATCCAGCAGCTCCATGAACGTCGCCAAAGTCAACGTCAGCCCAATCCACCATGGATTCACTGCTCGCCCACTCGGTGTTATTGTGTGGCCCATCTTAGGTTAACGGTTTGCAGTTTGCGGTTTGCGGTTGGCCGTTCGCCGTTAGTGAGGCGCTTGGCGGTTAGCTAGTCAGTTTCGGGTGACCTCTCACCTTTCACCTTTCACCTTTCACTTTTCACCTTCCCGTCCCTCACCTTTCACCAAGGATGGCGCGTGGCAGTGGTTCGGCGAGGTGACTAGTTAACGCGGTCGAGATCCCGACGTTAACTCTGGGTTCGACGGATTCACCGGCCCAAAGCCGTTCCAGACGGTCGGCGGGCTCATCGAATACGATCTTGACCGGCACGCGTTGCACTACCTTTACGAAATTGCCGGTGGCGTTCTCTGGAGGTAGTAAAGTAAAGCGACCACCGGTGCCTCCCTGGAAGCTGTCGATATGGGCTTTGAAATCAGGGCCAGGGACAGCGTCCACCCGGACCGAGACCGGTTGGCCAACCTTCATGTTCTTTAATTGGGTCTCTTTGAAGTTAGCAATCACCCACACATCCGGAGGCACTAGCGAGAACAGGGTTTGACCGGGCTGAACATAGTTGCCGGGTTCGACGCTCTTTTTAGTCACTTTACCTGCAAAAGGGGCGTAGATTCGGGTATACGAAAGCTGGAGTTGCGCCTGATGCAGTTGGGCCTCAGCTTGTTTCTCTTCGGCGGAAGCAGCAGCGTATTGGGCAGCGGTTAATTGTACCTGTGCCTCCTGAGAGGAGACTTTCTTCGCGCCGGATTCTACGTTCGCCACATCGCTCTTGGCTTGAGCAACGGAAGCGTCGTATTCGCGCCGATCGATCACGTGGGTTTGGAAAAGCTGTGCATTTCGTTTGAGATCAGCTTGAGCATTATCGTTGGTGGCTTGCGCACTAATTAGGTCCGCTTTGGCTTGTCCGAGCCCGGCCTTGGCCACACTTTGTTGCGCCTCGGCTTGGGTTAGTTTGCTTTGGACGGAGGCGAGATTGGCTTGGGCGCTGGCCAAACTGACCTCGAAATCGCGCGGATCTAACTCCACTAAAAGATCGCCACGTTTCACCTGATAGTTGTCATCAAAATGGACAGCTTGGACGTGAGCCGAAACTTTGGGACTGACCTCGATCACGTGAGCTTCGATGGTGGCGTCGTCGGTGGTTTCATAACCGGCGTTAAGGAAGTACCAAACCGCGCTGCCAGCTAAAACAGCAGCTCCGATCACGCCCAGCAGCAGCAAGCGACGGGATCGTTTCGGCTTGGGGGCAGCAGCGGTGTCTAATTTGGCGCCACCAGCAGAAGTGGATCGCTCCGGGCTAGACGTCTTCAGGGTAGGAGCGGAGACAGTAGCGGACGAGCTCATTGAAATGGATCCAGTTGAAGTTTTAGGAACGACGGGCCTGGCGAGTCATCTCGCGAATAGCGGCCAGAGAAAATCGGGTCACGTGATCAGCGATCTCGGCGACATTGGACTTAAGATTTTTGAAGTCCGGATTGAGTCGCTCGATGATGGGCTGGTACTGAAGAAAATAAAGGCATTGGCTCATCACGCTGGAAGCGATCAGACCAAGCTCTCGCCGATTAAAACAGCCATTGGTGAGGTCTCGCAACGTGGGCAGCAAGAACTCTTCCCGCAAAGGGCGGAGATTTCTTTCCACGAGTTCATCCAGAGCGGCGGTCGGATTCGCCATTTCCCGCGCTTTTAAGCGCCGCATCCAATCCGGCCTGGAAGGATCAAGCAAATAACGAACAAAATGATGGACGATACTGCGAAGCCGCTCCTCGGGAGAGTCTGCTGCGTCCGCCATCGCGTCCTGGAGAGCAGCTTGAACGGAGCATGCCTGTAGGACCACCTTAGTATAGAGCTCGCCCTTATCCCGAAAGTGATAATTGACGGCTGCTATATTGACGCCGGCCCGCTCGGTAATGGCGCGGATGGTTGCACCTTCAAAACCTTCTTCGGCAAACACTTCGCCGGCAGCATTGAGGATTTTTTCGCGGGTGCTCTCTTCGCTGGTTTCAGTGCTTATTTCGTGACGATCTTTTGTTACCACAACACCAGTTTCAAACACTTGTTTGAGAATGTCAAACAAATGTTTTAAATGAGGAAATGAAGCGGGTGTTTAATATGGGTGTTTGGGGGGCGAGCCCGACCGACCTAAGTAGACGGAGTGGACCTAGTGGACGGAGTGGACTAAGTGGGCGCTTCGGATGGGGACCCGGAGAGTGTCCCTGGGGTCCACTCCCTCTATTTCGTGCACTTATCTGAGCGCTACTACGATTTTGCCGGCTTGAGTGTTCGCGCTCATGTATCGGTGAGCGGCTGCGTATTCATCCAGGCCGGTGAAGACACGGTCGATGACCGGCTTCAGGAGTCCCGATGCTAAGCCTGCTGCAACGAAGGTCTTGGCGCGTTCAATCGCAGCCGGATTGGGGCGGATTCCAAGTTTCGGATTTCCGGTAAAGTCAAAAATCTTGAAGCTGGGATGCAGATTGAATCCACGCAGAAAACAGGCTCCGAGAGGTAACGGGGTGGCGGCATCCATGGCGCCTAAATGTCCATAGACAATCACGCAGCCGAATCGGCGGGTGG